>SDBV01000424.1_pt1 | contig 60794 bp, 52 predicted proteins | sample 2277081 | NCBI WGS metagenome assembly SDBV01 (sample SAMN10402039, study PRJNA504765) | marine sediment metagenome | isolation source: marine sediment core GS10_PC15, 223 cmbsf | place: Arctic Ocean: Southern Knipovich Ridge | collected 2010
CTTTAATCGTGCGGCGCGCCAGAATCGCCATCAACACGGCCTCCACCTCCTTTACGCCGAAGCCGAATTTATCGGAAAGTAACACCCGGCACCTTCCCCCATAGTTTTCTTTAAGCCGCCCTTCGAGTTCGCCCACGATTGCCCCGTTCAATGCGCCGCCGCCGCATAGTATCCATGTCGCCTTTTTGAATCGCATAAACTTCGCCGCCTGTCGCGCCGCCGATTCAGCCGTCAAGGCGCATAGGGTGCGAAGGAAATCTTCGTTGGATACTTTTGGAAACCTTTTTAACAGTTCGCAAAAATTCTCGACGCCGAAAAGTTCGCGCCCCGTGCTTTTGGGCGGCTTTTTGGCGTAGTAGGGGGACCGCAGGCAAAATTTCAGCATCTGTTCATTCACTTTTCCCTTAAGCGCCGTTTTGCCGCCGGCGTCGAACTTCCGTCGTCCCTTTGAAAAGCGGGTTACAGCGAGGTCTATAAGCGAATTTCCCGGGCCGGTGTCGAATCCGGTAACTTTTTCTTCGCCCCCGCCTTTGGGCAACAACGTGAGGTTAGATATGCCGCCGATATTATGGACGATACGGTCTTCTTTTTTACTTGCGAACATCGCGTGGTGCGCGATTGGGGCAAGGGGCGCGCCCTGGCCACCGGCGGCGATATCGGCGGGGCGGAAATCGCTTACCGTCATGCATCCGGTGATGGCGGCGATCTCCGCGCCTTCGCCTATCTGGAGCGTGGACGACGGTTGGTCTATTTTGCTTGCTGGTTTAGATGCCGCTTTGGATACTGGTTGATGGCGGATCGTCTGCCCGTGCGAGCCGATGAAGGCCACGGCTTTAATCGGGAACTTTATCTTTTTGCAAAACGCGGCGGCGCAGTTGGCAAAAAACTTTCCGATCTCCACGTTAAGGCGGCAGACGAGTTCAACGCGTCCGTCGGGCCGCGAACATTTTGCAATATCGTTCCGCATTTTTTTGGGGTAGGCGGCAAAACCCGAAGCGAGGCACGTTATCGATTGCCCCTCGAACCGCACAAGCGCCGCATCCACACCGTCGCCCGACGTGCCGGACATAAGCCCGATTCCAATTTCAACCGCCATAACGGGGATAGATTAACACGTCAAAGCGCCGCCGCGCCTATTGGGAGCTTGTGGTACCTCAGGCGCCCTCGCCTGAGTTTTTTATCCCCGGCGGAGTCTCTTGCAAAGGACTCCGCCGTAAGAGAAAGCTGTCGTGTTTCGACGGGCTCAACATGACAGCTTTTTGTCATCCTGCCTGTCCTGAGGAACGAAGAGAGGAACGAAGGGAGCCTGCCTGCCACCTTTAGTTAGTGGGGCGGACAATCTTGTCTGCCGTTTGTCCGAAGGACAAATTAGTTGGCGGCTCCATGGCCGCCCGACAGGCATGATTGCCTGTCCGCACAAATGAAGAGAGATTTTAGCCCCATCATCGGATGAGAATCAGACGGTGTGTCCGAAAGCGGTTTCCTTTTCTTCGATAACGTCCCCATCTGGAAGGGGCATTGAAGTTCGAGCGGATGTCGTTCTTGCCGCTTTAACGGCCCTGAATACCAAGGCGGCAATGGCGTACATCAAAAGCGCATTCACAACGAAGACCCAATTCCCCGCGCCGTTTTCGTACAGTAGGATCAGGCTGGAGCCGCTAATCGGCAGGTGCAGTAAGTAGCCGGTATTGAAAAAGAAATTTATCATGTACGCGGTTCCCCGAACGACGCAAATCGCGCCGATTACTGCGGAGGTTATTCTCATCCCCGCCCATATGAAATGGGTGAAAAGGACAAGGTGCACGGCATACCTTATGAACTGGCTATCCTGGCAACCCGCACATGAGGCGTAATTGTAAACAAGGAAGATGATCGCAAGCTTTATGAAAAAATAGGCAACCGCCGCCTGCCTGAATTCTTTCTTTGCGGGCACAGTTTCCCTGCGCTGCCGCATCTTAAGCCTGAACCTATTAAAAATATTCAAAATTCCCCCATTTGCAATTAACCACAGGAGAATAGCCGTAATACTGGCAATTTACAACCCGCAGGCCCGCATCATTATCATTCGTGCAATGTTCCCCTCCTTTCACAGTAAGGAGGGGTGCAGGGGTGGTTTTCCTTGTTTTCTTAAAACCTTCCGTCCCTACTCTTCGTCCCTTATGATAGGCGGGACACCTTCCCTTGAAAAGGGAAGGATTAAAAGAAGATTAAAAAGTTGAAACGACCTTTTATATTAAATAAACTTAAAGGCTGGTTTTAACTGTAGCGAGGAGTTACGTTTTGAAAGACATTAGTACGTACCGCGAAAAGATAGATCGGCTCGACAGGCAGATCGTCGAGCTTTTGAACAAGCGCGTCGAAATTGCGTCCGATATCTGGCGGGTGAAAGAAAAAGCAGGCAACAACGTGTTCGACCCCATCCGCGAAAAGTCGATACTGGCTAAACTCAAGAAGGTAAACAAAAACATCCCCGAAAAATCGCTTGAAAATATTTTCCGCGAAATCATATCGGCCATACGCAACACCGAAAAGAAATTGAGCGTGGCCTATCTCGGGCCGGAGGGAACGTTCGCGCAGGAAGCGGCGATCAAAGTGTTCGGCCGCTCGTGCGGTTACATCCCCGCGCCCGGTTTCGAGGCGGTGTTCAGGGAAGTGGAAAAGGGGCTTGCCGATTTCGGCGTTCTGCCTATCGAAAACTCGGTGGAAGGAAGCGTAAGCCCTTCGCTTAATTTCATAAAAGATTCGCCCCTGAACATCTACGGGGAAAAGACTCTTCAGATACACCACAACCTCGTGTCGAAATTGACAAAGGTGTCCGCCATAAAAAAGCTCTATTCGCATCCGCAGCCGTTGGGCCAGTGCAGAAAGTTTTTGGAGCGGAATCTGCCGAGCATACCGGTAATCGAGACGTTCAGCACCGCGGCGGCGGCAGAAAAGGCGGCGAAGACAAAAAATTCCGCGGCGCTTTCCAGCCTTACGGCGGCGAAGAACTACGGCCTTAACGTCCTTAAAAGGCGGGTGGAGGATTATCCAAACAACTTCACTCGGTTCATAATCCTTTCGTACCAAAAGGCCAAGAGGAGTGGAAAGGACAAGACGTCGATAGTGGCGACTTTGAAAAACCGGCCTGGCGAACTTTACAAGCTGTTGGGGATATTCAAAGCGAAGAACCTCAACCTTACGAAGATCGTCTCGCGCCCCATGCCGCACGCCACGTGGGCATACCTTTTTTACATAGACTTCGAGGGGCACCGCGATGACAAAAAGGTGGATACGGCGCTAAAGATGATCGCGCGGCAGACCGAAATGATGAAGGTGTTGGGATCGTACCCCAAGGAAAGCTGAAATGGATATGGACGAGATGCTTGATAAATTCGTGCCGCGCTACGTGCGCGACCTCAAGCCGTACGAGGCGGGAAAGCCGGTGGAAGAAGTGGAGCGCGAACTGGGCATACGCAAATCGTTAAAAATGGCTTCCAACGAAAATCCGCTGGGGCCTTCTCCCGCCGCGATGAAGGCGATTGAAAAGGCGGCCAAGAAGGTGAACTATTATCCCGAAGGCGACTGTTATTACCTGCGCGAAAAGATGCTTAAAAAGCTCGGCGTCGATACAAGCGAGCTGATATTCGGCAACGGCTCCAACGAAATAATAGAGCTTTTAATCCGCACACTCGTGCGCCCGGGCGAAAACATCGTGATATCGGAACACGCCTTTTTGGTTTACCGGCTGATAGCGCAGGGAGTGGGCGCCGAGACGCTGGAAGCGCCGGCCCTGGAATACGGGCACGACCTTAGCAAAATGGCAAACTTGGTTAACAAAAAAACGAGGATTGTTTTCATAGCCAATCCGAACAACCCGACCGGAAGCTACTGCAACGAGCTAAGCCTGAAGAATTTTTTAAAGTCGATACCGGCAATACCCGTCGTAATGGACGAGGCGTATTACGAATACGCATGGGCGGGGGACTATCCCGATACGCTGAAACTGCGCGCCGATTTCCCGAACATCGTTACGTTGCGCACCTTTTCAAAAGCCTATGGGCTTGCGGGCCTTCGCATAGGTTACGGCGTGGGCGACGGCAAACTGATGCGCTATTTGAACAGGCTACGCCAGCCTTTTAACGTGAACACGGTCGCGCAAGAGGCCGCGGCGGCGGCGTTCGGCGATAAAGAGCATCTTGAAAAATCGCGTAAGGCAAACAACATGGGCAAGAAATACCTTTACAGCGAACTTGCGGGCAACGATATCGAGTTCCTGCCCACCGAGGCGAACTTCATTCTGGTAAAGGTCGGCAATGGGCGGAAAGTATTCAACCAAATGCTGGCGCTTGGCGTCGTGGTGCGTCCGATGGACGCTTACGGCCTGCCCGAATTCATTCGCGTCACAATAGGAAAAAAAGAACACAACGCAAGGTTCATGGGCGCATTGCTTAAAGCACTTAAAAAAGAGACGGAAAATGGGAGAAAAAGAAAAGCAAGTTAGCGCCGCGGAAAACGTGGACGACACTGGCGACGATAGAGGCACGCTTTCGATTTACACACGCGGCTTCAAGTCAATATTGGCGGCTTTTACAAAGGAACTTACGTCGCGAGGTGTCGATCAGGAGACCGTAAAAGGGGCCCTTACCTCCATATATTCGGAAACCATGATGCTGGTGAAGGAGATGCACGGAAAGGTTATTGAAGAAGCCGAAAAGTACAGGCGACTGCGGGAGCAGGAAGAACGCAGGAGGAACTATCTGGGCAGGGCGCTTTTGGTCCACATTGAGGAGTTTTTTCCTACAACAAGAGAAGCCGCTGAAAAAGTTTTATCCGATCAATCCGATGGGCTGCTGCCGCGTGAAATTGCGCAGGGCGTACTTGCCGCAGTGGAAAGCGCGCAGGGGTACGACATGCTTGAGGAATATGAAGAAAAATCCCGCCAGATCGCCGAAAAATACCGTCAGGGTGATGGCAACCTGATTGATCTGGATGCCTTTGTTAACGATTCCGAAGTGAGGATGATGGTTAGGGTAATGCTAGGCAACCTTAAAAAGATGCTCGAAAAACGCGGCGAGAAATCCAAAAAGGATTGGCTGACGGGCGTCATCGAAAACTCGGCCAACTTCCAAAAAGTGGACCGTTACCTTGCCGAGGAGGAATACACGCAAATAGTCCAAAGCCTTTTCACCAACATGGCGCGGTAAAACAGCTTGTTTTATTAAACGTCGAGATTCTTGACTTCAAGCGCGTGACGGTAAATGAACTCGCGGCGCGGCTCTACCTGTTCGCCCATCAATAAAGAAAAGATGTCGTTTGCTTCCACCGCGTCGTCAATATGCACCTGCAGGAGGGTTCTTGCCGCCGGATCCATTGTGGTCTCCCAAAGCTGTTCGGGGTTCATCTCGCCAAGACCTTTATAGCGCTGCAATGTTACGCCTTCCTTGGCGGTGGATATTACGTGTTCAATCAGCTCGCTCTTGGTGGAAAACTCCAGCGAAGGTCCGGTTTTTCCAATAACGACATACGGGGCGCCGTCCCATTTTTCCACCTTCTTTTTAAGCTCCAGCCCCCTCCCGTATTCAGCAGTGGCGATAATATCCCAGTTCACCAGGTTCGTTGCGCCCGATTGGGGATTGTAGCATTCGAACGCGAAGCCGCCGTGCTTTGAGTCCTCAATAATTCTGTTCCTGCCGTTTTCCAACTTCATTTTGCTGAGGAGTTTTTCCATATTTTTGTTCTTGGTGAAAAATTCCTTGTCTTTCACCTGTTCCTGCAACAGCACTCTAATCACTTCGCCTGGATACCCTTTGTTTGAAAGTTTTTCTAAAACGCGCAGGTATTCCGAGAAGAGTTTAAGGCACTCTTGCAGTTCGGCGCTTTTCAGTTCCAGTCCACCGTTCTTCACCCTTACGGAAACGTCTTTTGTTCCTTCTTTCAACAGGTATTCGTTGAGTTCTTTTTCGTCTTTGATGTACCGTGACTTTTTGCCCTTTGCGATCTTGAAAAGCGGCGGCTGGGCTATGAAGAGGTGCCCTCTTTTAATGATCTCCTCCATATGTCTGTAGAAAAACGTTAGGAGCAGCGTGCGTATGTGAGAGCCGTCCACGTCGGCATCTGTCATGATTATTATCTTGTGGTACCGTATCTTTTCGATGTCGAACAATTCCGCGGCGCCGCCGCCTCCCAGCGCCTGTATGATCGTCCTTATCTCGTCGGAGGCTAGCATCCTGTCGTAACGCGCCTTTTCGACGTTGAGAATTTTTCCTTTAAGCGGGAGGATTGCCTGATATTTCCTTTCGCGTCCCTGTTTTGCGGAACCGCCGGCAGAGTCGCCCTCAACTATGTAAAGTTCGCAAAGGGCGGGGTCGCGTTCCTGGCAGTCGGCCAGTTTGCCCGGCAGGGAAGTGAAACCTAAAATGTTCTTTCTGCGCGTGAGGTCTTTTGCTTTCCTTGCGGCTTCCCTTGCTTCTGCGGCTATTATGGCCTTTTGCACTATCAGTTTTGCTATCCTTGGGTTTTCCTCAAAGAAGGTGTCGAGTGTTTCTTTGACAATTGTTTCCACCAGGCCTTTTATTTCGCTGTTGCCGAGTTTTGCTTTCGTCTGGCCCTCAAACTGCGGGTCTACCATTTTTATGCTTAAAACAGCCGATAGCCCTTCGCGCACATCGTCGCCTGATATCGCCTGTTTTTCTTTTTTGAAAAGTTTATTCTTTACTGCGTACAGATTTATGGACCTCGTAAGCGCGGACCGGAATCCGGCCAGATGGGTGCCGCCTTCCGGAGTGCGTATGTTGTTGACGAATGTGAATACGTCTTCCTTGTAGCCGTCGTTATAAAGAATTGAAAGCTCTATCGTGGTAGACCCTTTTTGTTTCTTGACGTAAACCGGGTTATCGAAAAGCGATTGCCTGTTACGGTTGAGGTATTTAATAAATGATGTTATTCCGCCTTCGTAGAAAAACTCGTGTTTTTTTTCCGTTCTCTCGTCGATTATAACTATTTTCACCCCGCTGTTTAAAAAAGCGAGTTCTCTTAAACGTTGCGATAGATGATCGAAGTTAAAGATGGTTTCTTCAAATATTTCAGAATCCGGCTTAAATGTTATCTTCGTTCCCGTGCTTTCCACTTTTCCGATATTTTTGAGGGGCGCCATGGGTATTCCCTTTTCGTATTTTTGCGTATATACGTTTCCATCGCGCCTTATTTCAAGTTCCAGATTCTCCGAAAGGGCGTTTACAACCGACACACCAACGCCATGCAAACCGCCGGATATCTTATATCCCTCACCCTCAAATTTTCCGCCCGCATGGAGAACAGTCATTACAACTTCTGCGGAGGATATATCCCTTTCGGGGTGCTTTTCCGCCGGTATTCCACGGCCGTCGTCTTCAATCGAAATTGATTCGTCGATATGTATCCGCACTTCTATATTTTTACAAAATCCCGCCATTGCTTCATCGATGCTGTTATCGACAACCTCGATAACCAAGTGGTGAAGGCCGAATGTTGAAATATCACCAATGTACATTGCAGGTCTTTTGCGTACGGCTTGAAGACCTTCAAGGATTTTTATCTGATCTGCGCCGTAGTTGTTCTCTGCTGTATTCATTTATATATATAAAGAGTAGTAGTCATAGATCACAGTTGAAACTGTTGATAACTCTTTATTCCATTTAATATCAATGGAAAACATGGAAGATTTCCTGTTGATAAAATATGCGTTAATGTTGATTGTGTTCATAACTTTCGGCATCTCAAAAAATAATGGTTTTTTTCACAGTTAATTAACAGTTAATCCACAGCTGTTTAACAATTTATTCACAGGTTGAGCTTTCTTTTAATTTCCGTAACGTCGTTATAGATTTTTGTATTAACTTCAAGTTCTTTTTTAATTTTATTGTAAGCATGTATGACGGTTGAATGGTCTCTTCCGCCAAAATATTTACCTATCTGTGGGAGGGATTCTTCAGTGAATTCCCTGCAGAGAAACATTGCAATCTGGCGGGGAATAACCATATTCCTACTTCTATTTTTGGATTTCAAGTCATACGGTTTGAGTTCGAAATGAGACGTGATTAGTTTCATTATTTGGGTTACGCCTATGTGTTTTCTGGCTTCCGAATAGACGCCTTCAAGCGTTTCTTTTGCGGTCTCCAGATTGATCGGCTTCCCTGTAAGCGAGGAGTATGCCACTACGCGGGCCATGCATCCTTCCAGTTCGCGAATATTTGATCTGATTGTCTTCGCGAGGAAAAACGCAACATCGGCAGGTATTTTGTACCCGTTTATGCTGGCCTTTTTATTTATTATGGCTATTTTGGTTTCTACGTCCGGCGGCTGAATGTCGGCGATCAAGCCCCACTCGAAGCGCGATTTAAGCCTTTCCTCAAGCTTTTTTATGTCTTTCGGGAACTGATCGGAGGATATTACAACTTGCTTGCCTATTTCAAAAAGTGCGTTAAAGGTATGGAAAAATTCCTCCTGAGTTCTGTCCTTTCCCGCAATGAACTGTATATCATCGACAAGGAGTACATCCAATTTTCGAAACCTTTCCCTGAAACCTTCCATATGCTTATTTTTGAGTGCGGAGATCATTTGATTAACAAAATGCTCGGAAGATAAGTACATTACTCGCGCTTCGTTATTTCTCGCGGAAATGTATCCGCCTATCGACTGCAAAAGATGGGTTTTGCCAAGACCAACGCCGCCGTAAAGAAAAAGAGGGTTGTATTTTGATCCCGGCTGCTTTGCGCACGAAAGGGCGGCCGCGTATGCAAATTCGTTGCATTTTCCGGGCACGAAGGTATCGAAAGAATAGTTAGATTTAAATTTCGGAAAAATCTTTTTCTTTTTTTGTTTTACTGCCGGCGCCGGAGCACGCACTTCCTTGGACTTTTTTTTGTCAATCACGAAGGATATGGTGTTTTTCGTTTCCGTATTTTTGTTGAGTGTTTCCACGATTATTTTCATGTAATGTTTTTCAAGCCAATGGGCGATGAACGAAGAAGGCGCCATAAGGGAAAGTTCGTTATTTTCATAACTGACGGGGGTAACAGGCTCTATATAAGATATGAAGTTGTGATAGTCTATCTTTTTTTCAAGATCCTTTTTACATTCCCCCCACAGATTTTGCATATTCTCTACTTATATGTTGTAGATAAAGCCATGTTCGGCTCCCGCGTTGTTTTCTTCAAGCTTCACCGCTTCGCTGCAAACCTCGTTAAGGGTGATCGAATAAAGGGTCTTCCTCAGTGAATCCGTTAACCTGTGCCAAAGAAGTTGCGTGAGGCACTTCTGCGTTTTCGAGCAGATAGAAGAGTCGTCCACGCAATCTGAAAGAATCAGGTTTTCGTCCACGGCCTCGAAGATTTCGCCAATACTTATTTCTGAGGGCAACTTGGCAAGAAGATATCCTCCGCCTGGCCCCCTTACGCTCTTAACAAGCTTGGCCTTCCTGAGCTTTAAAAAAAGCTGTTCAAGATAGTTAAGCGAGATGTCCTGCCTTAGCGAAATGTTCGAAAGGGGTACGGGAAAATTGCTCGGCTGGGTGGATAAATCGACCATTGCCTGCACCGCGTAATGACCCTTAGTTGATATCTTCACCGCGCGATTCTAACCTCTTCTTCCATCTATTTCAACACATTTAATTTAAATTAATATCCCCAATATTTTCAATAGGATAGAGCCTCCTACCGTTAGTTTAATTATAGTCAATTCAGAGCCGATTTACAAGCATTATAATTATTAAATTACGGTAAATAGAATGGATATTCCGGCGGTCATTCTATGCCTAATCTTTACAAGCATATGTAAAAATTATTCAAACATATCACCAAATATTATCTATATGAAAAAACCACGGCAGTTTCATATAATCGAACTCTCATGGTAGTTTAACTGACAAAAAAAATAGACCGGCAAATTAGATGGAATAAAATCCTCTTGAGAAATGAATCTATGAAACATGGCGCGATAATAATAAAAGGCGCGAGGGAGCATAACCTTAAAAACATAGACGTGGAGCTTCCGCGCGACAAGCTGATAGTTCTTACCGGCATATCGGGTTCGGGCAAATCGTCGCTGGCGTTCGATACGATCTACGCCGAGGGCCAGCGCCGGTACGTGGAATCCCTTTCCGCATACGCACGCCAGTTCCTTGAGCAGATGGAAAAACCGGACGTGGACCTGATAGAAGGCCTTTCGCCCGCCATCTCCATAGAACAAAAAACTACGAGCAAGAATCCGCGTTCAACCGTCGGCACGGTTACGGAAATATACGACTACCTGCGCGTCCTCTTCGCGCGCATCGGGAAGGTGCACTGCTACAAGTGCCGCAGGCCCATCGAATCGCAATCCGCATCGCAGATAGTCGATCAGGTGATGATGCAAAAAGAAGGAACGAAGATTCACGTCATGGCGCCGATAGTCAAAGACCGCAAGGGTGAATACAAAAAGGAGATAGCCTCGCTTAGTTCCAAGGGATTCGTAAGAGCGCGCGTAGACGGAAAAATGCGCCAGCTCGATGAAAAAATAACGCTGGAAAAATACTCGAAGCATTCAATAGATGTAGTAATAGACCGTCTTGTTATAAAACCCGGAATCGAAAGGCGGCTGGCCGATTCGGTGGAACTTGCGCTGAAAATGGGCGAAGGCCTGATGACAGTTACAACCGGCGGTTTTATCTCAAAGGGCGGCTCAAAGGATGGAAAGATCAGCTTTGGGGGAAAGGACGAGGAATTCATCTTCAGCCAGACCTTTTCGTGCGTGCACTGCGGCATTTCGTACCCGGAAGTCGAACCCCGGATGTTCAGCTTTAACAACCCCCGCGGCGCGTGCCCACATTGCATGGGGCTGGGGTCGATGCAAAACGTAAGCGAAGACCTGGTCGTCCCGGACAGGTCGCTGAGCCTTGAGCAAGGCGCCGTCGCGCCGTGGGCATCCAAAACGTCGGTCTATTACCGGAACATGTTGCAATCGCTGGCCGATCACTTCAAGTTCGACTGGGAAAAGACGCCGTTTTCAAGGATTCCAAAAAAGGCCCAAAAAACAATCTTTTACGGCTCAGAGGGGGGCGAGATAAAGTTCAGGTATTACAAGGGCCATCGTACGCTGTACTTCACCGGCGAATTCGAGGGGGTGATACCGAACCTCGAGCGGAAATACAGGGAAACCGAATCACAGTGGATACGCGAAAAAATAGAAGAATATATGCGCCTGGAACAATGCCACGATTGCGGCGGCAAGAGATTGCGCCCGGAAGTGCTGGCGGTGAGTATCGGCGGCAGGAACATAATCGGCGTTACCGAACTTTCGATTAAGGATGCAGTTGATTACTTCGACAATCTGAAATTAACCGAAAACGAAAAGATAATCGGCGCGCGCGTTATTAAGGAAATCCGCGAAAGGCTCGGTTTTATGAAAAACGTGGGGCTGGAATACCTTGCGCTCAACCGCGCGTCCGGCACGCTTTCGGGCGGCGAGGGTCAGAGGATACGCCTTGCAACGCAGATCGGCAGCGCACTTGTGGGCGTTCTTTACATACTCGACGAGCCGAGCATCGGGCTGCATCAACGCGACAACAGGCGATTGCTTAAGACTCTTACGAGGCTGCGCGACATCGGAAACACGGTGATAGTGGTTGAGCACGACCGCGAAACGATTACGGAGGCGGATTGCGTTGTCGATCTGGGCCCCGGGGCGGGCGTTCACGGCGGAGAGATTGTGGCAAAAGGAACGCCGGATGAAATAATGCGAAGCGAAAAATCGTTAACAGGCAGATATCTTTCCCACAAGCTCACTATCCCCGTGCCCGCGCAAAGGCGGAAGGGCAACGGCTATTCGCTGAAGATAAAAGGCGCGCGGCAGAATAATTTAAAGAACATCGACGTTGATATTCCGCTGGGCAGGTTTACGTGCGTTACGGGCGTATCGGGTTCGGGAAAGAGCACACTGATAATCGAGATACTCTACAAGGCGCTTGCGAAGGCGATTTACTATTCGCACGACATGCCCGGCAAGCACAAGGCGATACGCGGCATTGAACTTCTGGACAAGGTGATAGATATCGACCAGTCGCCGATTGGCAGGACGCCGAGGTCCAATCCAGCCACCTATACCGGCCTATTTACGTTTGTGCGCGATCTCTTTTCGCAGGTGCCCGAATCGCGTAAACGCGGCTACAAACCGGGGCGTTTTTCGTTCAACGTGCGCGGCGGCAGGTGCGAGACGTGCAGCGGCGACGGAATAAAAAGGATTGAAATGCATTTTTTGCCAGACGTTTACGTTACGTGCGAAGTTTGCAAAGGTAAGCGCTTCAATCGCGAAACGCTCGACATCCATTACAAGGGAAAAACCATCAGCGAAGTGCTCGACATGACGGTCGAGGAAGGATTCGCGCATTTCCAGGCGATACCGCCGTTAAAGGTACGCCTTAAAACATTAATGGATGTCGGCCTTGGCTACATAAAACTCGGCCAGCCCGCGACGACCCTTTCGGGCGGCGAGGCTCAGCGCGTCAAACTATCTAAAGAACTCAGTAAACGCGGCACCGGGCGGACGATTTACATTCTCGACGAACCGACGACGGGACTGCACTTCGACGACATCAGAAAGTTGCTGGAAGTTTTGAACCGCCTTGTCGACGGCGGGAACACGGTTGTGGTGATCGAGCACAACCTCGACGTGATTAAAACGGCGGACTGGATCATCGACCTCGGCCCCGAAGGCGGAGACGCAGGCGGCGAGGTGATAGCCGCCGGAACGCCCGAACGGGTAGCGAAGACTAAGCAATCGTACACCGGGCAGTATTTGAAAAAAGAACTTGCCGCCGCCAAAACCTCGACCGCCGCAAATTCTAAAAGAAGCCTGAAAAAAGCGGGGTGATAATGAAAAAGCATATTCAAGCAAAGTAAAATGCTCTGTTCAAATGTTGCCACGCCCTCGCCGTTGGTTTAAATTAGCGCGATGAATCATTTACAGGTTACCCGTTAATGGCGGGGTTGATAGCGTCGTTCATTCCCGGTACAGCCGCCTTCAAGAGGCGTTTGGTACGGAACATTGCAATGAAAGCCGCAAAGCGAAGGGCGGTTTTTGGTGAAATACGAAAGATCGACGGCGAGGCCAGACGGCTGATATCGAAAAGTGTGCGCCATGCGGGCAATATATTATCGGCCGTAGAGGTTAAAAACGGCGTGATTTCAAGTATCGTATCGCGCACTTCGGGAGCGGTGGCGTCGGTTCTCACGTTCGGCTTGCCGCTTTTATTCATGTGGGTATTGTTTAACAGTAGCCCTTTGCCGCAACGACCGTTTTTTGCCTTCTTGATCTTTTTTAGCGCATCGTATATTACATGGTGCGCGTTGTTTACGGCACTCGCGATATTTTTCATTTCAAGGGAAGACAACTCCGCTTCATTAAGGCTTATTGTCCTCCACGCGGCGGCGATTCTTATTTACGCATTTTTTACCGTCTTCTTTATAAACTTTATTGTACATTTCGGCGTTGACCCAATCACAGGCGGAGCCGATCCGACCCTTTCGCCTACTATGAAATTGGGAGCCATGTTGGGCGCCGCCGGCGCTTCGGCCGGGATAGCCCTTTATTCCTTCTTTATGATTTACATCTTCTTCCTCTATTGCTTTCTAAACTGGCGAAAAAGATCAAACCACCCCCGCGCCTCGCTCATCGATACGCTTGTGAAAATTCTTCACGGCCTTGAAAACGGATCTTTTGAAAATCCCGCCGGCAGGTTGCGGCTCTATTTTATGAATAAGGATGCCGCCGAATATATCGCTCGACTTAATATCGGCAACATAAATGGAAAAGACGATACAGGCGTGCTAGCTCAAAGCGAAGATGAAATATTTACCAAAGTGTCTGCCGGGTTGATCTATGTTTCGCTGGGAAAGTACGAATTGGCCGCAATACACCTTTCGCCGCTATCGATAAGTGCGCCACGGCTTGGCGGCCTTGGCCGCTTTTTCGCCTCGCAATCCGAAGCGTATGAAAGCACAATGGAATCGGCGCCACTTACCGTCATCGAATCGTTTGTCGGGTTTTTACTGAAGAAAACGGGATAAAAAAAGCCGGAACCCCTGTCTCGGAGGAAGGGGTTCCGGCGATGGTTCGGATTTACCGATAAAACCGGCCTTACCGATTAACCTTGTTGTGTTGCGTCGTAGCTGTCGTTGCTGATATCGTCGAAGTCAACCGCGCACAGTTCGCTGCCGCCGCCGGGAATCTTCTGGACAGACGGGTCGAAGCTGCTGTTGCTGATATTTGACGGATCAGTGGAGCAGACCTGGACGTTCAATTCAATTTGCTCCACTCCCATTAGATCCTGGGTTGGATCGTAGCTGTCGGCTGAAAGGTGACTGGCAAAAACCTGTGCCGTGCCGAAGCTAAGGATCAGACCTAAAATCAATGCGAATGCCGTGTTTTTGTTAAGCTTTTTCATTTTCTTCCTCCTTAACAGTTGTTAGTTAGTTCAATCTCTTTTTTCCAACATACTTTTTATGTACTTGCTATCTATACTATGCTATAGCCGTGCCATCTATTAAGCTCTAATAAAACAATATGTTACGCAAGGAGACCCTCGGTCAGATGCAACGAATACGTGTCTGTTGGCGGAATAGCTGCGGTTAAAACGTATATATAAAGAGCAGATGGTACAATAATGCCGCATTGACCGTATGGTCAATGAATTGTAGTTGTTTTCACGTTGGATTTTGCCTCCTGTTACAAAAGGAGCGCTCATCGAATAGACTTTAGGGCATGAAAGAAAAGCAAAAACACCCCATCCGCAACGTGATGATGGTGATCGAGTACGACGGGACCGACTATTGCGGATGGCAGAATCAGGCCAACGGCGTGACGATCCAATCCGTAATCGAACAGTGTGTAATAAAGATGGTCGGTAAAAAAACGCATGTCGGCGCTTCGGGCAGGACGGACAGCGGCGTTCATGCGTTGGGGCAGGTGGCGAATGTTAAGGCGCGCTTCCCGGTGGACGACGAAACGCTGGTTATCGCCCTCAACTCGATGTTGCCGCCGGATATCAAAATTCAAAGCGCCCGCACCGTTTCGAACGACTTCCACGCGATAAAGAACGCAAAGAAAAAAACATATCAATATATGATGCTGAACAGAAAAACGCCGTCCGCGCTATCTGCCCGCACGGCGTGGCACGTGCCGAATAAGCTTAGTATCATTAAAATGCGCAAAGCCGCAAAAATGCTTTTGGGCAAGCACGATTTCGTATCTTTCATGGGCCGCAATAGCAGCGTCAAAACGACGGTGCGCGAGATATTTTCAATTGAGATACGCAGGAAAGGCGATATGATTATCTTCGATGTAACCGGCAACGGGTTTTTAAAGCACATGGTGAGGATAATCGTGGGGACGCTTGTGGAAATTGGAAAGGGACGTTTTTCGGTTGACGACATGAAAAAGATAATAAAGGCACGCAGCAGGAAGGCCGCAGGGCTTACCGCGCCCGCGAAAGGTTTATTGCTGAAAGAAGTGATTTACCAGTGATAACGCCGGACAGGGAATCTTTCAAAGAGCTTGCGAAAAAAGGAAACCTCATTCCCGTTTACCGCGAGATATTCGCCGACCTGCAAACGCCGGTCGGGGCGTTTAAAAATATTTCTAAGGGCTCCAGATACGCATACCTTTTAGAGAGCATGGAAGGCGGCGAGAAGTGGGCGCGCTACACTTTCCTGGGCGCAAACCCGGAGTTTGTAATTATGACCTCCGGGAAAAAAGGCACAAGGATTACACCCGAAGGAAAGGATGAATTTGACCTTACAGGCGACCCTTTGGATGAAATTAAAAAAATCATGTCCACATACAAACCGGTTTCGGTGGAGGGCCTGCCGCTTTTTTGCGGCGGCGCGGTGGGCGTAATCGGTTACGACACTGTGCGCTTTTTTGAAAAGCTTCCGCAAATCGCCGAAACAGACACCGACATGCCCGATACGGTTTTCATGTTCACCGATTCACTGCTGATATTCGACAACGTAAAGCAGACGATAAAGGTTTTGGTAAACGCGCATGTGAAAGTGCAAGGCGATGCGGACAAGGTTTACGACGACGCGCTTAGAAAGATAGACCTCCTTATAGAAAAGCTGGAACAGCCCGTCGCGCACGAAAGGCGGATGCAAAGAAGCTCCGACGTCACCTTTACGTCGAACACCAAGAAGGACGATTTCAAAAATGCCGTCGAACGCTGCAAGGAATACATTCTGGAAGGCGACATATTCCAGGTGGTCCTTTCCCAGCGCCTTTCGATAAAGCTCGATATCCCGGCCTTTGACGTTTACCGCGCCCTTCGCACCGTCAACCCGTCGCCGTATATGTATTACCTCAAACTCGACGATTGGGAAGTGGTCGGCGCATCGCCGGAAATATTAGTGCGCGAAGAAAACGGCAAGGTGACGATCAGGCCGATAGCCGGCACGCGGCCTCGCGGCAAAACACCGGAAGAGGATAAGCGGCTCGAAGAAGAACTTCTTGCCGATGAAAAAGAACTGGCCGAACATATCATGCTGGTCGATCTGGGCCGCAACGACGCGGGACGGGTATGCAAGGGCGGCAGTGTGCGCGTTACCAGCTTGAAAATCGTAGAAAAGTACTCGCATGTTATGCACATCGTTTCAAACGTTGAAGGCGACCTGATGGACGGTAAAGATTGCTACGACGTTATACGCGCATCGTTCCCGGCGGGCACCTTGTCCGGCGCGCCAAAGATTCGCGCCATGGAGATCATCGAGGAGCTGGAGCCATCAAGGCGCGGCCTTTACGGCGGCGCGGTGGGGTATTTCGGGTTCAACGGGAACATGGACACCGCGATAGCCATCCGCACACTGGCGGTCCGCGACGGCACGGCGTACCTTGGTATCGGCGCGGGGATAGTGGCCGATTCCGACCCGGAAAACGAGTTCATCGAAACGATGAACAAAGGCCGCGCCCTCCTCCGCGCCATCGAAATCGCACGGAAAGGGTTGTTGTAAAAGCAACCCGCGTCCCAACATGTGCAGTTGATAACTTATTAAACGCGGGCTATGCCGTTATCTTCTCCGCGTCGTCCATGTAATGGCGAAGAGCTTTCGGGATTTCAACCGATCCGTCTTCGTGCTGGTAATTTTCGACGATTGCAAGCCACGTTCGGCCTATCGCAAGGGCGGAGCCGTTTAACGTGTGGACGAGTTCAGGCTTGCCTTTATTTTCCCTCTTAAAGCGAGTTCCCATGCGGCGCGCCTGAAAATCGGTGAAATTCGTGCACGACGAAATCTCCACGTACATGCCCAGCGACGGCGACCACACTTCCAGATCGTACGTTTTGGCCGCGCCGAAACCGAGATCGCCCGCGCAAAGCTCCACAACCCTGTACGGCAGTTCCAACTTTTGGAGTATAGATTCCGCGTCGGCGGTAAGCGCTTCGAGTTCGGCAGGCGAATCGTCCGGTTTGCTCAGCTTAACCAGCTCCACCTTGTTGAACTGGTGCAGGCGGATGATCCCCGCCGTCACCTTGCCGTAAGAGCCAGCCTCGCTGCGGAAGCACGGCGTATAGGCGCAGAACTTTTTGGGAAGCATCTCCGCATCCACTATCTCATCCGCGTAGATGTTCGTCACCGGCACCTCGGCGGTTGGTATAAGCCACAAGTCGTCTCCCTCCACCTTGTAGAGTTCGTCGGCGAATTTGGGTAGCTGTCCGGTGCCCGTCATCGACTTAGCGTTCACCATGAAGGGCGGGATGACTTCCTCATAACCTTTTTTGATGTGCGTGTTCAGCATGAAGTTGATAAGCGCGCGCTCCAGCCTTGAGCCAAGCCCCCGGTAGAGGGCGAAACGCGCACCGCTTATCTTGGCCGCGCGTTTAAGGTCGAGTATCCCAAGGCGTTCGCCAAGCTCCATGTGCGACTTCGGCTTGAAGCCGAACTTTTTCGGCTCGCCCCATTTGCGCACTTCCACGTTTTCCTCTTCGGAAAGGCCGTCGGGTACGCTGGCGTCGGGAATATTCGGCAACGCAAGCGCGGCTTTTTTCAATTCACTTTCCGCCTCGCGGTGTTCGGCTTCGAGTTTTTTAATTTTGCCGGACACCTCTTTCATTTTCTTTTTCTGTTCGGCGGCGTCTTTTTTTTCTTTTACGAGTTTCCCGATCATGGCCGAGACATCGTTTATCTCGCGCCTCTTTGCCTCGAGTTCGGCCTGTTTTTCAACGCGCCTTTCGTCCAATGCGATTACCGCGTCCAGATCGAACTTCCCGCCCCTTCTCGAAAGGGCGGCCTTTACCGCGTCCGTTTCCTTTTTCAAAAGTTTTACGTCCAGCAATTTAATATCTCCATATTCACCTATTCTTAGCTTTCATGCGCGACAGGACGAAATCCAATTTTCTTTGTATAAGTTCCCTGTTTTTATATTTGTCCAGTATTTCCTCGTATATCTGCAGCGCGTTTGCGTAGTCCTCTTTTTCCTCCATGCATACCCCGATGGACAAAAGGATATCGTATCTGAAACCGGTGTCGGGGTGGTTCTCCAGCGTCTTGCGGTACTGTTTTACCGCCAGGTCGCATTTGTTCATCACGAAGTACGCGTTACCCACGCTATATTCCGCTTCCTGCACCAGCCTGGAGCCGGGGTACTGTTCGACAAGCGTCTGGTATTCGACGATTGACTGCTGGTAGTCGCCTTTAAGGAAGAAGCAACGCGCGATAGCCATCTGATAAGAAGCTTTTTTATCCGGCGGGCCGGTATCGATAAGCTTTTGGTAATGGATGATGGCCTGGTCGTAATCCTTTAGTGATTTTTCGAAAATGGTCGCCATCGATTCCATAGCGGCATGCACGTTTTTGCCCTTCGGGTATTCGAGCGTTATGAGAGTGAAATATTTCACCGCCTTCCGAAATTCCCCCAGGTTCAGCATGAACGTCTCGGCGGCCCTCAGCAGGGCCACTTCCGCCTCTGGCGATTCGGGATAGCGGTCGGCAGTTTGCAAGAAAAGGCGCACCGCCTCACTGTAATCGTTTTCAAGCCATTTGTTTTCGGCTTCCTCCATGAGGGTGGACGCTTTGGACGGGCAGCCCGTGACCGCCGTTAAGATGAGTGTTGCCGCAAAAAGAAGTTTCGCAAAGCGAAACATGGTTAATCTTTGTCTTCTTCTATCACAGCCAGCGAAATGACGCGGCTTTCGCCGTCCGTTTCGAGTATCGTTACTCCCTGTGTGCTCCTGCCGTAAACAGGTATGGGGCCGACTTTTGTGCGGATCATCTTGCCGTCGCCCGTTATGATCATTATCTCGTCGCCCTCCTGAACTATCTTCAGGCCGACCACCACCCCATTACGCTTCGAGGTGATGATGTTGATCAGTCCCTTTCCACCGCGTGACTGTACGCGGTATTCGCTTAAGGCCGTCCGCTTGCCGTACCCGTTTTCGGTAATGGTAAGCACCACGGAATCGGGTTTCGTTATGCCAAAACCGACAACATGGTCGCCCTTTGAAAGTCTGATGCCCCTCACGCCCGCCGTGCGGCGCCCCATCGGTCTTGCGTCCTTTTCATTAAAGTGTATCGCTTTGCCGCGCGCCGTGCCGATGAATATGTTGCTATTCCCGTCCGTTATGCCGGCGCTTGCCAGTTCGTCGTCTTTGGAAAGGTTAATGGCGATGATTCCCTTCGTATGGATGTTGGCGTATTCAGCAAGCGGGGTCTTTTTTACAAGCCCCTTTTTGGTTGCAAGCATCAGGAACCTGTTTTCCTCCTTGAAGTCCCGTATCGAAAAAACAGCCGTTACCTCTTCCTGCTGGGATATTCCCAAAAGATTGGCCAGCGATTTGCCGCGCGCCGTCCTGCCGGCTACGGGCACCTGCCAGACTTTAAGGCGGTAAACCTTTCCGAGCGACGTGAATATCAAGAGGTACGTGTGCGTGGAGGCGATGAAAACGCGCACGACGACATCTTCTTCCTTTACGTCCATTGCGCGCACGCCCTTGCCGCCCCTGTGTTGCGACCGATAGGCGCTGATCGGCATCCGTTTAATATATCCCTGCTGGCTGAGGGTAAGCACAACGTCCTCGTCGGCAATAAGGTCTTCCTCGTCCATCTCGACTTCGGCTTCCTCTATGTTCGTGCGGCGCTCGTTGCCGAACTTTTTGGCGATTTCCGCCACCTCGCCCTTGATAATTTTGAACTTCTCTCCTTCGTGGTCGCGGATGTGGACAAGGCGCTCTATTTCCTTTCGCACGGCTTCGAGGTCGGATAGTATTTTTTGCCGCTCAAGCCCCGTAAGGCGTTGCAGGCGCATCTCCAAAATCGCCTTGGCCTGCACAGCCGAAAGCTCGAAGCGTTCCATAAGGCCCTTTTTCGCCGTTTCGGGGTTTTCGCTTTTGCGGATGAGTTTTACAACTTCGTCAATGTTATCGACGGCAATCTTCAGGCCTTCGAGGAGATGTTCCCGCTGTTTGGCCTTCTTGAGGTCGAAAAGGGTGCGGCGCGTGATGACCACTATGCGGTGCTCGATGAAGTAGTTGAGCATCTCTTTAAGGTTAAGGAGCTTCGGCTGGCGGTTAACCAGCGAGATCATTATTACGCCGAACGTATCCTGCAGTTGCGTGTGCTTGTAAAGCTGGTTCAAAACGACGTTGGGTACGGCGTCGCGCTTAAGCTCTATAACCACGCGGATGCCGTTGCGGTCGGATTCGTCGCGTATGTCGGATATCCCTTCCACCCTCTTGTCGCGCACCAGGCTGGCTATCTTTTCAAGCGTTCGCGCCTTGTTCACCTGATACGGAAATTCCGTGATTATTATGTTGCTTGAATCTTTTCTCCTGCCGGGTTCAATATCGCACCTTGCGCGCATCTTTATGTGCCCCCTGCCGGTGTGATACGCGCTGTGTATTCCGGAGCGTCCATGGATTATGCCCGCCGTCGGAAAATCTGGCCCCGGTATAATTTCGATAAGGTCGTCGATGGAGCAGTCGGGGTTGTCTATAAGGTGTTTCACCGCCTCGCAGATTTCGTTAAGGTTGTGCGGCGGTATGTTTGTGGCCATGCCGACGGCAATGCCCGAAGAACCGTTCAAAAGTAAATTCGGGAACTTGCACGGCATCACCAGCGGCTCGCTCAGCGAGTCGTCGTAGTTCGGGACAAAATCGACCGTCTCTTTTTCGAGATCGGACATCAGTTCGTCGGCAAGTTTATGGAGCCTTATTTCCGTGTAGCGCATCGCCGCCGCGCCGTCGCCGTCGATGGAACCGAAGTTCCCCTGACCGTCCACCAGCGGGTACCGCATGGAGAAATCCTGCGCCATGCGAACGATGGTGTCGTACACGGCCTGGTCGCCGTGCGGGTGGTATTTACCGATTACGTCGCCGACGATGCGCGCCGATTTTTTGTATGGTTTATTGTGGTGGTTGCCCATTTCGTGCATGGCGAAAAGGGCGCGCCGATGAACGGGTTTAAGTCCGTCGCGGGCGTCGGGCAGGGCGCGGCCCACGATCACGCTCATGGCGTAATCGAGGTAAGACGAGCGCATCTCGTCCTCGATATTTACCGGTAGTTGAAGGCCCCCTTCGTTGTCCATAATCGTGTAAGTCTACCAGACCGGAGAGGTGGTTGGTAGACGCATTTTAGCGGCGTTTTTGGCGCGGAAAGGCAGGACGAAGCTTGATTGCACAAAGTAGCGTAGGCGCCCTCGCCTGCGCACCCACAGCTGGGGGCGGGACTGCCTGCCACCAGAATGGTGTTGCTACCGGGAACAGAGGCGTAGCATCGTGGTCTGCCGCCGAAGGCTCCAGCCGCAGGCGCATACGTCTCTACGAAAAACAGGCTCGCCTGTGCCCGTTAATAAGTTATTTCGAAAGCGTCGAATTCTCCCGTCGGTTTTCCCCACTCGACGTTAACTGCCGAAACCCTGGCGTCCGGAGGCCCCATGCGGCACCATTCGATAAGTTTTTCCACCTTGTCCTTACCGCCTTCCGCTACAGCCTCCACGTCGCCGTTGCGCAGGTTTTTTACCCAGCCTCTTAAGCCGAGCATTATCGCCCGTTCGGCGGTCGATGAGCGGTACCACACGCCCTGCACCATTCCTTTGACGACAATGTGCGCGCGTGAGATTTCAGCGGCTTTGCCCACTATTCGGCCTTTTCGATTTCCCCGATAATTTTCCGAGCCGCTTCCGCGCAGTCGGACGCCTTGAGTATGGGCCTACCGACGACAATGTAGTCCGCGCCGTTTTTTATGGCCTCGAAGGGTGTGGTAACGCGTTTCTGGTCGTTTTTAGACGCCCATTTAGGCCGCACTCCGGGAGTGACTATAAGGAATTTTTGTCCAAACTTTTTCCTGAGTTTAGCCGCTTCCTTGGGGGATGCTATAACGCCGTCCATACCCGATTTTAACGCCGAGTCAGCAAGTTTCAGCACGGCCTCGTCAATCGGTCCGGATATCCGCGCCTTTTTCATCTCCGCGGCGTTAAACGAGGTAAGGATAGTTACCGCCAAAAGTTTGGGCCTGTTTTTTTTCTTTCCAGCCGCTTTTACGCATTCGCGCATGGCCTCCGGCCCCGCAAGCGCGTGGACATTTAAAAGAAAAGGATGGAGGGAGGCGGCCGACCGGACAGCCCCGGCCATCGTATTGGGTATATCGAAAAACTTCAGGTCAAGAAAAACGTTGCAGCCCGCCGATCTGATATTTTCAATTACCTCCGGCCCGGAGTGCGCAAAAAGTTCCAGCCCTACCTTGAAGTTTTCCACCACGGGGCTGAGCCGGCGCACATAAACCCCGGCCTCGGCGAAAGTGGGCACATCCAGCGCGACTATAAGCCGCTTATCAGGCGTTAGCTTTTTCATTTTTTCCTTTCGCTATCTTCTTTCGGTCATATATCCTTATCGTCAGCAGGCTCATTTCATACAGCGCTATCAACGGAAGTGAAAGGACAACCTGTGTAAAGACGTCCGGCGGCGTGATAACCGCCGATCCGACAAAAGACAATACAACCAGGTAACGCCGGAAATCGCGCAGTTGATCGAGCGTTACAAGGCCCAGCGTGTGTATGAATATGACCACAAGCGGAAGCTGAAAAACCACGCCGAAAACCAGCATCAGGTTAAGGCTAAAGCCGACGAAATAACCGACGGCCATCATCGGCCTGAGCGTTTCGCCTCCGTATCCCAAAAGGAACTTTATCCCGTAAGGCAGGACGGCGAAATAGCAGAAAGAGGCCCCCGCCGCGAAGAATATCGTGCTGGCAACTATCAGTCTGAGGGAGTATTTCTTTTCTTTTTTTACAAGCCCCGGCGCGATAAAGGCCCATAACTGGTACAAGAGCACCGGAACCGCCAGGCCCAGCGCCGTGTAAAAAGCTATCTTCAGGTGTACGAAAAACGCCTCGGTGGGCGAGAGGAAGACAAGCTTTTCATCAATAAGCGACGAAAAAGGAATAAGAAGTTTATCCGAAACCGCATAGGCCAATCCGAACAGAACGGCTACCACGCCCAGCGAAAACACTAACCGCTTGCGCAGCTCGGTCAGGTGCGCCGTGAAAGGCACCTTTTCGCTCTCTCCAAGTTTTTTTATCATTGCCATTTTAAGGTTTCCATAATTACGAATCCTATATAATAGCGCAGATTCGGGCCGACGGGACGTTCCAAATGCCGAAAAGATAATCTTTCTTTGGAACCGGCCAAGAGAAGGGTAAAATAATAGATATGGTGAGCCGGCTAAACATGACGCGGTTCATAGTGCTTTCCATGGCGCTACATTTTTTCTTTGCCATTGTGTCGGAAATCATGATCGACGTTTTGCCCACGTCACGTCCAAAGCCGATAAAGATATCGGTGATGAAAAACTGGCCCAAAACCAATCTGGACATCGATACGGGCAAAATAGTGGAAACGCCGAAACCCGAAAAAGAGGAAAAAGCCGAAGACGCCAAAATACTCGCGCAATTCGATTCCAAAGCGAACGCAAAGACATCAGAAGAGGAAAAGGAAGACAGGGAACTCTCCATACCAAAAAAATCCCTTAACAGCCGAAGAGACGCTAAGCCGGATAAGGATAAAAAACCGCCAACCGTTTTAATGCCGAAGGAAAAGGTGGCGCCGAAACCGCCCGAAAAGGAAGATACCGTCACGGCAAGGATCGCCCTGCCATTTATGGAAAAAGTTACGAGCCCCGAAGATATTGAAGAGCAAACAAGCCACCTGCAGTTCGATGAAACTTACGAAAGGACCATGCCCGAACCGCCGGCGGTTCCCGAAGATACGCATGAAGAGGATTTAGACACCCAAGAACCGCAAAAAGGAAAAAACGCGCTGGATGGCGATCAGATAGACCTTTTCATAATGGAAAATCCGCACAAGATACTTGAAACGGACCAAGAGATAGTTATTTCGCTGAACACGAAAAAATTCGAATACTTTTTGTATTTTAAAAAAATACGCCGGGCCGTCGAACAGGTATGGTACTACCCGGACGAGGCAATGCTGAACGGCATATCGGGCAAATCGCTTTTGCGCTTTACGCTTTCGAACGACGGCAGCCTGGAGGGAATCAAGGTAGTCTCCACTTCGGGGGAGAGGGTTCTGGACGCCGCGTCGATCCGGGCAATAGAGGACGCCCAGCCGTTTGAGCCCTTCCCGCAAGGTTTCAACAAGAAGAAGGTGCACATCGTCGCAACCTTTACTTACGAGTCCGCCTTTGACGTTCTTCAATGAACAAAAACATGAGCAAAAAGTGGGCTAAAGGCGGGTAATGAAAATAGCGGGCGCAAAGGTCGTCGATCCCGCAAACGGAATAGATGGGATGGTGCAAGACGTTTTTATTAGTGATAAAAAAATATCGGCCGCCGATCCCGTAACCGGACAGGTTATAAACGCAAAAAGCTGCATCGCGATGGCCGGCGCGCTGGATATCCACGCGCATCTTTTCGGACCCTCGCAACTGGCGCACCTTACGGGCGCGGCTTTTTTGGAGCCCTACATCAGCGTGGACTCGGTCGCCGAAAAATGCCTGAAACTGGGAATAACTTTTTTGGTTGAAGCGGGGCTTACAAACAAACAGGCGGAACTCATGAATATTGGGAAAAAACTTTCGGTGGATTTCGCTTTCTTGCATCTTGAAAACGGCGGCGAAACGGCGGATGATAATTTCGGTTTTATCACATCGAAGTTTGTTGGCGACAGCGGTGTCAAAAATTATTTTAATTACGTAAAAGATGCGCCGCTTACACCGCACATTCACCTGCCGCACCTTGCCGACGCTTCGGGATATGAAACGCTTAAAAATTTTATCGAACGCCTCGGCGGACGGCGCGCGCACCTATCGCACCTTTCACATTATGCGTTCGTACAAAGACAGGGTCGGTTAAGCTTGGCGGCAAAGGAAACCGCGCAAATTCTTAACGACAACCCCAACGTAACATTCGACTGCTCACCGATAGTTTTTGGGAAAACGTGCATATTAACCGTTGACGGCGACGCCGCAAAGCGCGCCGCAAACGTTTCGGGAACCGAACCCGTATCGCACGATGACTCACCGTATTGGGCCGTGCCATACGTCTATAAAAAGGAAAACTTCGTAGATTCTATGCTGTGGATATCCGGTATCGAACTGGCCCTGCGCGTCAACGATCCGGCGCGTTTCGCCCTTTCGCTCGATTTTCCATCCGGCGGCGATTTCTCGGCCTACCCGGAAATTATCGCCTGCCTGATGGACAAAGAAAAACGCGACAAATTTATTTACGGATTGAATGCGGAGGCGCGGGTTCAATTTTCGCTTGAATCGATTGAACGCGAATACTCGCTTTACGAAATCGCTGCGCTTACGCGCTCGACGCCTGCGGCTATTTTGGGCGTTAATGAACGCGGCCATCTTGGTATCGGCGCGGCGGCGGACATCGTTTTGTACAGGGAATCGGACGACCGCGAAAAGATGTTTAAATACCCGCAAACCGTGATAAAAAACGGAAAGGCAGTTTATGAAAACGATGAAAAAGTAAAATGAAAATAAACGGCGCACCTATTGAAGACACCCACGCGGAATGCTTCGAAATGCATTTCGCAAGGCTCGTGATTACCGGGCGAAGCGGCAAGTGGGTATCGGAAGCTGCGCAGGCGGCCGTCGGGTGCGCGACCTCCATAATAGGATGCGGGTGCGAGGCGGGACTTGAAGCGCTGGAGGACAGCTTTAACACGCCGGACGGCAGGCCGGGGCAAAGACTTCTTTTTTTCGCAAAGACGCGCGAGAGCCTGGAAAAAGAGCTTATCAAAAGGGTAGGGCAGGTTCTTTTACCGACGCCTACCATAACGGTTTTCAACGGCGTTCATGAAAACGGAGAAGGTATCGGATTCGAGCTTGGCAAAAAAATAGGTTTTTTCGGAAACGGTTTTCAGCGCGATGAAGACAAATACGGCAGAAAGTGCGTTGTCGTTCCGATAACCTCCGGGGAATTTATTTGCGAAAAAACGGTTGGGATTGCAAGCGGCGTCGGTGGCGCGAACTTTTGGATTTACGCCGAAAGCCACAAGGCTGGCCTGAGGGCGGCGGAAAAAGCGGTTGATGCGATTAGGGAAATTCCCGGACTTATCACTCCCTTCGTTGGCGGCGTGGTCGGCGCGGCAAGCAAAATTGGCTCTGTTTATCCGTTCCTTACCGCTTCCACGCAGGAGGATTTTTGCCCGACGGTTCCGGCAAAAAAGAACCCCGACCGCAAACTGCCCGATAACGTGAAGGCGGTATTTGAAATAGTGATCGACGCAATTTCGCCGGAAATTGCAAAGAGAGCCATGCGGGATGGAATAAACGCCGCGTGCGTCGGCGGAATAAAAAAAATCGGCGCGGCGAATTTTAATGGAAAGCTGGGGAAAATCAATATCCCGCTACGCGAGCTTTTCAGCGAGTAGCTTATGGAATCCGCAACGCTTTTAATCGTAATTCTAATCGTTTCGATCCTCGTTGCATTTGCGTTCATGGCGCTGGCAATTTACATCCGCATTAAAAGGGCGATAGAAGCGGGACTGATAGACGCAAAAGACGATACGTTCCTGAAACGCTTTAAAAAGACGATGACAGCCTCTTTCGCCGCAAAGGAGGGCGAAGGAATATATGAAGGTTCCCGTTACCGGTTCAGGCGCGAACTGGGAGGCAAAAACAATCCGCCCGCGTTTTTTGTGATGGTTGACTCTTTCTCCGAGGGGGATTTCGAGATAAAAAAGGAAAACGCCTTCGACAGGTTCTTTAAACGCGTGGGGATAACCGCCGAGGTGCAGACGGGCGACCCGACATTCGACAACGATTTTTTTATCCATACGGACACGCCCGAATTCGCGGCGGCGTTTTTCAGGGATGGGCGCAAGGCGGAGGCCGTGCGCTACATTAATAAGGCTGGTTTCAACCTTATAAAGTACGATGGCAAGACGATGCAGGCGGCATGGAAACCGTACAGGCTGCCAGAGCCGCCGGATGATGCGCAGATAAAAGAGACGGCCGGTTATCTTGTAACCCTTGCTTCGTACTTACCGGCGGTACGGCATACAAAAATGTACGGCATTCCGGCATGGAAGCTGAAAAGGATTTTTGTGTTCGCGCCCGTCGTTGCCGCCTATCTTTTGGGAATGCTTTTTCTCGTCTTTGGCATGGTTGAATACAAGCCGCTGGACATGTGGAAATTCTTTTTCGATTCGCTTAACTACAGCGTTCCGGCTTTTGCCGCATTTGCCGTCTTTTCGGTTGTGATGCTGAAAGGAAGGTCCGGTTCGCACAAGGAGCTTCTGGTCGCGGTTTTACTTTTACTTTTCGCCATTCCGTTCGCAGGCATCGGGTCGGGAATATTTTTCAACGGCTATTTGGACGAATCCGATCCCGTGCGGCACGCGGCGCTGGTAACGCATAAATACATATCTTCTACAAAAAACGGAAAGAACTACCACGCCGTTGTGGAATCATGGCGCGCCGATAGCGAAACCGAAAAGATTCGCGTTTCGTTTTCCGAATACAGGCGGATAACGCCGCAACAAACAAAAATCGCGGTAACTTCCAAGGCCGGCAGGTTCGGCTTCGAGTGGATTAAGGAGTACAACGTAGAAGAATTCTGATGGGGGTATCTGATTACAGCCTTTAGGTTAAGCTAAACGCGGTTATTCCCCCCTTTTCTGATAGACTAATAATGTTTATGCAAAGGCGCGAATTGGCGGTTGTAATACTTGCCGCAGGGAAGGGGAAGAGGATGAAATCGGACTATCCGAAGGTCCTCCAGCTCCTTGAAGGCAAACCCCTTATCAAATGGGTTATCGATACCGCAAATGTTTGCGAACCTTCGCGCATCGTCGTCATAGTCGGTTTCGGCGCGGATGACGTAAAAAAAGAGCTTGAGGGCGAGCGCGTATCTTTCGCCATTCAAAAAAAACAGCTTGGAACGGCGCACGCCGTGATGCGGGCCGAAGTAGAACTTGAAAACTTTGAGGGCGACGTTATGATCCTTTCGGGCGACGTTCCGATGATAAGGGCGGAGACGCTGAAGAACCTTATGAAGCTGGCGCAAGAAAAAAATAGCCGCCTGGCTTTTTTATCGGTGGAGATTGAAGACCCTTCCGGATACGGGCGCGTGATAAGGTCGCAATCCGGAAATGTTGAAAAAATAGTCGAGGAATGCGACGCTCTGCCGGAACAAAAGGCGGTAAACGAAATAAACGGCGGTATTTATCTTTTCGACAAAAAACTTTTGTTTGAGCTCCTTCCGGCGATACGAAGCGAAAACGAGCAGAACGAATATTATCTTACGGATGCCGTAAAGATGGCGATTGAAAAAGGCGAAGACGTGCAGGCCTTAAAACTTTCCGATCCTCTGGAGCTTCGCGGAGTGAACCGCCCCGAGGAACTGGAGGAACTAAGGCTTGCGGCGGCGCGCAAATAAGGAGGAACGTTGTCGGGTTTAGTCGGTTATATTGGCGACCGAAAGGCCGCGCCGGTAATTCTGGACGTGCTGTCGCGCCTGGAATACAGGGGCTACGATTCGTCCGGCATTGCCGCCCTTTCGGGCGATTCGCTTAAAGTCCACCGGACGTTGGGCAGGCCCGCCAAGCTGGCCGAAAAGCTAAAGGTAAAAGAAACACCCGGCAACGCGGGCATAGGCCACACGCGATGGGCTTCGCACGGTAAACCCTCGATAAGGAACGCGCATCCTCTTACGGGCGGAAAAACCGCCGTGGTGCACAACGGCATACTTGAAGGCGCCGATGAAATAAAGAAAACACTCATTAAAGAAGGCGCGGTCTTCCGCTCGGAAACCGACACGGAGGTAATACCGCACCTTATCGACAGGCGATGGCGCGGCTCGTTATTAGAAACGGTGCTCGCATGCATAAACGAGCTGAAGGGCGGCCTTACGTGCGCGATTATCTCTTCGCGCGATCCGGACGCGATTGTGATCGTTAAAAAAGGCAACCCGGTTGTTGTGGGTTTCGGCGACGGCGAATACATTGCCGCTTCAGACGCGACGGCAATCGCGCCTTACACGGATAGGATGGTCTTCCTTGAAGACGGCGAAATAGCCGTTCTTTCCCACGAAGGTGTGCGCATATACGATTTCGAGGGTAAGGCGGTAGAGCGCGAGCCGGAAAAAATTTCGTGGAACCCGATAATGGCGGAAAAAAGGGGGTACCGCCATTTTTTCCTCAAGGAGATTGTTGAGTCTCCCCGCGCGGTGAGGGATACAATCGCTTCGTGCCTCCCCGCAAGGAGCGAAAAGGTAACGCCGGAAGATTTCGCATTTCCGTGCAAACTGCCCGAGTACTTCAAAAGGGCGCTATTTCTTGGCGGCGGACTTTCGTACAGCGCGGCGATGCTGGCGCAGTGGCTCTTCGAATCGATGGCGGGAATACCGACTTCAAGGAGGGCGTCGTCCGAGGTTTACTACAGCATAGGGGTGGTAGAAAAAGAAACCCTATACGTTGCGATTTCGCAGTCCGGTGAAACGCTCGACACGCTGGAAGCGGCAAGGTACATACTCGACCTAGGCGGAAGGGTTCTGGCAATCACGAACAACGCCTCCAGCGAACTTGCGCGAATTGCCGACTATGCTTTTATCACGCAGGCCGGGCCGGAAATTTCGATAGCTTCCAGCAAGACCTTTTCCACGGCGGTTACGGCCCTTACGCTTCTGGCGTTCCACATAGGGCGCCTTACGGGCCACCTTACGGGCGAAGAACAGCAAAAAATTGTGGACGAGCTTTTGACGTTGCCAGACAAGATGGAAACTGCAACCAACCAGGACGAGCACATCAGCAGAATTGCCAACAAGTTTTCGCATCACCGTTCCTTTTTCTTCGTGGGCCGCAGTTTTCATTACCCCGTGGCGTTCTACGCCGCCTTTTTGATGAAGCAGGTCGCAAACGTGCACGCCGAGGGGCTGGTTGCCGGTGAAATCAAGCACGGGCCGATAGGCCTTGTGGAGCAGGGCACGCCTATAATGTTTTTCGCCAACCAGGAAGCGATAAAAAACCGCATCTTTAACGATATGGACGAACTCAGGGCGCGCGGCGCAAGGATAATAGCCACGGGGTTCGCGGGTTCGGAAGGAACGCCCATGCACTGCGAACACTTTATAGAAGTGCCGAAAACCTCGGATTACCTCGCCCCGTTGCTGGCAATTGTGCCCGCGCAACTTTTCATCTATTATGTGGCATTGTATAACAGGAAAGACATAGACCACCCGCGTAACATGGCAAAAAGCGTTACCGTTTAAGGGAAGGGCACGATGAAAGCGTTGATTCTTGCGGCAGGCGGCGGAAGAAATATGGCGCCGTTTTCCAAAACAAGGCCTAAAGGAATGATCCACGTAGCGGGAAGGCCCATCCTTACCCGCTGCCTGACGATGTTGCGGGAATCGGGCTTTGGCGAGGTGAACCTTGTGATGGGTCCCAGGGGCGAAACCATAAAGGATTACTTCGGGACGGGACAGGGCCTTGGAATAAACATCAACTACATCCTTCAGAAAAAACCGGATGGAATAGGAAACGCAATACTTACCGCGCAAAGTCGCTTTAACACCGGCGAACATTTCCTCCTTGCTTACACGGATACGGTAACCGATCACAATTTGTTTGCAGGCGCCATGCAGACGTTTGGACTTACGGGAGAGGCGGCGGCGGCTATCTGCCTTTCTTCGAACTCCTCTTCGCTGGGCAACGTATATCTGGATAATCACATGAACATTACAAGGATAGTGGAAAAACCCGCCCGGAAGGATTTGGGCAATTATGTGCTTGCAGGCGCCTACGTCCTGCCGTACACTTTTTTCAGCCTCCTTAAAAAATCAAGGGGAGACATGGCAAAGGCGCTGGCCATACTCGTGAAGCAGGAGAACATAAAGGCCTCCATTTGGGAAAGGGGATGGCTGGACGTGGCATACCCGTGGGACATCCTCACCGCTAACAGGATGGTAATGGACACCTGGCAGACCTCTTCCGTCCACAAGTCGATAACTGTAAAGGACGCTAAGATCAAGGGGCCGGTTCACATCGAAGAGGACGTTGAAATACGCTCCGGCGCGATAATCGAAGGCCCCGCGTTTATTGGAAGGGGCAGCTATATCGGCAATAACGTTCTTATACGGAAATACTCCTCGCTAGGGCCGGAGTCGGTTGTCGGTTTCGGCGTGGAAATGAAAAACTGCGTGCTCTTCGGAAAATCGCGCGTCGGCAGGCTTTCGTTCGTGGGCGACAGCGTAATTGGCGAAGGGGTAGACATAGGATCAGGCACCATGACGATAAACGGAAACATCGACTATTCCCCTATAAAAGTGAAAATAAACAACAAATCGGTCGACACCGGAATGGAAAAACTTGGCGCTTTTATCGGCGACGGCGCAATGCTCGGCAGCGGGCACAACATCAAGGCCGGTTCGGTAATCGATCCCGGAAAGGTGATACCGCATCACCATACGTATCCAAAAGAAAGAAGGTAAAAACCGTGTGCGGAATTAGCGGCATAGTTTCAAGCAAAAATGTATCGGGTAGCCTCCTTCAAAGTATTCAGAACCTCGAATACCGCGGTTACGATTCGTGCGGAATGGCCCTTATAAACGCGACAGGAACCATAATACGGAAAAACGTGGGCTACGTTGCCGATGTTGCGGAAAAGGAGAGCTTCCTTTCGCAAAAGGGGAAAATCGGCATAGCGCATACCCGCTGGGCCACGCACGGCAAGGTCACGCGCCTTAACGCGCACCCGCACGCATCGTGCGACGGCAACGTGGTGGTTGTGCATAACGGGATAATCTCCAATTACGAGGCCCTTAAAAAAAAGCTGGTGAAAAAGGGCCACAAGTTCACCTCCGAAACAGATTCCGAAGTTATCGCGCATCAGATCGAGGATTTGCGCAACTCGGGCCTTCCGCTCGAAAGCGCCTTCGTTTCCGCCATGCGGATTCTGGAAGGATCGTATGCGGTGGCCATGGTTTCGCCGGAGGAGCCTAAAAGGATATTTTGCGCGAAACACGAAAGCCCACTGATAATCGGCCTTGGCGAAACGGAAAACTACATCGGTTCCGATTTCAACGCCTTCATCGACTACACGAAAAACTCGGTGGTGCTGGACGACGGGGAATACGCGTTGGTCTCCAGGGAAGGCTACGCCGTGAAAAAAATAGCGGACGCCTCCCCCGTTGCCAAAAAGATAACCGTTATAGAGTGGGACGCCGAAATGGCGAAGAAGGGCGGATTCCCGCACTACATGCTAAAAGAGATACACGAACAGCCGCAGACAATCGAACGGGCCCTTGCCGTTCGGAAAAGCTCTATCGTTGAACTTGCCCAAAACATCGTTGAATCAAAAAACCCGCTCCTTACAGGCGTAGGAACTACTTACTTCGTGGCGCAGGTCGGCCAATACTATCTTACCTCGCAGGCGGGCGTGCACGCGCAAGCGGTAAGCTCCGACGAGTTTACCGAAAGCGTGCCGCTGGGCGGCGACAATTTCGTGCTGGCAATTTCCCAGTCGGGCGAAACTTACGACACGATGAATGTAATGAGGGAGGCTAAAAAAAGAAAATCGCGCACCGCGGCCATCATCAACGTGGTCGGATCGTCCATGGCAAGGATTGCCGATACCGTTGTCATGCAGGGTTCCGGACCGGAAATATGCGTGCTAAGCACCAAGGCGGCCATGGCGCAGATGGTCATACTGATGCGCGTCGCGCTGGAAGCGGGGCAAATGACCGAAAAACTTAACACCGCAACTAAAAGGCGCAGGCTGGAAGAGCTGAAAGCGCTTCCGGGCCTTATTACCGGCTTCATCAACGAACGTTCCGGTTTCGTCAACCAGCTTGCACAAAAACACGCGAGCCATCACAACTGGCTTTTTCTCGGACGCGGAATTTACTACCCCATCGCGCAAGAGGCCGCGCTGAAGGTAAAAGAAGTTGCATACCTGCACGCGGAGGGAATGTCGGCGGGATTTTTGAAACACGGAACGATTGCGCTTATAGACGAAAGGCTCCGAACGCTCGTTTTCATACCGCACGAAAAGGAAAAAGCATTATTCGCGGCGACCATGAGTTCGGTGGAGGAAATAAATGCAAGGGGCGGATACGTTGTCGGGTTCCACTCATCCAAAAAACTCGAAAAATCCAAACTTCTGGACGACGGCCTTTTCCTGCCTCACTCTTCCCCGTTTGTGACGCCGCTCCTTAATTTGGTTGCGGCGCAGCTCTTTGCCTATTTCATTGCGACAACGCTGGACAAAAACGTGGATAAACCCCGCGCGCTGGCGAAATCCGTTACCGTTGCGTGAACGATCCGCAAATAAAAAGACTGCAGGGAACAGATGGAGTGCGTGGGAAGGTTGCACCCTCAAGCGGTCTTTCCGGCTCCCCGCTCGAAGTATTTTCAAACAATAATTTAATAACGGAAGAATTTTTCGAGCTCTACTGCTGGGCCCACGTTTCGGATTTGATCGAACGCGGCAAGGCCAAAAAAGGCGGCCGCTTCCTAATCGGCTGGGATTCGCGCGATACCGAGAACTTTTACACGGGCGCGGCGGTAAGGGGGATATCGAAAGCCGGCGGCGTACCGGTCGTTCTCGAAACAATCCCCACGCCGGGCGTTGCCCTCTCGCTGGTGAGCATGGAAGCGGCAGGCGCATTCATGATAACGGCTTCCCACAACCCGAAAGACCAGAACGGAATAAAGATATTCCTGGCGCCCGACGCAATGAAAATGCTGCCGGAAGACGACGAAGCGCTCACAAGAAAGATAATCGAAACTGACTATGAAGAAGTTAAGAACAACCCCCCCCTTTTCGAGCCGCGAAACGCAAAAAGCGAGGCCGCGGAGCTTTTTAAAAAATTCCATCTCGATGCGCGTAACAACTGGGCGGCGGACAAAAATATTTTTGCAAAAACGGTTTTGGCCGTCGATCCCGCGCACGGCGCGATGGCCGGAATTGCGGCGGAGGTTTTTGCCGAACTGGGGTTTGAAGAGGTTATCGAAGTGGCGGGCGAACAAAACGGCAACGTTAATGAAAACTCCGGCGTGGCGGAGCTTGAAGGGGTTAAGGGAATAAGTTGGCATGATATGCGCCAGCAAACCGCTTTGGCAAAGCATAAGCTTGTTGCCAAACTTTTCGCATACGGACAAAGCGTTAAGGAGGAAATCGTTAAAGGGGAGCTTTTCCTTACCGGCGTAACGTTTGACGCCGACGGCGACCGTTTTTTTATCCTTTTGTACGACGCGGCGGCGGACTATGTTCACGTCCTTTCGGGCGACGAATGCGCCGCTCTGCAGGCCGGATACCTGATGAAAACCGATCCCGAAAAATACCGTGGCTCGATGTTTGTGCATACGGTTGAAAGCGACATAAACGTCGCGGGGTACATAAGGTCGCTCGGCATGAATCCGGTCGTGGAGGCCGTGGGCGACAAATGGATTTTAAAAAAGGCTATGGAAAACAGCGAAGATTTTGGAATAGGGGTGGAGGAATCGGGGCACAGTATTACAAGGGGCGTTGTCCGAACCCAAACCGGCAAAAGAGCCTTTTACTCCGGCAACGGGCTAAAAGGCGCTTTAAACACACTCGTTGCGATCCACGCGCGTAAGCAAGAGTCCGGGCAAGCTTTTACCTTAAAATCTGTTTTTGAACCTTTTCCGTCTGGCTATAAATCTACGTTGTATTCGTACTACGTAAGGAAAGAGCTTTTCTCGCGCGACAGTGGAATATGGAACGGCGTCTTAAAAAAAGTTAACGACACATTTGCCTCCAACGCCGGAAGCGGTCTTGTGCTCGTCCAGTCGGAAATTGAAAACGAACCGGATATGTTGTACCTGTCAATATTGGATAAAGACGGCAAAGTTGCGGTATCTGTCGCCTCCATCTTCATAAGAAATTCCGGCACCGAGGACAAGATCGGGGTAAACGCGCGCGGGCCGCACGAACTGCAAAACCTTTTGGACGGCATAACCGCCGAGGCCGTCGTGTACCTGACGCGCGAAATGAAGGACGAAAATAGCGATATGGCTATTATGGAAAAGGCCGTGCTGAAGGCTGTGGAAAGCGGCGAAAAAATTGGAAAAAATATTTCCTCTGGGGTAAACTTCAATAGGTTGTTACACGAGATGGAAATGAAGGAAAAACTTATCAAAAGTGGCGATGGCGGGTTTTACCTGACAGAGCTGGGAAGGCGGATTGTTTAGTGAAGATTGACGATTTATTCCCGGAGATTTCAAACTTTACGCACAAAGCTATTTTCGACGGAATCCAGAATCTGTGGGAGGTTATTCCGAAGATAAACACATACATTGGCGAAAACATGCCAGCTGACGAAGGCAGCCTGAGCCTCCCCAAAGGGCTTGAAGAAGTGCGCGGAGAAGAAGGATACGCGATGCTTTACTGCACCGAGCCGCTTACACTTACGTTCGAATTCATTTATCAGCCGTTCAGCATCCACATCGGGGCGGGAACGACCATTGAACCGACCGCGATTATCAAGGGGCCCGCGCTTATCGGCCATAATTGCCAGATACGGCAGGGCGCCTACCTGCGCGGGAACATTATAGTGGGGGATAAATGCATACTGGGGCACGCGACGGAGATAAAAGATTCGATAATAATGAACGATTGCGCGGCGGCCCATTTTAATTACATAGGCGATTCCGTTATGGGTTCGTTCGTAAACCTCGGTGCGGGAACAAAGCTTGCCAACCTCAAGCTCCGCGCGATCGAATACAAAAAAAAGGAAGCTTTTCCCGAGGTAACCTTCCATCACAACAAAAAACTGATAAAAACCGGCCTTAAGAAATTAGGCGCGATACTTGGCGACTACTGCGAAACCGGCTGTAACGCCGTTACATCCCCCGCCGTCATCGTGGGCAAAAACAGCTGGATCTATCCGAACGTTACCGTACCTTCGGGGTATTATCCGGAGAACAGCTTTATTTACCCCGAGTCGACTAAACCGAAGGTCGGCAAAAGACCGGGTGTGTAGGCGTTCCGCGCGCCGTAACGGGTGCTTTGTCGCCCTGAGTCCCTCGACTAGCTCAGTATTTCATTTTTTTTCATCATGTGCCTGTCGCCTGTCCTGAAGAATGAAGGGAGGAACGAAGGGTAGGGCGAGGAGGTTTTATTAATAAATCAATCTTTTAACTCAAAGCAGAATAATTCATTTTATAACTCAGCATTTAGAAAAATGCTTTTTGGAACGATCGTTTCTTTGAGCGTATGCCCATATCGATTATTAACCTTAAATTTTAGATAATAAGTTGTTTTAGAAACTTCAATAATTTTCAAAGATGGGTCAGGATAAGAAATTGTTACTTCTGGACGTATTCTCATGGGAACAGTGTAAATGAGGGTATAGATACCAGCGCCATTAGGAGGCAATAGAATTGCTCCTTTTTCCCGATGTATTGCTTGATTGAACCTTATTACTGATACTTCCTTGGGCAAGACCTGCTTATTAAATAGACCCTTCATGGGTGGGAAAATAAAATGGTTTTCCATATCCTTAGGGTAAACCAAATTGTATCCGTTCAAATGAATACTAATGGAAAATGAACAGTCGCTACTAAAGCTATAATTCAAACTCACCAAGGACCCTTCAGATGAAATACCAACGGGTGCTACTAAAAAAGAGAATGTAAGCCTTCCAATTTCAAGATTGGATCCATCAACAACAATCGTGTCTTTATTGACACTTTCATAATATATATCCAACTTTTCTAAAGTCGGTATCGAATAGCTAAAGAAAGTGAAAGGTCGAGAAATATTTAATAGGGGTTCTGAAAATATGGTGGGATTTGATATATTTTCAAAATGAATTCGACCGGTTCCATGATACGAAATTTTCTTCCATTTTTTCCGTTTCCCATGAATTTCCTTTATTTCTTTGAACGATAAATCATTTATATTAGTTTTAAATGAAAAATAAGAATTATTTTCACCACTTCGCTCCAAGGTTATATAGAGCGATCCATCAAAATTGTCAAAACAGAGATTAATAAACTTAAAATAGAAATCCCCTTTTTTTATTAAAACACGTTTGTAGTTTTCTACCATTTAAATACTTTTAGTCAACTCTCCTAGTGTTGACCCTGCACAATTGTCTTGCTTTTGGAACATGTATATATATTAATCAAATAACCATATAAATTCATCTGGCAATCAACATTAACTTCTTAAATTTTATAGCATTATAAAATTACTGGTGTAGTGAGGATGTAGTGATTTCTTATAGAATTTCGAACCGAAAAAATAAGGCTAGCTCGTTGAATTAATGAAGCTGGCGGGCGGATTTGAACCGCCGCCCGACCTCGCTGACTTCTCGCCCCCGTTAACGTATTACGGGGGGTAACAATTACATTTGTTATTATGAACTTCCCCTTGTAGAAGGGGAGGATAATCATCGTCCCCTTTACTGCTTCTGCTGTAATCGGATATTCCTCTACGTATGTCGTCCAATTTGAATGAATCACTTTCCGCGCCGGTTTTTATTAACTTCCTCTAAAATATCCGTTCCTATTTTCCCCGATTTCCTGTAGCGCTCCATCGCGTGGCGGCAGTTGCATCGGCTTTCCGTTCGGCTTTCGTTTTGGCTTTCCAAAGCGGCGAGCGATTTTAAAGCGGATGTCACTACCTTGGGGAAGAGGCTGACGGCTGATTCCACATTCCGCCGCTCGTCTTCGCCGAGCATCCCTTCGAAGAGTTCGCCTTTCCTGAAATCGCGCTCCTTTACGCCTTCCGCGTAGCCCTCAGCGTAATTAGTAACGTAACAAAGAGCCGCGTAACACATTTCCATTTCGCGCGCGAGGAAGATCTCAGGCACAAGCGTCATCCCCACCAGGTCCGCGCCCCACTGCGAAAACATTTTTATCTCCGCCGATGTTTCAAGGCGCGGCCCCTCGGTGCAAAGGTAAACGCCTCTTTCGTGGCAGTGCGAAGCCTCCTTCACCGCCGCATTTATCAACGCGCCGCTAACTTCGGGGCAGAACGGCTCGGACATCCGTATAAATCCCAGACCTGTGTTTTCGAAAAAAGTCGACTCGCGCCGTCTCGTCTGGTCGATCACGTCGTGGGGCACGGCGAAATGACCTGGCTTGTAAATGGGATTAACCGCGCCGGGTCCCGACCATGCGATAATCCGTTGAACGCCCAGCTCCTTCAACGCATAGATATTTGCACGGTAGTTAACGAAGGGCGCCGAAAGATCGTAACCCTTTTCGCCGTGGCGCGAAACGAAGTAATAGGAAAATCCATCCCCCTTGAAAAGATGAACCGGTGCGCTCTTGCCAAAAGGCGTGTCGGGCTGGACGCATTCCGCTTCCTTTCCGAAGCCCTCCCTTACAAGGAGGTCGTATGCCCTGCTTCCCCCGATAACGGCCAGCGTCGGTTTACTCGTCTGTTTACTTGGGGCGCTCACCAGTCCTTCTCCAGCCGCCGCTCGCGCATTTTTTTGGCGCGCAATTTCTTTAGAACCTGTTTTTCGTTTTGCGCCAGCGCTTCCAGTATCCTTTGCACGTCTTCGGGCTTCATCTTCCTTTGCTTTTCCTGTTCGTTATCTTTATTCGATTCGCTTTCTTTCTTATCTTCCTTTTGTTTGCTTTTTTTGTTTTGGTTTTTATGAGCGTTTTTATTATCCTCTTTATTTTCTTTTTCTTCCTTTTCTTCGTCCTTATTATTCTGTTCGTTTGATTGTTGCTGCTGTTGTTGTTTCTTTTCAAGTTCGGAGAGTTTATTAAGGGCAAGCTCCATGTTGTGTTTTGCATTTGCGTTTGCGGGATTTTCCAGCAGTGTTATTTTGTATGCTTCGGCGGCGGCTTTAAGGTCATCGATGGCGCCGGGCAGATTTTCCATGGCCGCCTTCTCGTCGCCGGAGGCGCGCATGGAGTTGCCGTAATTGTAGAGGCTTTTTGAGGTAAGCTCCGAGTTTTCCGATTCCTTTGCGTCAGAAAAAACGCCTGAAAAAAGTTCGGCGGCTTTACCGTATTCCTTTTTCCTGAAATATACGTTGCCGAGATTGTGCCGTGAAATGCCGGAATCGTTTTCTATCTGAGCGCGGCGGTAGTTTTTCAGGGCCTGGTCGTACTCGCCCTTGCGGTATTTATCGTTGCCTTCCTGCACGGCGAAGTAATGCGTATCGCCGAACGCAAGGGCGGTAATGGAGATAACGGAAATTAGCAATAAGCGGTTCTTCTTCATCTATTTAATATCCGCTGTCGGAAGCTTCCCGTCAATAACGGAAAGTAAAATCCCCTCCCGCAGACCCGAATCGCAAACGGTAATGGAAGAATGCCCGAACGTTTCCATTACGGCCAGGACTATGCCGATGCCCGGTATGATAAGGTCCTCGCGGCCGTTCTGCAGTTCCGGCAGCCGGGAGCGCTCCTCGATACTTTTCGCGCCGATATTTTCCAGCAGTTTTTCCACGTCTTTTAATTCTAATACGCTGTTGTTGATTTTTTCCGGGTCGTAAGGGTAAACGTGAAAATGTACAGCCGCCATCGATGTAACCGTTCCGGCTGTACCTACAAGCTTGAAAGGTTTTTTCGCGTCAAGGTTTACGGCTATCTTTGCGACCTCTTCTTTGATGTAAGCGTAAAGGCGGTCGTATTCATCCATTACCATGGGGGCGCTTTTTATGTAGGTTTCCGTGAGGCGGACGACGCCAAGATCGTTGCCGGCGAACGTTATCTTCCCGGCGCCGTTGCGGGAAACGAATTCCGTGCTGCCGCCGCCGATATCGAAAAGCAAAATGGTACTTTTTCCGCCCACCACCATTGCCGCGCCTTTTAGCGCCAGTGCGGCCTCCGTTTGCTGGTCTATGACGTTAAGCGCTAATCCGAAACGTTTTTCAAAATTTTGGGCGAATGTCGTTGCGTTTTTTGCGTCCCTTACCGCGTGAGTGGCAACGGCGGCTAGTCTGAAAGGTTTCAGTGCGGCGGCCTGTGAAAGGAGTTTTTCTATGCCGTCCAAAGTTCTTTCCATCGCGGAGCCGGTCAGCGCTCGTTTTTCTTGCGCGCCCTGCCCCAGCCTGGTGATTACCTGCGACGAGTGAAGGACATTGAACGACGAGCCGGAAAGTTCGGCGGCGAGGAAACGGATTGTGTTGGAACCGATGTCGAGAGCGGCGAACCGCCGTGATTCAGTCACCTTCATGTACGATGCGTAAAAACCCCGCCACTTCGGGATCGAACCGGGGGCCGGAGTTCAGTTCCAATTTCTCGACGGCCTTTTCGCCGTTGTCGTTTTCCATCATACGCTTCCTCATTTAAGACTATTTAATATAGGCCGCAAAGTGTTTATTATCAATCATGCCCGGATATCGTTATGTGCTGACTTTGAAGGCGCCGACGCGGATTGATCTGGCCGGAGGAACGCTGGACATATGGCCGCTATCGGTTATTTTTGCGCCATCCGTTTCAATTAACGTTGCCGTCGATCTTTACGCCACGGTAAGGGCAAAAAAAACGGGCAAAAAGAAGGGCGTAATAATCCATTCCAAAGAACTTGGAGAAGCAATCGTATACGCTCCCGATTGCGCCGAAAAGGCAAAAACCCTTTTCCATAGGGCGCTCGATATATTTCCGGCGGACGGCTATGAATTCTATGTCGATACAGTTTCGCCCGCCGGCGCGGGGTTGGGCGGTTCGTCCGCGCTTCTGATTGCATTTTTGAAAGTGCTTTTAAAGATCAAAGGCGAAAATCTAAATAAGGAAAAGATAATCGAAACGGCGCAAAATATCGAGGCGCGCCACCTTGGAATTCCGACGGGCGTACAGGACTACGTGGCGGCGATAAACGGTGGAGTGAACGCAATCCATAACGTAAAAGGACGGCGCACTTTTGAAAAACTGAAAATAAAAAAATCTGAAATCGAAAAAAGGCTTTTGCTTGTTTATTCGGGCAGGTCGCGCGTTTCCGGCGTGCCGAACTGGATAATGCTAAAAAAAGCCGTAGAAGGCGACAGGAAAACTGTAAGGGTATTTAAAAAAATCGCGGCCAATTCGCTTTTGCTTTTAAAAAGACTGCGGGAAGGCAGGTTTTCGGAAATCGGCCCTTTAATAGATATTGAAAGCGAGAGCCGGCGCGAACTGGGGAAAATGATAATACCGCCTGCAATGGCAAAGGTTTTTAGCGGAATAAAAAAGGCCGGCGGCCACCCGAAAGTGTGCGGCGCGGGCGGCGGGGGATGTTTCCTCGTGTGGTGTGAACCGGAAAGAAGGAATGAAATATTGGCGTTCGTACGTAAAAAGCGATTGAGATCGCTCGATTTCAAAATCGCATCGCCGGAAATGCTAAAAGGGGGAAGTTGAATATGCAGATTAAAGCGGCAACCGCCAGGAACATTTACAAATTCTGTAAATGCAACCAGCGGCTACCGTAATTATTACTTAAACTTTTTTCTACTTGGAAGCGGTTACCATCGGCCTCCGCCGCCGCCACGTCCACCGCCGCCACCGCCGCCGCCGCGACCACCGCCGCCGCCGCCGCCGCCGGGCCTGTTTTCCTTAGGCCTGGCGATATTGACCTTGATCTGGCGCCCTTCCACTTCTTTTCCATCGAGCTGTTCAACAGCTTTTGCGGCGTCCTCTTCGGATTCCATTTCAATGAAGCCGAATCCTTTCGAGCGGCCCGTGTCGCGGTCGGTGATTATTTTCGCCGATTCAACCGCGCCGATCTCGCCAAAGAGCTCGTTTAATGTCTCTTCCTGGGTGGAAAAAGAAAGGTTTCCGACATACAGTTTGTTCTTCATCTAAAGTATCCTCCAAAGCAGTTCTCTAAAACCGATCAAGAAAAACACTGCCAAGAGGTTTCCTTTTCGGAATAGAAATAAATAAATAATATAGTTACCTCGAAACTCCGTAGAATAGTAACACAATTAAAGCTTGTGTAAAAGCAAATTAATCCGCATTTCCAGCAAAACGCTTCAGCGTACCGTAATAAAGGTCCGGGGCGGTTTCGTACATCGTTGTATGTTCCGACCCTTCGATCTTCAGCAATTCCTTGGGTTCCGGGGCTATTTCATAAAGCATCTCGGAGTTGTGAAAGGGAACCACGCTGTCGCTTGTGCCGTGTATGAAAAGAACCGGAACTTTTAATTTTACTATTTCTCTTGCATTGTCGTAATCTGACGAAGCCAATATCCAAATCGGGATTATGCCGAAGATGTCACGCGCCATCTGGCGTATCGAGTGGAACGCGCCTTCCAGAACGACGGCGCGGCACTTCCTGTTTACGGCAAGCCTTAGGGCGGGAACGCCGCCAAGCGACTGGCCGAGAATTATAACCTCATTAGAATCAACACCATGTACGTTAATCAAAAAATCGTAGGCGGCAAAGGCGTCTTCCACGAAATTCGCGCGCGACGGCTTTCCACCGCTTTTGCCGTATCCCCTGGGATCGTAAATGAAGACGTTGAACCCGTTTTCCACATATCCCTTTATGACATCAAGGCGGTCCGAGTTGTTGCCCGCGTTGCCGTGCGCGTAAAAGATCGTAAAAACGCCTGTGGTGGGAGGCGCGTTAGTTTTGAAATGCCATGCGTGAATTTTTTCCCCGTCCTTTCCCGACTCAATAAAAATATCGTCCGTGGAAAGCCCGAAATCCGCCGGGTCGGCAACCTGTTCCCTGGAGGGATAGAAAAGCGAGTGCTCCTCGTGCCACCTGCCGAAAGCAAAAGCCACTGCCAGTAAAACGAGAATCAGGGAAAAAGTTTCAAACACGCGTATCATTATCCCACTTTAAAAGGGCGCGTGGAATATGGCAAGGCCGCCCGGTTTAGCGGCGCGCCGCATTACAAAAAACGCGACATGCAGGCAAATTCCTACGATTTCCCCTTACCCGCAATTATTTGTACGAAAACGGGCGGCAAAGGCGAATAAAGCCTTGATTCAATTCAAAAAGTATAGATGATATAATTCTGGGACAATGGGAGCCAATGAGAAAGTGCGCGTAGGGGTAATAGGCGTGGGACGCATGGGGCAGTTCCATGTAAACGTTTATTCCGAAATGCCCGAGGTGGAACTGGCAGGGGTTGCGGACATAAATTCCGGGCGCGGGAGCGCGATTCGGGAAAAATTCAACGTCGAATATTTTCGGGACTACCATGAGCTACTCAAAAAAATAGATGTTGCCAGCATTGCGGTTCCAACGGGGTTGCATTATGAAATAGCAAAGGAAGCCCTTAATCAGGGCGTTCACCTCCTTGTGGAAAAGCCGATATCCAACAGCTATGAAAAGGCATATGAACTTTTTGAAATTGCGGAGAAGCGCGGTCTTGTATTGCAGGTGGGGCACGTTGAAAGGTTCAACGGAGCCGTCCAGGAACTCCACAAGATAGTGGAGGACCCCATTCTCGTGCAGTGCAGGCGGATGGGGCCGTTCGATCCCAGGGTGGCGCATGACAGCGTTGTGCTGGACCTGATGATTCACGATATAGACATAGTGCTTAATCTCATCAAATCCGAAGTGGACGAACTATACGTTACCGGAAGCTCAATTGTCTCCCAAACCGGAGACGTTGTCACCGCGCAGATTAAATTCGCATCCGGTTGCATGGCCACATTCACGGCAAGCCGCGTAACGCAGAACAAAATGCGCAATATGTCAGTTACATGCAAGAGCAAGTATATCTACCTGGATTTTGCAGATCAGGAAATCCACGTGCACCGCATGGCAACAAGTAAGCACGAATTAAGGAAAAACGAGCTGCGTTACCAGGAAGAATCGATAATGGAACGAATCTTCGTCCACCGTGATAATCCGCTAAAACTCGAACTGAGCCACCTGATCGACTGCGTCAAAAACGGCGCCGACCGTGCCGTCTCGGTAGACAGCGAGTTGAAGTCTTTGCGCATGGCGCTGGACATAATCGAACGCTATCAGGCCGCCAACGCCGGTTGATGGCATCGTCCGGCACATCAGACGCAAACTCCCGGCTGGGCCTCATTGCCGGAAGAGGCAGTCTTTCAAAAATAGTATGCCAGACGGCCGCACGCCGAGGCGTTGAAACAACCGCCGTAACCTTCCACGAAGAAACTACCGAAAACCTTAAAGACCTTGCCGACGTAACCCAAATGGGTATCGGGGAGGCGGGAAAAGTAATAAAGCGCTTCAAGGATGCCGGCGTTAAGAAGATATGCCTCATCGGAAAGATAGAGAAATCACTCGTCTTCAATAACCCCAAACTCGATGCGTACACGTTGAAGGTCTTAATGAAAAGGACATTTAATAAAAGCGATTCCGTCCTAATGCTTATAATAATCGACGAACTTGAAAAGGCTGGATTCGAGGTGGTAAGGCAGACGGACTGGCTTCCCGATCTCCTGCCGCCCAAAGGAATCCTGGGCAAGGTCAGGCCGGATGAAGATATTCAATCGGATTTCGACTTTGGAATGAACTTATGCCGAAATATAGCCAGTATGGATATAGGCCAGACGATTATCGTAAAAGACGGCGCGGTGATCGCCGTTGAAGCCGTGGAAGGAACGGACGAGACAATCAAACGAGGCTGCGAACTGGTAAAAGACGGCGCGGTAATGATAAAAACAAGCCGGCCAAAGCAGGACTTCCGCTTCGACGTCCCTTCGATAGGCCCTGATACCGTAAAACTACTGGCAAAATACAAAGCTTCCGGTATCGCCGTGGAAGCGGGCCGGACAATCGTTGTAGATATGCCTGAAGTCGTCTCTATTTGCGATAAGGCCAAAATGGTCATAGCCGCACTGTGAACGGGCCGTACGGCCGAAGTACGACGTACTGAGTTACGCGGATATGGACATCTGGAAAAAGCGGTCGCTATTGCTCGTTGGCGGGTTCACGCTGTTCCGCCTTTTCCTGATAGGCCGCACGGGGCTTGGCGACAGCGAATCGTATTATTGGACGTGGTCGCGTTACCTTGATTTCAGCTATTACGATCATCCACCCGTAACGGCGTACCTTATCCGCCTGTTCACGGCAATCGGATCGGATACGTCTTTCTGGACGCGCCTGCCGGGAGCCATACTATTCGTGGGCATATGCTGGCTGATTTACCGCATTGCCATAACGCTTTTCGGCGACGAAAAGGTTGCGTTCTGGGCGCTTTTGATATTCAACCTTTGCCCGATATTTTCGGTGGCGGCAATGCAAATGGTGCCGGATGTGCCGGCGGCATTCTTTTGGCTCCTTTTCACCTACCTTGTAATTATCATTGTCAGGGAAGACAAGCCTCTCCTTTGGTATCCGGCAGGGGCAGTGGTAGGGCTGGGGCTTTTGTCCAAATATATGCTTCTACCGCTTATACCCTCCACCCTTTTGATGCTGGCATGGCACGGTGAATACCGCAAGCATTTAAAACAGCCGCATATCTATCTTGGCGGAGTTTTGGGGCTGGTAATATTTTCGCCCGTGCTTATATGGAACTACATAAACAATTGGCCTTCGTTTGGCTTCCACCTTATGTCGAGGCACCAGGAGGAGCATTTCCAATTGAAGCAGATGGGCGAATTCCTCGGCGGACAGGCTCTCTATCAGTCGCCCCTGATATGGATAGGGATATTATATGTTGTTTACCGAATGGCCAGCGACGTTCTAAAGGAACGGAAAAAGGAGCTGGACACGCTCTTCTGGTTGTCGACTCCTCCCCTTTTATTCTATTATTTCATAGGGTTATGGTCCAGGGAGTCGGAGCCGCACTGGACGGCATTCGGCCTTATTACGCCGATTATCGCATGGGCGGCCTACTACGTTAAGGGATCGCGGAAATTGAAGAAATTTACACACTATGCGGTGGGGTTGGCCGCATTCATGGTGCTGGCTTTTTACATCCACCTCTTTTATCCGATCCTGCCGATAAAGCCGAAGTACGATATAGTCAACGAGGTCTTCGGCTGGGACAAAGTGGCGGAAGTCGTGGAGAGAAAATACGGCGAACTGCCCGGCGAAAAGGGAAAGTTTGTAATGGCGCACCATTGGGTGATGTGTTCGCAAATGTCATTCTCCACGCAAAACAGATTGCCGGTTTATTGCCTTAACGATAAGACCGACCAGTTCGATTTTTTTCCCGAAAAGAATCCGCCGCTTGGCGCCGATTTCGTTTATTTGGCTGATCTAAGATTCAAAAACCCGCCGGGCGACTATTACAAATTCCAAAAAGTTGAAGGGCCGGAGGAACTGGAAATTTACCGTGGCGGAAAAGTGGTGAGAAGATTTTTCTTTTACAAGGTGTACGGCTTCGCGGGGGAGCTTTAAGCGTAGTAAAGGTACGGCGATAATAATCTATTCGATACTGGTGTATCCGCCGCACCCGATAATTCTGGTAATCGGTCTTTTGTCTTCTTCCTTTTAATCATGTGGGCAGGATAAATAAAAAAGCGGGTAGCTACCCACATAAAATTAGTATATAATTACATCTAATATGCGTAGGTGGGGAATTCTATCGTTTGGTCTTTTGTTTCTGGTACTTACGGCCAGTATCGCAGAAGCGGCTTTAGATAATTCGGCAAAAAGCTATAAAAAAGCTGCGGATTACTATTCAAAGATCGTATCGTCTCCCAAAAAGTTTTCGCGGCAAAAGTGGGAAAAGTCGCTAAACCTCTTCAAAGACGTTTACGTAAAGTACCCAGGCGGCTCGAAAACTTCCGATGCCCTTTATATGACCGGAAAGGTTCACCATTACCTTTACAAAAAGTACAGAAGGTCTTCCGACCGGGAAAACGCCATCACCATTTTCCGCGTACTCGTGCGGAACTTTGCGAAAAGCAAACTGGCCGACGACGCGCTTTACCGCTCCGGGGAAATCCATCTGATGGACAAGAATTACGAAGAAGCGCTCACCGATTACCGCGGAGTACTTAAGTGGTTCCCAAAAGGTGACATGGCCCCGAAGGCGAAAAAAAGGGTGGCCGAACTTTCCAGAAAGAAAAAAGATTTAAAGGCCAAAAGGGTTAAAAAACCTCACAAAAAATCAAAAAACCTTTCGGAACTTAAAAAAATCCGTTTTTGGGCTAACGATTCTTATGCGCGTGTGGTGTTCGATTTGAGCAAGGTAGTACATTACAAGGTGTCGCGCTCCAAAAACTCCAATGAGCTTTCAATTGAATTGCTCGGTGCGTTCAAAGGCAAAAAGGTGGCCGGCAAGATGAAGCCGACAAACGGGCTTGTGAAATACCTTGAGGTGGTCAACACTAAAAACGGTTCCAGTAAAATAAAAATCCGTTTGCAGCCATTTGAAACCTATAGCACCATGGAACTATCCAATCCCGAAAGAGTGGTGGTGGACATAAACCGCGAAGACCCGGCAAGGAAAAGCAAACTTCTGGCAAAAAATAAAAACACGGGGCCCGGCCCGATGAAAGGTAAAAGTAAAGGCAAAATAAAACTCATGGATCCGCCTTCAATCACACCCGACCCCGCGCTGGTGGAGGCCGGCCTTGTTCCCGACCCCAATATTAATTCAAGGCCCAATTCCAGGCCCTTAAGAAAGGCCTCTTTTGCCCCTGTCCTCTCTCCGGCAATAAAAATAATCGTCATCGATCCCGGCCACGGTGGAAAAGACCCGGGAGCAATCGGGCCAACCGGTTTAAAGGAAAAAGATGTTGTACTCGATATTTCCAAGCGGCTCAGGAAGGAACTTTTAAGGAAATGCAGATGCAAAGTCGTCCTTACCCGTAACAGGGACGTATTTATTCCCCTTGAAGAGCGCACGGCGTTCGCTAACACTCAAGGCGCCGACCTTTTTATATCAATACATGTAAACGCTAACAAAAGCCGCCGTGTAAAAGGGGTGGAAACCTACTTCCTCAGTCCAGCCAGAAGCAAGGCGGAAAGATACACAGCCGCTCGCGAAAACATGATTTCTAATGGCACGGAAAACAAAAACATAAACGATCTCGCATTTATCCTGTCCGATATGAAGAATACATCAAAGATAAACGAGTCCAGCTTCATGGCCGCAAGTGTCCAAAACTCGGTGGTATCCACGGTTGGCAGGAAATACAGGATAAAAGACAACGGTGTAAAGCAGGCGATGTTTTACGTCCTCCACGGGGCCAGAATGCCGGCGGTTCTGGTGGAGACTTCATTTATAAGCAACCCGCGTGAAGAAAAAAGGCTTAAAAGCGCAAACTACCGTCTTCATATAGCAAAAGGCATAGCTCTGGGCGTAAGGAATTATGCAAACGAAAGCCGGGTTGCATCACTTGCAAATTAAAGCTGTATGTAATTTTTCTTTTAAAAACCTTTATAGTTATTGAACTTTCGATTGCACGGTATGTCTGCAAAGGAATTTGATTTTTTTAGTGCCGTTTCACCCTTTTTCCTTTTCCACAGATTCTGTGGATAACTTGTGGATAACCACGGACGGTACCTCGGTTCATGTGCAAAAGCATTGGCTGTTTCGCATATTGACTAATAATTGACCAAAGAATAATGCCAATAAATACAATGCTATATGGAAAGATGTGGAATTAAAAAGGGTTTCGGTTCATACCTTGGAATTTGTCAAAAAAGTTATCAACATTTTTTTGAACAATCCCGTTACAGGTGCATTTTATAACCCATATCCCTAATGGTAGATACTCATATGATTATATGAGCATAAATAAATATTTCATCCGATAGCGGCAAGTCGGCATGAAAACTGTTGTGCCGTTATACTAAGTGAAAATATTTCTCGCTCCCTATAACGCATTCCTGTCTTATAGGCCGGCTTTAACTCTCAAGCTCGATCTCCGTGTAAATCTTTTTCCTCCGGTGGCAGTCATCGCACGTCTCCTTTTTCAACGGTATTCCGCCTGAAAGCGAACCGTGCACCAGCCCGGCATGGCATAGGTTGCAGGTTGCCTCTGCGTCCTTGAAGTGCATGGTATGCATTTTCGACGGAGCAATCATCGGATCGTTTGCGGATTGGGCGTCGTAACGATAGCTAGGGTCTTTGGAAAGGAAATGGCATTTCATGCAGACACCGTCTTCCACCGCAATAGTTATGTTGCCGATGTTCCCTACGAAATGCTTAACAAGCCGTTTAGCGCCGCTTATCTTGCTCTTGACGTACCCGCCAAGCCCCACTCCCGCGTGACAATCCATGCATTCCGCCTCGGAGTGCGTAGACCTCGTCCACGACACATACCGCGTTGACATCTCGTGGCAGTTAGCGCAAAAAGTCGATGAAGAGGTGTAAATGCTTCCGCCCACAGCCACGAATGCGCCTATTAAAACGATCAGTACCAGAACGAACTGCGCCACATGTTTTTTGTTCATTACACGCCTCGCTATTGAGGCTTAACATCTTTTTTGGTTTGATCCAGCGCCTTTTGCAGATATGCGGGGTCGGCGTCTTTATGGTAGTGACACGTGTTGCATGAGTTTGGTTGCTTTTCCAAACCGCCGTACTTTATCGTTTCCGACGGTTTAATAACCTTGAACGTATGGTCGTGCAGGTCTCCGGACTCCGCGCTCTTCACAACCCTGGACATGTGGCATCCGATGCAGTTTACAACGTCGTGAATCGAATGCGACTGTGTTGGATTTGGGGAGAGCGTGTGGCAATTGAGGCAGAGCTTGCTTCCGGGAAGCCTGGTCTGGTAGCGTGTAGCCGCCCCGGTGTTGTGGACGGTATGGCACGATATGCACGTTACGCCTTCCTTGGCATGCTGGCTTGAACTCCAGTCCAGATACTGCTGGTGGTGCGACTTTGAATGCCCGTTAGGCCAGAACCTCTTTTTGTCTTTTGCCGGATCGACAGGGAGATACAGGTTGATAAGGCTCATACCGGGCCTGAATTTCGCCGGATAGCCGAACTTGCCGGAGGGGTCCTTTCCTCTTGTATGGCACGATCCGCACACCTGAACCTGCAGCCCCACCGAAAGGTTTGCCGGGTTCACTATGGTGCCGGCGAATTTGTCGGCATCGTCCGCAATCACATGGTTACCGCCCGGACCATGGCAGGCCTCGCAACCGACCGCCGGTTCGACGAACGACCTTTTTTCGTAATTAAGCCCGGTAACGTGGCACCCGCCGCATTTTTTCAGCCATGGCCGTTCTTTCCAGTTTTTAGGATGGTACGCTTTCCACCTGCCCGTTTCGAGGTTGTACTGTGCCGGCAGTATGTAAAGTTCATCCCCGATTTTCGTTATGTAGCGTTGCTTCCACTGGTTGCCAAGCGTATAAAGAACCTGGTCTTTGCCGAACGTACGCACGTCCGATTCGGATTCAAAGTCGCCGATAATGGCCTGTGGATTTTTCTTCACATCCTTTACCATCTGTGAATGCAGAGTTTGCTTCCAATCCTTATAAATTTTCTGGTGGCACTCCTGGCACGATTTGGAACCTGTGTACTCAGCGTTTGCTTGGGAGGCATTGGCCGTGCCGGAAATAAGCCACAGTACCGGTAAAATAAAAAGGAAAAATGATTTGCATTTATACATGTAGGTCCCTTTCCAAAGATGCGTTTAAATGAACCGAAACATTGCCAAAAAACTGATTTATATGAGGACATTATCATATAAAGATATTATTGGGCAAGTCAACCGGTACAATATTGATCAATTATTAACCGACATTTCCAGATGATTGGGAATCTACACGCCGCCAACTCGGAAGAGTCGGTATCTGCAAGTGAGGAACTTTCGGCGCAGGCACAAGCGCTAAGGCCGCGCAGGCAGGGGCGGTTTTCCTTTTAAAGAAAAAACCGACTTACCCTTGGAAGAAAAACGTCAGGATCTATCGGTTTTCGTACAAAATCACTGGCGCCCAGTTGAAATGCCTTTTCTCTAACTTCTTTAGTATGATCAACAGAAGCAGCGATAACAGGAATAGATTTAGTATTTGGATTATCCTTTAAATGCTTTATAAGCTCAAAGCCGTCCATTACCGGCATTTTTATATCAGTAATTATCAAATCGGGAATAGTATCTTCCAGTAACGTCAAAGCCTCTTGCCCGTTATTAGTCTCGATAATTTCAACGTCAATTAGCTCCAAATCGATAGCTTGTTGAACTCTAAAAGCCTCTTCATCATCAACAATAAGGACTTTTGGGCGGATATGAGGCAAGTCAACGCAGAAGGTGCTTCCTTTCCCAACTTCAGATTCGACCTTTATTGAGCCGTTGTGTGCTTTGATAATATCATTTGATAGTGGAAGCCCAAGGCCTGTTCCAACTTCTTTATTAGTTCCAGTAGTAGAGGTTTTTATTTCATACTTGAATAAATCTTGTATCTTTGCTTTGCTAATACCAACTCCTGTATCTTTGACAGCAATGGTTGATTTCTGATTGTCCGGCGAGAACACCGTTATCTTGTCACCTTTTTTGCAGAACTTGACTGCATTGGAAATAAGGTTATTCATAACTTCTTCTAGTAATGAAGCATCCGCATAAATACGTGTGCCGGCCGGCAATTTATTGACAAGCTTTATTCCTTTTCCCTTCGCAAAAAAACTCACCCCACCAATAGCTTTAACGCACACTACGTGTACATCTATAAATTTGCATTGCGGCGCAATTGCTCCGGTTTGGAGCATTGAAATTTGAAGTAACTCGTCAGTCATCTTTACAAGGTTCTGGCCAGCTTTTAAAATATTGTTAATTATCTTCTTCTGCTCACCTTGTAGAGGATGCTCTTTGTCGTTCTTGAGAAATTGTAACATTCCTATAATTGCAGCGAAGGGAGTTTTAATGTCATGAACAACAAGTGAAACGAATTTATCCTTTAGCTTTGTTGCCTCTTCGGCCTTCTCCTTGGCATCCATCATTCCATCTTCAGCCCACCTCCGTTCAATTGCATTTCCGAGTTGTTTTGCAATGGCATCAACCATTTCATTTTCCTCTTTCAGGAAGAGGCTTTCTCCCGCCGCCGTTTTATCTTCGGTGTAATATATTCCTATGCTACCGATGCTATCGCCCAAAGCGACAATATCAGCAGAAAGTACCCATTCGGTTTCTTTAAATGCACAGTGTCCACCTTCCACGCATGAGACAAACTCCAGACCTTGATAAGTTATCCGCGCACACGTTACTTCGGGATATTGCATTCCGCCAGGTATGGTGTCCGCAGTTTCTTGAAATATTTCTGCCAGAGACTTGCCGTGTTGTGCGGTAAGGCTTGTAATCCAATAAAGGCACTTTAGCTCCTTCATACGTTCGCCAAGGTCGTGAAGAGTCCTTTCCCTCTCTTTTTCCACTTTCTTGCGCTCGGTCATATTACGGCCACTACCTGTAAAACCGACAATATCTCCATTATCGTTTTTCAATACAACGCCATTACATAAATAGGGTATAAGAGAGCCGTCTTTACTTAGAAAACGGGCTTCAACTGTGCTTTCCCCTTTTTCGAATACCTCTTTCATCCTTTCTATAACAATGGGTCTGTCTTCTTCGCATACGAACTCTACGACTGACCGCAACATTAGTTCATCGGGGGTAAGTCCGGTGAGTTTCTCCAAGCCCTTGTTCCACTTTACTAGCCTGCCTTCCATGTTATGCACGTAGAAAATATCAGTATTAGTGTCTATTATCGCTTGGGTTTCTTTCAGAGTATTTGAAAGGGCCGTCTCCGCCTTCCTGCGGCTGAGCATGTGGAAATGAATTTTTACGGACAAGCCCACGATTATCGCCATCCACAACGCAATGATCGATAGATTAATTCTTTCAAGTTTTTTCGTTTCCTCCAAGTGGTGCTCCTTGGCAAATTCACTGACTTTATTCATGGACAATAGGGATCCCCGATATGTTTTATGGAATTGCAGCATTATCTCGGATCCCGGATCGCTTTCTTCAACTTTCTTGAGGCGTTTAATGAAAACTATTTTGTGCTTTTCGATATTGTGGATAGACTGATCAAGAATATTAATGAATTCCATATAGGACGAGATATACTCATTTTCCCTGATCTCATAAATTAGTGTTAATGTACTGTTGAGGTATTTCATTATAGTTTCAATTCGGATTGACGGATCGTCGCCACCAAGATATTCCTCCAGAAGCCGATGGCTTTCCGCCAGGTCATGTCTGGCTTGGTGTATGTTGGTTGAATAGATATTGTACTCATCGAAAACATAGGCGGAATATTTCTGGTTGTAAAGCATTATGGCAATGCCAAACAAACCTAAAACAACTATGGTCAACACTGCCGTGTCAAAGCGTGGCAAATGTTTTAAGGTTTTCATTGAATCATATTTCCCCATTTAATAGCTGGCGACCCAGACGTATCGAATTGCCAAGCGATTTTGTCTCACAATGAAACCCCTCCTCATTTAACATATCAAAACCTATTGCATAATGTATATAAGTATAAATACCTATTATTTGTACTTGGAGTGCGCTACAGTGCAAGAACTCGACAAACCTTTGTTCTATAGTGTTTATATTATTAGGCATGGTATTCCTTCTTAAAGTTTATGCAAAACCGGGAAAGAATAATTGTCGCTATGTGAGGAACTTTCGGGCGGGCTGGCCAATGGGAGGCAATCGTTCGGGATATTTCGAAGATAATAAGTGGAGAAATCTGGCAGGCCGCTGAAGGAGTGGCCGTCACACAAAGTACGGTTGCCGCCGAAAGAGGGGCGAAATTTCTTATTCAAGAAAATTTGTGATAAATTATGGGTATACAGTTAAGGAGGAGGAAGAAAGAAAAATGAAATGCCCAAAATGTAATTATATAAGTTTTGAATATCTCAACGAGTGCCGAAAATGCAGCATAGACTTAAGCGCCCATAAATCGGAACTGGGAATAGATTTTCCCGAATACTCCGACCTGGACCTTTTAAGCCATATTGATTTAGGAGGGCAGTCGGAAGCCGAAGCTCAAAATGAAGAACCCGCCGTAGCCGTTGCGGATGAAGAAGAAACAGCCGAACCGGAAGAAGCCGTACACGAAGAGGTTGAAACGGTCGTAGAAGAAGAGACGGTAGATGCCGATATGAGCGATATTGCAAGCGGCATTGAAATAACCGGCGAATCCGATGAAGAAGGACAGGCCGAAGTTTCCGAGGATGATTCGGGAGGAATCAATTTCGGGGGATTCGGTGATGGAGATGGAGATGATGAAACCGTTTCCATAGACGCGGCCGCCTTGGAAGAAGAGCCTCAAGCCGAAGCTTTAACCGATGAACCCGAAGGCATCGACCTTGGCGAAATTGGAGAAAGCACGGAAGAAACGGCATCTATGGAACTGCCGGAAATCGAGGAAGAACCGGTCGCAGAGGTGCAAGCGCCCGAAGCGGTAGACGTGGAAGAAGCCGGAGAAAATGATCTTGACCTTCCAACGGAAGAAACTTCCGAAGAAGGGACGGGCGAAATAGATCTCGATATCCCCGGTGAAGAAACAGCCGAAACCGACGAGGTTACCGAGGCCGCGCCTGCTGAAATATCGGAATCCGATGAAATTTCTCTTGGCGACCTTGAAGATACTACCGGGGGCCTTAGCGAATCACAAGCTGTCGATGCATTGGGCAGTACTGAAGATGACATGTCGCTCGATCTAGGGGATGTTGAAGCCGGCGGGAAAACCGACGAAGGCGAAACGGCGGCTGACGCCCTGGAGGACGTTGATCTCGATCTGGGCGACGTGGAATCGTCTGAAGATGAGGCGCCCGAATCGGATACAGCGGAAGAGGAAGAAGTAAGCGCGGATACGCTTTCCGTTGACGACCTTGACCTGGACCTTAACATGGATGACGACAGTATTGTCCTTGACGACGAACCAGATGGCAAAAAGAAAGAAAAAGACGATGACGATGACGACGATCTTGGTTTAGACGACTTGGAGCTTGAACTCGACTAACGAAGATAACGCGGCCTCGGCTTCCGGAGCCGTTTCCGCATTCCATGCAGAACCCCATACGGGCGCTGGCGCTATTAAACCAGGTACAATCTTTTATGCAGGATTCTTTAAAAGGCTTTTGGCGTTTACCGTAGATATGACGATCCTTTCCATACTCCTTTACGTTACGACTCTCGCGACGCTAGGCGGCAAGATCGAAACATTGGATATCAACGATACGCAAATGTTAGGCAAGTTTTTAATTGTTTTTTTATTCAACCATCTACTCTTCTTTGTTTACTTTATTTACTTTCACATGAACAGCGGCCAAACGCCGGGGAAAATGGCATTTAATATAAAGGTGATCGGCCAGGACGGCGGCGAGGTCGGCTTTATGCGCTCCCTTTTTCGCGCTGTCGGCTATACGGTATCAGCCACGTTTCTAATGATTGGATTTATATGGCCGCTCATTGATAAACGCAACCAGGCGTGGCACGACAAACTGGCCGGAACGATAGTTGTGGAAACGGGTTAAACTTAAACTTCTGAGACTTCTACAAAACTCCAATAACACTATTTATAGATAACTTTATTTTTGCGAAGAGGAAGGTAGTCGTTTTGATTTCCCCCCTCCTTGCGAAGCGGAAGGAGGGGACTGAGGGGAGGTTCTCAATAATTTTTAATTTCAAATATTGAAAACCCTTCCGCCGCTACGGGCCCGCCGCGCCGTATCGCTTTGGCCGCGCAGGCGGGGCGCCTTCCCTTGCAAAAGGGAAGGATTTTATGTTCCACGTTGATTCATGCCAATCTATGGTTTTTTCAGAAGTCTCTAAACATCTATAACGTCGTCGTTATCTTTTCCCAGCTTTTTTTTCTGTTGCGGAGGCGCGCCGGTAGACGAGCGATAAAACCAACTTCCGCCCGATTGCATTCCGTGATAAAAGCCCTGGGCTATTTTGGCGGAAAAATATTCTTTTAAAAAGTCGCGTAGAATCTTGCGCGTGTAAGGTATTACAAGTAAAAAGCCGACGATATCCGTCAGCACTCCGGGTGTTACCAAAAGCGCCGCCGACACCAATATAAGCGCTCCTTCTATTATCGGGTTCGTTGGGGCTCGCCCTTCGGCAAGGCTTTTTTGCAGTTCGCCTATAACCCGCAGGCCTTGATCGCGCGCCAGATAGGCTCCGATGATTCCGGTTAAGATCACCAGCCCCACGGTATGTAAAACCCCGAAAATGGTTCCCAGCTTCATAAGGATGGTTAGCTCGACCAGCGGAACGATGGTAAATAAAAGAAGAAGGCGTATAAACAATTTAAAAATCCCTCTTGACGGCGGGTACCGCGATTTGAAAGTCGATGTTTCCGTAATATTGGGCTGGGGTATTCATATCTAATTCTATACCTATTGCCGTGTTATTGAAGTTTACAGATTTCAATAATTGTTTTCGTAATCCAACCACCTTGTCAATCGCCCATGCCTCGTGGGAAAATGTATGTATGGTTGAAATTAAAGTCGCGAAAACGTCAGGTTTTTGCTGGGGCGTTAAACGCGCCATAGATATTTCGCTTGAAACCGCACGGGGTAAAAGTGAGCCGACGTACACGCTGGGGCCGCTTATCCACAATCCCCAACTTATCACATTGCTTGAAAGTAATAAAATACATGCCATTGACGATATCGGGCGCATAGAGGGCGGCCAGATAATAATACGAACTCACGGCATCACCCCACAAAAAAGGAAAGAAATAAAATCAAAAGGGTTTTCCATAAAGGACGCTACTTGCCCCCTGGTGGCAAGGGTGCAGGGGCTAATAAAAAAATATTCAAAAAAAGGCTATCCGATAGTCATCATAGGAGACGAGAATCACGCCGAAGTAAAAGGTCTGAAAGGTTTTGCCGAAACGCCCGTGCATGTGATCGAGTCCTCGATGGGCGTTGCGGGATTGCCTGAATACGAAAAGGTTTTTGTCGCCGCACAGACAACATGCGATGTGGTTACTTACGCAGAGGCCGTTGGAAAATTAAAAAATAAATATAATTCAGTCGAAGTGGGCGACACAGTCTGCGACGCCACGTCGGACCGGCAAAGCGAAGCTATAAAACTGGCGGCTGAAGTTGATGTGATGGTAGTTGTGGGCGGCCGGAATTCGGCAAACACCGCAAGGCTTGCGTCGATAGCAAAAAAATGCGGAACAAAAACTTTTCACGTTGAAACAGATGAAGACCTCAATCTTTTTCAACTTAGCGGCTCAAAGACAATCGGCGTTACGGCGGGCGCTTCGACTCCAAACTGGATGATCGACCGGGTTGTGGAAAAACTAAAAACCCTATCAAGACCGCAAAGTTTTCTATACTTATACGATTCGTTGCGCTTCATTGTAAAAAGCAACATATATATTGCATTTGCGGGAACAGTTTTCGCCATATCGAATATGAAGTTGATGGGCATGGAAAAGATTGCGCCGATATCGGTGATAGTCTTTTGCGCCATACTTTCAACGTATCTCCTTAACCAGCTTCTGCGAAATCCGGAAACGCTGAAAATGAGTAAATCACGCAGGTACCGTTACCACCTTAAGCACCGGGTTTTGTTCTGGAGTATGGGATTAATGTCTGCTGGAATTGGATTTATTATTTCAATGACTTACGGTGTAATGGTGCCGTTGCTTTTTTTCTGTGTTGTCTTTTTCGGTTCTACGTACCATTTTAACCTTTGGCGCGGCAAAAGGATTCTTCGTATTACACAGTTAATGGACATACCCGCATCCAAGGATTTCTTCGTGGCGCTGGCGTGGGTAATTGTAACAGTCGTAATACCGTACCTTGCGGCCGAGGCGGCAACCGGCTACGTTATTCCACTGATATTTACGCTAGGCGTTGCATACATCAGAACGGTTCTATACGACATTCGGGATATCGGGGGAGACCAGATAATCGGCAAGGAGGCGATATCCGTAATAGTGGGCAAGGAAAAAACCACATATTCCCTTTACGCCGTTATGGTTTTTCTATCGATATTCCTAATAAGCGCTTTTTTAGCAGGTAAAGCGGAAATAAGCATCATTGGAATGCTTGTAGGATTAGCCTATTTGCTGTGGTTCAGCTTTTATGGCATCAAAAAGGAGTGGCGTTTTTCAACCAAATTCGAACTTTTTCTCGATACCCATTTCTTCATAGTTGGGTTTCTGGTGTATTTTCTGATTGCAATTAGTAGCTGAATGTAAAATTTACGCCGACAGAATGTTTCACGTGAAACATATATAAAAACATCTGCTTTCCGTAAAAAAAGTTGCCGGAATTCATTAAAACCTGCTAGACTGCGTCAAATGAAAGTTACCATTGCCATTTCCAACCAGAAGGGCGGCGTAGGGAAAACAACAACGGCGATAAATCTTGGGGCGTGCCTTGCGATGGCGGGACAAAAAACCCTCGTAATTGACATCGATCCGCAGGCAAATTCAACTTCGGGCGTGGGAGTACAGAAAAACGAGGAGCATTCGATCTACTCTGCCCTCATTGAAGGGAAAATCGACAGGTCGTATATAAAAGAGACGCCCGTTGACCTTCTTTATCTAATTTCCTCGGATATAAACCTTATAGGCGCGGAAGTAGAACTTCTTTCAATGGAAAACAGGGAATTCATGCTCAAAAGCATTATTGAAAACCTTGACGGCGAATTCAATTTTATTCTTATCGACTGCCCGCCTTCCCTTAACCTCCTTACAATCAATTCATTAACAGCCGCAGATTCAGTACTTATCCCGTTGCAGACTGAATACTACGCGCTTGAAGGTCTGGGCCTTTTGTTGAACACGATAGATCGAATCCGTTCCACCCTTAACCCTTCTCTAGAGATTGAAGGATTGCTCTTCACGATGTTCGATAAGCGCACTTCGCTTGCAAACCAGGTAGTGGATGAGGTCAAAAGGAATTTCAAAAGCCACATCTTCAAAACAGTTATTCCGCGCAACATACGCCTTTCGGAAGCGCCCAGCCACGGCCTGCCAATAGCTCTATATGATGCAAGATCAAAGGGTTCCGACTCCTACGTCGATCTATCACGCGAGTTGATACAGCGTTGCCGCGACAGGTACACAAGCTTTCAGCAAACGGGCACGGATAAGTGAGTTCGCGCAAGGCATTGGGCAGAGGCGTTAGCGCCCTCATACCCGATCAGGGAAAGGTCGTCGTGCGCGTAACGGAAATCCCGTTAAAGGAAATCATTGCCAACCGTTATCAGCCGCGCAAGAAGTTCAACGACGAATCGATAAAAAGCCTCGCCGCTTCGATAAAGGAAAACGGAGTCATTCAGCCCATCCTTGTCCACAAGGTTGAAAAGGGTTACGAGCTTATTGCCGGCGAAAGGAGACTGCGCGCCGCCGGGTTTTTAAAAATGCAAACGATACCGTCAATCATAAAAACTATTCAAAGGTTCGAGGCGCTGGAACTTGCTCTCGTCGAAAACATTCAGCGCGAAGACCTGAATCCTATAGAAGAAGCGAACGCATATAAGTTGCTTCGCGAAGAGTTCAAGTTAACGCACGATGTTATTGCAAAGCGTGTGGGAAAAAACCGTTCGTCCATTACCAACTGCCTCCGCCTTTTGGACCTCCCTAATGTTATTAAGCGCGACCTCATCGAGGGCCGCCTTACGATGGGCCACGCGCGCGCGCTCCTTGCGTGCGAAACGGAAATTGCGATGATGGAGATGCGAAAACAGATTCTGGCTTACGGCCTTAACGTGCGCGACGTTGAGGAAAGAGCGAAATCCAAAAAGAGAAAAATCGGCAAAGCAAAACCGGCCGCCGATACATTTATTCGCGACGTTGAGGAAAAACTTAAAAGGAAACTTTCGACCAAGGTTTCTATCAAACCGAATAAAAAAGGCGGCGGCATAATAAACATCGAATATTACACCCCGGAAGATCTGGATCGGATACTGGAATCTATTGATATTAAATGAGTTATTTTGGAATAATTTTTCTAAGTATATTTACTTACATTATTTTAGGATATTTTTTTATAGCCATTATAATTGTGGCTGCCACACTTTAAGAATCACGCATTAGTTTTTGGAAGTGTCACTGACCCAGTTTCCCTCATATTTTTTTGGGGGACGCTCGTTGTCTTCGCGACCGTAATTTGAGCGATAATATCATCTTCTTTTAAAATTAAATGAAACGGTCCCAAATTCACAATTTCTAAGGTAACATTACCTGACCAGCTAGCGTGGATCGTTGGTGCAGTAAGATGAACTAGCATTCCTGTACGAGATTTTGTGCTTTTACCATCAATAAAACAAATTAAGTCGGCACCTTTTTCAGGAGTACCTACCCATTCCTTTGTTTGCCACAATAAAAAACCATTCTGTTTAATTACAATCTCTTGATCACGCTTAAATACTCGTTTGGAAGGGTCTTCTGATGGGGATGTTAGGTATTTTTCTGAAAATTTGCGGTAATCAAATGTTCCTATGTATAGCTCATCTGGATTTGAGCCATGAGCTTTATGAACAGCATTAAATTCCTTCATGTTCCAAACTTTTGCTTCATCTATTGAATCAAGATGTAAATCAATTGAAGAACTACCGA
>SDBV01000425.1_pt1 | contig 60778 bp, 50 predicted proteins | sample 2277081 | NCBI WGS metagenome assembly SDBV01 (sample SAMN10402039, study PRJNA504765) | marine sediment metagenome | isolation source: marine sediment core GS10_PC15, 223 cmbsf | place: Arctic Ocean: Southern Knipovich Ridge | collected 2010
GGCATGGTATTGTCCTTTCCGTCGCTACGCTCCGAAAAGGACAATACCATGCTCCAAGGTGTTACCTATGTCTCTTCAACACCTGTAACCCATCTCATTGCAACATACACTTGCGTGGCCATGTTAATCTTTCCTGAATACCCGGTAGTTACTTCACTCGCGTGAACAGCAGCACGGCCGGTTTGGTGTCCTCGTTGGTGCAATTGCTGCGGTCCAGCACAGCCACGTACCGCCACTCGTGTATCCACTGGTCGCTGAACGGGCGGGTGGGGTCTTTCAGCTTCACCACGATATTCACCGAGAACGTGTCGCTGTTGACGGTCAATAGGTTCGCCACGCGATGGAAAAGCTGGAGGCGCTCGGTGTGGTAGTTTTTATAGCTCACCAATTTGTAGGCATCGGTGGTATCATCCGTAGGATCCTCGCCGTAGTCCATCCAGGGGATCTGATCCCCTCGGCCGTGGTAATAATCCATCAGCGGGATGACGATCTCGCCAGGCGTCAGGAAGCCCCGCACGTTGCTGGCCGTGTTAGTTCGCAGCCCGGTGATCAACGTGCCAACGTTGCCGTCCTCGCTCGTATTTCTCTCGCGTGTGGAATAGTCGCGGATTCTGTCGCCATAGTCGCCGTCGAAGGTGGGAGTTTTTGTGTGATCTTTCATCGGCCTCTGGTCGCGATAGGCCATGATCTGCTCGACGAGCAATTTCATTTCATTTGGGTCTGAAGTCAGGTCGTAGTCTGTGCCTCTGATCCTGACATATTCCGGCCAGGGCAGGCACTTCAGTGCTTCAGCCGTGGCGGTATTGATGTTCAGCCGGCCGTAAATGCGCAGCGCATCCTGGTCAATATCGCGGCCGCTTTCGCCCTTCAATGGGTCCAGTATCTCAGCTATCAGCACCGGCCAGGGCATGTCGGGGTAATTGTCATTGCTCGGAAGTCTGCCGGCAATAAAGTCCGCGAAAAACTTGTCTCCCCTTCTACCGGCAGTGATTTCCTCCTCGATGACTACGGTTAGGCTCTTATTGGGCACGGCGCCAACCACGGGCAGGTTGCCAAGGTTGGCCAGGCTCACGTCGTTGCTTCTAGCCATCAGCCTGCGATAGTCCATGCCCGAGCCTCGCGGATACTTTGCTGGGATTTGGGCCATCTGACCGGGCGAGAGTATATTGACCCGACCCAGCCAGGTATTGGTATTCAAATCGCTGGTCGCCGGTGCGGTGTTTGGCGTCCTTTCCACCATGGCGTCGTCGCCGGCGATGCAGTAGCGGTAATTGGCCGGGGCGTCGTCACGCCAGCCGATGCATAAAACCTCTCCCGTTTCACCAGAAGCGATGTTTTCCGCTGCAGGCACGGCGAAAGCAAAATCAGTTGCACTGACCACGTCGATGGGAACCTCTACATCTTTAGTTCCGGGGTTTGCGGGGTCGTTGGATGCGTCTCGCACCAGTTCCACGGTTGTTGAGGCCACGAAGTCTAAGTCAGTGCAATTTATTGACGAAGCAATAGAAGAAAAGGCGAGAAGGGTGTTAACGTTACCGGCTGTCTTCGTGTTGCCGCCTGAGTTATAGATGACAAGTTTCTGGCCAGCACCGATCGAAGTATCAGCCGGGAATTCAAAAGTAGGTCCGTTGCTGAATTTGAGCTTGTAGCCTACCCCTGTTGGGCCTCCCGTATGGCTGAGGTTGATTGAATATCTGGTTGGATTGAATAATTCGATTGCATAAGCATATCCATATCCATCAGTTGCGCCGGCATCGTTAATATAGCAGTATGCGTAGGCCTGTGTGATGACCGGCTGGGGGGTTACGCCGTAGACCTCAACGGCGTCTGAAACATCCTCAACCTCACGAAACACATCGTAACGGAAGGCCAGGTTATCGTTGCTCAGATGCGCGCATGCGTTGGCGGCGAAGTGAGCCAGTTCTTTCTTGGCCTCATCTGATACAGTCGTACTACCATCATCGTAGAGTTCGTAGAGACGTTCGTATATTCCACCGGCCGTGATGCTTCCGACGCTGACACCTAGACCGCCGAGATTGAATCTCGGTTGCTTGGGGCTATCCTGGGGTGGCTGACGGGGCAGTCTGCGCGAGCAGTTGAACGTCGTGACGAGGTGTTTTCTCACGGCTGGCGCTATATTCGGCAGTCGGCCGACCTGGGGCCGCGTGGCGTCGTCGCTCCGGTATCGCAGGAACAATTCCTCGCCGATGGAGAAGGGCAGATACTTCGCCGTCGCGTCCGGGTCGGTGTAGAGCAATCGGCTGGCGCTTTGCTGATAAAAGTCGTCAACGTTGGCTGCGGGGAGCTCAGAATATCGCCCCTCGTCAATGCTTGTAATAAAATTAGCTAGATATGCTGGATCGTATTGCGGGTGCCCAGGGTCAGTCAGTACTGGGTGCGTCGGGTCATTCAGCACTTCCGGCCAGAGCACAATGTTCACCGGCGAGATCGGCGTGGTCAATTGGTCATCGGCCCAGCCGTATGCTGTGTTGAGGTTGATCTTGCCCGAGAGGTCTTCTACGCGGGCGGCTGCGTAATATTCCTGCCCGGCGCTGTTGCGAACGCCCGTGTCGTACAGCAGTGCATCGGGCGCGCCGTCGCCGTCGGTATCGGCGCCGCCTTGCGTGTTGAGCAGGATGTCGGGGTCGTACTGGTACTGGAAGAACCTATTGTTGCCGGTGTCCCAGAGATACCAGTTGGGGGTTGGAGGATCTAAACGCATCTCACCGTTGTCGGTTATCGAAGCGTCGAAGGGGGTTCCATCCGGCTTGGTGCCGATGTTCGACAGGCGTTTGAAGGTGCCGGTGACAATGTTCGCTACGGGCGGTTCGCTGCTGGCCAGCCAGGAGTCTACGTCTTCGCTGGGATAGTCGATGTATTTGATCCAGTTGTCGGTGGAGTTGCTCTGATAAAACTCTCCGTATGGGTTAATGGTGGCGTGGAGGTCGTCTCGCAGCCGCTCGCGGAGTTCGTCGATAATGCCGCCTGCGATCGGGTCTGCACCGGCCTTGACTGCAAGCGCGCGCGACTGCTTGGCGTCCAGGTGCGAGATAACCAGGAACGTCGTGCCGAGCATGCCGATAATCACCAGCAGCCCCACGGTGATCAGGATGACCGAGCCTCGCCTGGTGCGTCTGTTATTTTTGTTATTATTGTTTTTCATGCTAAATTTTGCGTTAAGCATACGTCACCTCCTGGCGGGCCTATCGGCCTACCGGGCAGATTACTTCGTAGTCGGTTCCCACTTCGTTTGCGTCGTTCTCGTCGATCAGGCGGAACCGGATGCGGATCGTGTTCGGCCAAACCCGCTGATTGTGGTGCGTGAACAGGGCGCAGTAGACGGGCGTGGCATTGTCGTATAGCCCATACCCATCCGATTCGTCCCCGGCTGCGTTGAACTGAAAGTAAGGTGGTGTCTGATTCTCGGCGTTGGCGGTGAAATAGCCTGGCCGATCCTGCCAGATGGCGTCTTCTCCTTCCGGCATGTCCGTAATCGTGTACGCCAGAAAATCGTCGGTGGGATCGAGCGGGGTGTTGTTCTCGTGCATGTAGTAGTCCACGCCGTACCATTCGATGTTGCCGGTCAGCGGATCGATCTTTCCGTCCGTCCAGGTGATGCTCAGCGCCTCGCACTTGCTGGCCAGCACCTGCCAGAGTGCATTCACCTGGCCGATCGTGTCCGGCGGGACGGTCAGGCCTTGCGGCGGGCTGAGCGGGGGATCAAACGTCTTTGGGTAATTGATGAAGTCCAGCATGTCGTCCGGTGGGTCCGAAGGTGGGGCCGGTTGGGCCGGCGTGCCGCCACTTCCTTTAGTCAGCAACGGCAAATTAGGCAGAATCCTCGGGAAACTGATGGCCGCCGACAGGTCCATGCCCTCCAAAACGTCCAGCTCGTCCTGGCCAGCGCTGACAGGATCAAGCACCCACGTCTGGCAGTAGAGGATTGGGGGGTTGGCGCTGGGGTTGTTGGCATTTGGGACTAGGCCGATGCGGACCAGGCTGCCCGTGCCGATTCGGTTGCTGGTTTTGCTTATCGCGGCGCCAGCGGTGGTCAGGTACAGCTCCGGCGGAGTATTTGGGTTGGTGGGGTCGTCTACCTTCATGATGCACAGGAAGCCCTGCTGGGTGGTGTTTCGCAGGCTTCGTTGCAGCACGTCGATGATGGCGGCCGCGGCGGCGTTGGATCGCATGGCCCGCTGCGAGGTCGTGACGACCCGGCGGCTCTGGTTGAGTATGGTCGAAAAGGCGAGCATGATCCCGATCAGGATCGTCAGCGCCACCAGCAGCTCGATCAGCGTCAGACCAGCCTGTCGTCGTATTGGCAGGCCCGCCCGGGGGCGTTTGTTTCGTAACGGATTATGCACTCGCAACCTCATTGCGTATATCTCGCGATCTTTATGTTGTTGTCATTTTTGTCATTTTTTGTCATTAAGGCTTGAGCTTCGTTCGGCATGACATCACGGCCAGCACGGGCGACTTGGAGGAGATCGTCCACGTTGTCGGATCGTCGGCATCTGCCTGTGAGGGGATGCCGACCACCTCCACTACGGTTACGAATGTTCGACCAGTGTCGTTGCCCGCAGTCTGGGCGGGGTCTAGCGGGCGGGGCGATATCTGCCATTCGCCACCATTCGTGCCACCGATAATTTGGCCGTATCCGCCGTTGCCCTCGCCGAAAAAGACCTTCGCCCCGATCTTCAGATGTGCGTCATGGTCCGTGCCGCTGACTTGGATAGTCGACAGCCGCAGAATGTCCGGGTAGTCGCTCGGGTCGACTGCGGAATCGTATTCGATGTCCGCCGTGAAAACCACGGCCGCGACGCGATTGCCGATCTTGCGGGAGTAGGCTATCGAAGTCAGTTGATGCGTGCGAGTCGCGTCCGGGCCGATCTGCCGACCGAGAAGAATCGTACCCTTTACCCTGTCGCCGATTTGCAGGTCGGCCTCGTCGATGCCCACCATGGAGTAGTGCAGGTCGTTGGGGTCGAAAGGCACGCCGGCGGATGTTTCGCACTTCACTTCGTCTACGATGATATCGAGCGTGGCGCTTGTTACGTCACCCTCATCCAGCACCGACCGTGCGATAGTCAGGCCGTTGCGTGCGATCATTACGCCCACCGAATCATTGTAGGAGTTGACGTTTTCCTTGATCGCGGCTGGGAACATGGCGGCCGCCATCGTCAGGGCGACACCCGCCAGCGCGACGGCGATCAGCACCTCGGTCAGCGTAAAGCCAGCCTGCCGCTGTGTTGGTATGGCTGCCGCGGATCGTTTCGATATTGGCGTTTTTTTATAAAGAATTTTATAAAGAATATTTCGATTAGTCATGGCTCTATTCCCTACGGAAAAGCTGCCCGGTGTACACGTTGACTGCGATGAACCGCCGATCGCCGTTGAGGTAGTTGGCCCGCCCGACGTTAATGTTGGGGCCGGTGATTTTTGAAAACTCGCCGTAGTTGAACATCGTCACGGCCGTCGCGGAACCCTCGCCGGCGCCGCTGGGGAAGTTCGCTACGACAGGGTCCCAAAGATAAGTGGCGCCGCCGGGGTTGGTGAAGTTGTCGAATACATTGTTTTCTCTATCATTCGAATCTCTCGTCTCGTCGAAGAAAATCGGTCCGCCGTTAACGGTCTTGCTGAGATCGCCGGACGGCGAGAAGAGGATCGTAAACGTCGTGAAGTCGTCAAGGTTGCTGGGGGCGCCGGATGTATCGTCCAAGGCGTCCGGGTTGAATCTGTCATCCGAGGAGCTGACGACTTCGCCGCCAGTTCCGTCGTTGAGCGGATTCAGTTGCCCGAATGCGAACCCGCCCGGCGCTCTTCGCGGCGTGAAGCCGTCGGCGACGCGAAATCTCCAGTTCGGATCATACGCATTGTTGGCGTTGATATCCACGTACTGCACGACGGACAGGTAGCAGTTGCCTGCCTGGCGGGAGTCGGCGGCGGCCAGTTGCACGTGTACGCCCGCATATTGGCCTTCGGTAATGGCCAGTGCCCGCGCCGCGGTCAACTGCGCCGAAAGCAGGTTGTACGCCTGGGCGTCGGCGCCGGCGGAGAAAACCTTGAGCACGCTCGGCAAGACCGCGCCGGTCACCAGTACGATGATCGCGATCACCACCAACAGCTCGATCAGCGTGAAAGCCTTTTTAAACCTTCGTGAATCATAATTGATCTGGGAACATGGGGTTAACTCTGACGGTCCAACTTTTTGCCGGGAATGTGCGAGAAACCCTCGCTGCCGCTGCCGGCCGCTGGAGAATCCGGGCGCAGTAGCCCGCAGCGTGAAGGTTTTGCGTCTGGTGCAGGTTGTGCAAGCCTTGTCAGGCATTGTCTGATTCATCTCCATTAATATTCGCCTGAGCGGATGTTGTCATCTTCGGTAGAGAACTCGCCGTCCGGCCCGGCCGAGATCAGCACAGGGCGCTTGCCCAGCCCGCCGAATTGCTCGTACCGCATCGGTATCTCCCAGCCGTCCAGAATCCAAAAGTTGCTCGTATCCAGCACGTCGGGCGACAGCTCGCCCAGCTTCTTGCCCATGGCCTTTTTGATTCTCGCTTTCAGGCGATCTCTCTCCAGTATCATGGGCCCTACTTTCAGGCCCTTGAACCAGGGGTGTTTGTACGGGTACATGCCCATCGGATCACCATCTTCACCGCCCAGCAGGCAGAGCATCAGAATGGTATTGGAGTCTTTGTATTTCGTCTTAACATCTGTATTGTCATACTGATCGGTGTACGCCTTGTCGGCGGGGTACTGGCCCATCAGTTTCTTATATTCCTCGACCGCGGTCATAACGATGTTCTGCGTGGTCTGGGTCTGCTTGCGGGCGGCCTCTTCGAAGACGTAATTGGCAACGCCGACCACCATCGCAATGATGATGACGATAATGACGATCGCCACCAGCAGCTCGATCAGCGTGAATGCGTGCCGGCGGGGCTTTCGCATGTTCATTTTCCGGTTAGCTGACACCGTGTTCTCCTGTGGGGCGAAGGTTAGTCGTTCATCTTAAAGTTCGCGATGTCGTCCCGCGTGCCGTAGATCATGTCCGGCCCGGCCGACAGCAGGATGAAAGTATCGTAGTTGTGAGGCCTGTCGACGCCGCCTGTGGAAAAATCTTGCGCCGTTTTGTTGATGAAAAAGTTACCAATAGCTGTATTGGCATCGTCGTTGTCACCTGCTTCGTCGTCATCAAACCCGAAATTGGGACGACTGGCCACGAATTCGTCGTCGCTGTTTTTGAGATCCGTGATGCCCCGATTGTCATCGATAGGCACCATTTCCCATATCTCTGTCAGGGACGAGTTCATGTTCGGCTTGTAGTAGAGCATCGGCATGCCGAAGCTGTCGAGAATGACCGGCGCTCTGTCACCGAACAGAGCCTGGGGCGTAATGACGGCATCCGAATCGCTGATGACGCATTTTTCGTCGTTCAGCGTGACGACGTCGAGATTCTTCATATCCAGATACGGGCCAAAACGAGGATAAGCCGGGTCGGTGTCTGGGCTGTACATCTCCAGGAATGTATCGTTGGTGTTCGGGGTATCGCCAGGCGTGCCCTGCAAGTCGGCGCCTGCGACCCACCAGACCAGCAGATTCGCTCCCCAGGCGCGATAAGGGCTAGGGGAGTCATATGGGTCCGAACCAGGGCCAAAGACTTTTCTCAGGTTAATGAAATTGTAATCTGTCGACAGTGATGACGGCGGATAGTTGTTTCCCAGTCGTTGTTCGGCGCGGAAGCTGTGCAGAGCCGTCTCGATGCCGTACTGTAGCGTCCTGGTCGAGGCGATTTTGGCGGCTCGGCGGGCAGCCGCGATCGATGGCATCAAAATGCCGGCCAGCAGGGCGATGATTGCGATCACCACCAGCAGTTCGATCAGCGTAAATGCCCGGCGTCGGGTTTGTCGTCTGTCTATTTTTCGATTCAACATTATGGAAGCTCCTGTGTCGCTAATCTTTCCGGAAGTTATGGACCGTCAGTTTATAGTTGGTGACGTCGTCATCCGTGCCGTATTTGCCGTCGCTGCCGGCCGAGATCAACAGGTATTTGTCGGGGTGATGGGGGTTGTATTGACTGCTGTCCTGAAGCGCTGATGAGGGGTCCCACGTAAAGCGGCCGAATTCCTGGTCGATCTCGCGGGTCGTGATGGTGTTGCCGTCTTCGGTCTTTTTCACCAGCGTGGTCTTTGTACCCGGATTTCCGGCCAGTGGGTGTTTTATGATCTCGCTTGGATCCTTGTCTAAATCGCCAAATCGATTGAGGATTCCCTGGTTGTGGTCGCGGTTATAGATGTTTATCCGGTCTTTGCCCGCAGGGCGAAGGTTCGCCTTGTAGTACAGGATGGGTTGTTCGAAGCCGTCTGCGATGACTCTCTTCGCTGTTCGTATGTCATTACTGCCGTAGATTTTAACCTCATAATTTTCCAGGAAGGTTGCTGTGGATTTGTCGATGTACGGCCCGCCGCGATACTTTTTCGGCTCGTCGCCGGCGTCGAGCTCGTAAAGCCCGTCGGTACCCTTATGAAGCTTGCCTCGCTTGAAACCTGGTGAGCCGTAGAGATCCTCTTCGCGGCCTCCAAGTGCCCAGACCAGCGTTTCGGCGCCGTAATAGACGATTTCGGCGGTATCATCGGCTGGGTCAAGGTATGGGTCGCCGTCGGTGCTGGAATCCCAGAAGGATGGCGGGTACTTGCCGCCAATTCTTTCGTCCTGATAGAAACTTTCCAGGCCGGTATCGATGGCTTTGATGACGGCTCTCGTGGTGGTCACACGAGCTAGTATCCTGGCGTTTTGCAGCGTGGGCAGCAGGATGGCCACCAGGATGGCGAGGATCGTAATGACCGTGAGAAGTTCGATCAGCGTAAAGCCCGTCTTCCGGCTCTTTCGGCTCTTTTGGCAGGTGATTCGGCTTGCTCGCTGCAGCGATCCATGAACGCTCATGATTCTTTCCTTTCGGCGCCTAACGCCGCATGATGCTTCGGCCTGTAAATAAATCTCGGCCGGGCTTACTTCGAAACATTACTCAGCAGCGCAACCATCGGCATGAACAGGGCGATGACGATGAACCCGACTATCAGGCCCAGCGTGATGACCATGACCGGCTCGAGCAGCGAGACCAGCCCGCCGACCAGCGTTTCGACTTCATCGTCGTAAGTGTCTGCGACCTTGTTCAGCATTTTGTCCAGTTCGCCGGTTTCCTCGCCTACGTCGATCATGTTAACGACCATCGGGTCGACGATCTTGGCCTGGCGAAGCGGCTCGGCGAAGCTTTCGCCCTCGCGAATGCCGTCGTGCACGGTGATCAGCGCCCGGCAGTAGACTTCGTTGCCGGACGTCTCGCGAGTAATGTTCAGCGCCTCGAGAATCGGCACGCCTGCGGTCAGCAGCACGCCCAGCGTTCGGGTGAATCGGGCGATGGATGTCTTGGCGACGATTCGGCCCATGATCGGAATGGCCAGAACAGTCCGGTCGACAGCGTATCGGCCGGCGTCGGATGTCTTGAGAAGACGTATGCCAATGATAAAGGCGAAGGGCGTCAATACGATGTACAGCCAGCCGAAATCGTCCTTGATCCATTTACTGAGAGACATCAGCGACTGGGTGACGGCCGGGAGGTCCTCGCCCATGTCTTTGAAGATTTTCTCGAAGCTCGGAACGACGTAGACCATGATAAACATGACGATGGCCGTGGCGAACGTCATGACCGCAATCGGGTAGATCATGGCGCCGACAACCTTGCGTTTGAGCGCCTGGCTGCGTTCCATGAAGTCGGCCAGCCGCTGGAGGATCACGTCCAGCACGCCGCCCAATTCGCCGGCGCGAACCATGTTGACGAACAGCCTGTCGAACGCCTTGGGATGTCTGCCCAACGCTTCAGAAAGCGTAGCGCCTCCTTCCACGTCTTCGGAAACCATCCGGATCGCCACGCGGAGCATGCCCGGCTTCTGCTGCTGCTCGAGAATATGCAGACTTCGCAGAATCGGCAGGCCCGCGTCGATCAGCGTCGACAACTGGCGGGTGAACTGGCAGAGCAGTTTGGTCGCGACCTTGCCGGCGGCTTTTCTACGTCGGGTCGGTTTGGCGGCTGCGGCGGTGGTCCTGCCGCCGGATTTCTTGGCGCCGGTCTTTTCCTTGATCTTCGTGGGGAAGTACCCCATCGCGCGAACCTTTGCGATGGCTTCCTCGCTTGTGGTGGCTTCGACCTCGTCCTTGACGCTCTGGCCGACGCTGTTCATCGCTTCGTAGGCAAATACTGGCATGATCTAATCTCGTTTCTCGGGCTCGGTTTGGCCGCGTCCAGGGTGAGTCTTGCCCGGACGGGCCTGGTCCGGTTATCTGTTCGCTATCTATTCGGATTCTTCCATAATCGTCTGGCCGACAATCTCTTCGATGGTGGTCTGACCGTCAAAAATCGCAAGCAGTCCGCTTTCCCGCAGTGTCCGCATGCCTCGTTTGCGGGCGGCCTCGCGAAGCATATTTGAACTGCGGCGTTCCATAATCAAGGTCCGAATATCCTCGTCAATCAGCATGATCTCGTAGATGCCGACTCGCCCGCTGTAGCCGGTGCCGCGACAATAATCGCACCCCGCGCCGTGGAAGAATTTCTTGCCGGTTACCATATCTGGCGTCAGCGCCAACTCGAGCAGCATCTCATCGGTGGGGCTGAACGCTTCCTTGCATCTCGGGCAAATCGTTCTGACTAGGCGCTGGCCTACGATGCCTTCCAGCGTCGCGGTGATCAGGAACGGTTCGAGGCCGAGGTCAAGCAGACGCGCGATCGACGAAGGCGCGTCGTTGGTGTGCAGCGTGGTGAACACCAAGTGGCCGGTCAACGACGCCTGGACGGTGATCTCGGCCGTCTCAAGGTCGCGAATTTCGCCGACCAGCACGATGTCCGGGTCCTGTCGAAGGAAACTTCGCAGGCAACGCCCGAACGTCAGGCCGATATCTTCGCGGATCTGACACTGCACGAGCCCGTCGATGTCGTATTCGACCGGGTCTTCGGCTGTGAGAATTTTCGTACCGACCGTGTTCAGTTCGTTCAGCGCGGCGTACAGCGTGGTCGTCTTGCCCGAGCCTGTCGGCCCGGTGACCACCACCACGCCGTTGGGGCGGGAGATCAACTGGCGGAAAATGTGAACGTCGTCTTCGCGCAGGCCCAGTCGATCGATGTCCAGCTGCACATTCGTGCGGTCCAGCACACGCATGACGACGCTCTCGCCAAACATCGTTGGCAAAACCGACACACGCAGGTCGACCGGTTGGTTGTTGACGAGCAGTTCGATTCGGCCGTCCTGGGGCAGTCGGCGTTCGGCGATGTCGAGGTTCGCCATAACCTTCACGCGCGATGCGATGGCCACCGCGATGGATTTCGGCGGCGGCAGCATTTCATACAGCAATCCGTCGATGCGGTAGCGCATCTTGAACTCGTCTTCGAACGGCTCGAAGTGGATGTCCGACGCGCGGTTGCGGATAGCTTCCAGCAGCACCATGTTCACCAGGCGACGGACGGGGTTCGAGTCGGCCACCTCGCGGATCGTATCGAGGTCGATACTTTCGCCGCGGTTTTCCAGGGCGGCAAGCTGCTCGTCGCCGGCCATCTCGTTGATCAGGTCGCCGATCGATTCGGGCTCGACGTCGTAGTACTTCATCAGCGCCCCGTCGAGCGCCTCGAGTTCGGCGATCTTGGCCGTGACGCTGAAGCCCATCAGAGTTCGCAGGTCGTCGGTCGCGCGGAAGTTGTCCGGCGAGGACATTGCGATGGTGATGTGGTTGGCTTCGGCGTCGTATTCGACGGGGACGATCTTGTATGCGTTGGCCATCTGCGAGGGGATCTGTTTGATCACTCCATCGGCGATGTCCATGTTGTTGAGGTCTACGAACTCCATCCCAGCCTGGAACGCCAGGGACAGCGAACGGGTGTGGTCGTCGATGTATCCGAGGTCCACCAGAATCTGTCCGATGACCCCGCCTTTGTCTTTTTGCACTCCGAGGGCTTCATGAACCTGGTCGCGGGTGACCTTGCCCATTTTCAGCAGTACTCGACCCAGCGGCCGGTTCTTGAGTTCGGAGATTTTAGGCTTCTTTGCTGGCATGTGGTTACGTCCTCAATTGGGCGGTGTGATCGTCGTCGCCTGCCGGTGTTGCCGTCGATGCCACGCTCGGAGCGTCAATTTGCCCGCTCTTGAAAGCTTCGATCTTGTCGATCATGTCGCCCGGAGTATGGCTGCGGTCGGTGGCGTCTTCGGCCGATATTTTCCCTTCGGTGACAAGTTGAAAGAGGTGATCGTCCAGAAGCTGCATGCCGAGCTTCTTACCAGTCTGAATTGAGGAAGTGATGCGGAATGTCTTGTTTTCGCGAATCAGGTTCGAGATAGCGTTGGTGATGACAAGGAACTCGAATGCCGCCACCATGCCCTTAATGTCGCATCGAGGCATCAGCGCCTGGCAGAGCACGGCAATGAGGCTTTCGGAAAGCTGGACGCGAATCTGCTCCTGCTGGTTGACAGGGAACTGGTCAACGATACGGGTGATCGTTCCGTGGGCGCTGGTGGTGTGCAGCGTGCCGAACACGAGGTGACCGGTTTCGGCGGCACGCAGGGCCGACTCGATCGTCTCCAGGTCGCGAAGTTCGCCGACCAGGATCACGTCCGGGTCCATACGCAGCACGCGGCGAAGAGCCTCGGAGAAACTCGGCACGTCGACGCCGACTTCACGCTGATTGATGATCGATTTCTTGTGAGGGTGATAATATTCGATCGGGTCTTCGACCGTCACGATATGCTTGTCGAAATTCTCGTTGACGTAGTTGATCATCGTCGCCAGCGAGGTGGTTTTGCCCGAACCGGTCGGGCCGGTCACCAGGAACAGGCCACGAGGTCGGCGACAAAGGGCCTTGGTGATGCGGGGCAGGCCAATTTGCTCAAACGTCAACAGCCGAGAGGGAATCAGACGAAGTACCAGCGAAATACTGCCCTTCTGCTGAAAAACGGACGTTCTGAATCGCCCGGCCTCACCGAATTCAAAGCCGAAGTCCGTGCCGCCTTGCTCCTGGAGCTCCTGCTGGCAACGCTCGGGGGTGATGGATTTCATCAGGGAAACGGTGTCTTCCGGCTCGAGGACTTTGGTTTCCAGCGGTCGCAGCCGACCGTGGAGTCGCAGGCTTGGCGGGCGCCCGACGGACAGGTGCAAGTCGCTTGCACCTCGCTTGATGCATGTTTCCAGAAGTCTGTCAATGTGGATCGTCGCCATGGCTTCCTCTTGGTTGAATTATTCGCACCCGACGGACATCCGGCAATGAGCTCGATGGCCGCAAGGGGTGAGTAATGATCCTAATTATCTATGTTAAAAAGCATTAAAGATTATTTGAAGATTAAATCAATCCTCCACGAGCTCGGCCGTCTGCGTCATCCGAACGAGCTCTTCGGGTGTGGTAATGCCGTTGCGAATCTTGTTTCTCCCGTCCTCCAGCAGGGTGTGCATTCCCGCAGATATTGCAGCCTTGCGGATCTCGGACAGTGGTGCTCGATTGAAGCCCAATTCCCTGACTTTCGCGTCCATCTCAAGGAGTTCAAAGATTCCCTGCCGGCCGCGATATCCTGTGCCGCTACAAGCGGGGCAACCAATTCCCTTGTAAAAGGTTGTCTTCTTTATTTCATCTTCTGTGAATCCGAGCCTTCTCAGAGTCTTCGGATCGGGGTTGGGGTCGGGTTGGCGGCATTCCTGACAGATCCTTCGAACCAGTCGCTGAGCCATGATCGCCTGGATACTGCTGGCTACCAGGAATGGCTTGACGCCCATGTCGATCAGACGGGTAATTGCCGAGGGCGCATCGTTGGTATGGAGTGTACTGAAGACTAAGTGTCCAGTTAAAGCAGCCTGAATTGCGACCTCTGCGACCTCATAATCGCGGATTTCGCCGACTAGGATGATATTCGGCGCCTGTCGCAGCATGGCTCGCAGGATCCTCGAAAAGGTCAGACCGATCTGTTCGTGGACCTGGCACTGGTTGACTCCGGTGAAGTTGTATTCGATCGGATCCTCGGCTGTGATAATCTTGCGGTCCGGGCGGTTCAATTCGTTGACGGCGCCATACAGCGTAGTGGTCTTGCCCGAGCCGGTCGGGCCAGTAACCAGGAAGATGCCGTTAGGCCTCTTGATGATTCGCTGGAAACGCTCGTAATCATCCGCCTCGAAGCCCAGCGCCATAATGCCGAGCTTGGCACTTTCCGGCCGGAGAATACGCAGCACCATACTCTCGCCGTGATAGGCAGGCAGGGCGGAAACGCGGAAATCGATGTTTCCCGAGCCAATACGCATCTTGATTCGACCGTCCTGGGGAATCCTGCGTTCGGCCAAGTCAATGCCGGCCATGATTTTAAGTCTATTAATGACAGGCCCTTGCATCCGCTTTGGAATATTGTCCCGTTCAAGGCAGACGCCGTCTACGCGGTATCGGACGCGGACGCGGTTGGACATGGGCTCGACGTGAATGTCGCTGGCACGCATCTTCACCGCTTCGGTGATGATCATTGTGACCAGTTTGATGATCGGAGCGGCCTGCTCGTCCAGATCATCTTCTTCGTCCTGGCCTTCAATTTGGACGTCTTCATCGCGGATCTGCTGGACGGCCTCATCGATACTCACGTCGCTACGGACGAACTGGTCGATGTAGCTTCGCATCTTGGTGCGTGAGGCCAGGCATGTTTCGAGGCTACAGTTCAGGCGGAACTGCAGCAGGTCGAGCGTTTCCAGATCGAGCGGGTCGGTGATTATGATCTTCAGCCGACCGCCTTCCTTCGACAGCGGGAGCACCAGATGCTTCTTGATCAAATCTTCGGGAATCAGGTGGGCGTCGTTGGGAATGCTGACGTTCTGGTCCAGATCGACATATTCCATGTCGTACTGGTCTGCCAGGGCCTTTGTGACGTCTTCTTCGTCGGCGAGGCCCAATGCTACCAGGGCTTCTCCGATTCGCAGTCGTTCGCTCTGGGCGTGTTCTAGTGCTTCATTCACCCCTGCGGGAGTGACCACGCCCCATTCAAGTAGAATCTCGCCAAGCCGTCGTCGCTGTTTTTTAGCCATAGGCTGCTGTCATCTCTCGTAAAACCGCCTGAATACGGCGGCCGAAGACCGTTATCGAATCTTCTTTGGTTGTCCGGGGTAGCAGGGGAGCAGACCCTTGCTAATGCTAAAAGTCACCCTGCATCGGCGGAATGACACGTCGGGGTCTTCTATCACTTACTTTGCCACTTACCACATACCACATCACACAGTCAAATCCACGGACTATTGTAGTTTCTCACACCCCCTCGGGTCAAGTGGAGATTCGCCATAGTAGCTCACGTTAAGCCAAACTATTTGCCTATCTTGGAACAACGCGGTCGTGTCATGGGCTTTTTGTCAAAATGGCCTTGCCGGCTGTTGCACGCCAATCGGGTTTGATTGCTTTTTGGAAAAGTTTTGGAAAAGTTCAGGTCAGGGGTGTTTTGTTGAACTGGCGGCGGAGTTTTTGGGCGGCTGCAAACAAATGCCTATCGGACTTGAGCACGCGCACCAGGCTGCCCGTGCTGACCCCCAGCCAGTCGGCGGCGAGTCCCACTCGGGATTCGAAGTGTTCTAGCGCATCGAGCAGATAGGCGGCGACATGCCAGAACCGAAAATCTTTCCGTCCGATTTCCAGCCGCTTTGGAGAACCGACCGCCTTGCCTCTCGGCTGGAAAATGCATTCCTGGACGAGGGCTGGCAGATCCTGCCCCCGTTCGATCGGGCAGCGGCGCCGGCAGGCAAGGTTCATTCGCAGTCGGCGAAGCGCAATTTGTCGATTTTCGTGCTGCGAGCGAGATTCGTCTCCCTGTGCCGTTATGCCGGTAGGGCGGTGCTTGAGGCGAACCGCCGAGGAGACCTTGTTTCGATGCTGCCCGCCAGGCCCGGAAGATTTGTAAATATGAATATCGCAATCGCCGCGTAATGCGTCGTCTTCCATCGCCAGGTACTGTCTTCCGTTACCCATTGCTTCACTATACCTTGTATATGGCACAAAAGGCAGTGCCTGCCCTGTAAATCAACGTCATCTGCAGCGATTGAGCGAAATCCCCCTTGTCGAAAATAGCACTTTGCGTTAGAATGGAATCGGTCGTTTGCTTGTTGTAAGCGAGCGGATGGATGGAGGAGAAGTGGCTTCCATTTCATAGGAAGAGTGTTCATGGACGGCTGGATAGATGCCGAGCGTCGTGTGGAGCGAGCTCACGAGTTGTATGACGAAGGACGCCTCGCCGAGGCGGCTGCCGAGCTGCGCGCCGCGATCGACATTAACCCCAACAACGCATCGTGGCATTTCAACCTTGGCCTGACGATGGAAGCCCTTGAGGATTACACTCGGGCGTGCGTCGCCTACGAGCAGGCGCTCCACATCGAGCCAGCCGACCTGGAAACGCTGTCTTGCCTGGGCATCAATCTGACGCGCATGGGCAAATACGACGAAGCGCTGGAATCTTTCGGGAATATCGAGCGGCTCGAACCGACGTACGAACCTTCTTACTGCCACCGGATCGTCACGTATTGCGAAATGGGCGATCACGACAATGCAGAGCTGATGTTCTACATGGCCAGGCAGGTCAAGGACGAATGCCCAGCCTGTTATTACAACATCGGCGGCAGCCTGTATGCCCGACGCGAATTCGATCGGGCGATTGATTGCTGGCGACAATCATTGCGGATCGATCCAGATTATCCGCAGGCCCAGGCGTCGATCGGCGAGGCCCTCTGGGCCCAGGGCGACCTGCAAGGAGCGCGGAAATGCTTCGATGCCGAACTGGAACTCGATCCGCAGGATCAGGCGACGCTGCTGGATCTGGGCGAATTGCTGCTGGAGCTCGACGAGTTGAACCGGGCCGAGCATTATTTCCGCCAGGTTCTAACGCAGGTTCCCGACCATGCCGGGGCGCATTTCGGCCTGGGCGAAGTGGCGCTCAAGCGGGACCAGTTAGCCACGGCCGAGGATCAGTTCCGGCTGGTGCGGAATATCGACCGGACCTATCCGGGCGTTCACGCTCGCCTGGGGCAGATGCTGATCAGGCGCGGCGAGATGCAGCCGGCCATCGAACATCTTCGCACGGAGCTAAAGAATTCTGCGAGCGACCCTGAGATGCTCAGCGAGGTCGGCCAACTTCTCATCGAAGCCCAGCAGACTCGCCACGCCAACACGGTGCTTCGCCGGCTGGTGCGGATGAACCCGCGCAGTGCCCGTGCTCAGCACAATCTGGCGGTGAGCTTTCTGATGATGCGCCGTCTGGACGAAGGCATTTCGCATTGCCGGCGGGCCCTCAAACTCAAGCCCGATTACTCCCTGGCGTTTTACAATCTCGCGCTGGCCCACGTGCAGAAGGGCCAATATTCTCGCGCCCGGCGATACGCGGCGAGGGCACTGGCGTTGTCTCCTGCCAGCGAGCCTGTCAAGCGACTGTCGCGCCAACTCGGAACGGGCGGATTCTGGTCGAAACTGACGGCACGGTTGAATCACTATCGCCACAGCCATAAGATGCAGGACTGATCCTGACCGCTGGGCCGTCACAGCTCACGCAGGTTGTCGCCGGCAGCTCATGGTGCAAGATGTAAAAAGATGCAGGATTTGAGGGCGAAGTCGCTGCAAGTCGCTTACTGTCCTGTTAACCGCACGGAATCGCTGTTGTAGGGAAAACAATCGATGTCCAATTCCACGACACAGAATAAACCGAAAGTAGTTGTCAGCGAAACGCTCTCCGATCGTGCCGTTGCGTATTTGCAGGAGCACGCGGATGTGGTCCGCACGACCGCCGAGGATGCCATTAATGTTGTCGCCGACGCCGATGGACTGATCGTGCGAACCTACACGCAGGTAAACGACGCGCTGCTGGAGCGGGCGCCGAAGTTGAAAGTCGTCGGCCGGGCGGGCGTGGCTCTGGAGAACGTGGACGTGCAGGCCTGTCGTGCCCGCGGGGTCGAGGTCGTGCACACCCCGGCCGCCAATACCTTGGCCGTGGTTGATTACACCATTCGGATGATCGTCGACATGAACAGGCGATTCTGGCCGCTGGCTGGCTGGGTTAGCGGCGAGGATTTTCACGCGATTCGCAAGCAGGCGTACGGCCGATTTCTTTCGTCGATGACTCTGGGAATTGTTGGCTGCGGACGAATCGGCAGTCGCGTCGGCCGAGCTGCGGCCGGGCTCGGCATGAAGGTGCTCTACAACGATATCCTCGATATCGACCTGGATTACCCGGCCGAGGCGGTCGACAAGTCCACACTGTACGCCAAGAGCGACATCATCACGATTCACGTACCGCTGAACGACTCGACCCGCAAGTTCATCAACGCAGAGGCCATCTCGCAGTTCAAGCCCGGCGTGCAGTTCATCAACGCCGCTCGAGGCCCGTGCGTGGATTACGACGCGTTGGCCTCGGCGATCCGGGCCGGCCAGGTCGGCGGGGCGGTCATCGACTGTCACGACCCCGAGCCTCCCACGGCGGATTATCCGATGTTCGGCCTGGGAGACAACGTGATTCTGACGCCTCACACAGCCGCTCGCGTCCCCGAGGCGATGGAGCGTATGTCCGACGTGGTCTACGACATTCTGGCGGTGCTGGAAGGCAGACAGCCTGAATATCCGGCCGCACAGGACGCCTGATCGCCTGGTCGCCCAGCCCGCGCTCGATAACACGGGTCACTTCCGCGCAAGTGTCGCCTGTGGGATTCTATTGACTTGCCTCGCCCACCATCTATAATCGCATCCGCGAACGAGTGTGTTGCCGGCGAACGGACGTTCCGGTGCGTTGCGCATGCTCCGACTTGAAAGACCGCGATAATGGCAGTGAAATTGCTTGCTGGCAACGTGGGAGGCAGTATGACGACAAACAGACGAACCCCCTTGGTGGCCTTGGCGATTGTGATGCTCTTGACCGCCGTACCTTCGATGTCCCAGGAAGCGCCCTCGCCTCAAGGCAGGGAGCTCGACAAACTCTGGGGAGACCTGCTTCATTACATCAAAATCGCTCAGCCCCAACTCGCACAGAGTTACGGCCAGGCGATTCTGGAGTACCCTGGGCTTCAAGCCAAGCAGCTCTATCTCCTTCAGCAGAAGACGCCCAAGTCGGCCGCCGTGCTGGGCCGGGGCGCGAACATGGACGGGATGAGCGTAATCGTCGTCGAGTTGCGAAAGCTCATCGAGAAAGGCTACCAGGAGCTGCGATCCGAACCGAAAGAGATTGCCGCCTCCATCAAGCAATTGGGCAGTACGCTGCAGGGTTCGCGAATCGCCGGCGAGCGACTGAAAATCAGCGGCGAATACGCGTTGCCGCAGTTGCTGCAGGCTCTGGGCGACACGAAGACTCCGATTGTACTGCGCGAGCGGATCGTCGTTCTGCTGGGGCGGATGGGTAAAGAGGCTGTCCGCCCGCTGAGCGCGGCATTGCAGTCTTCCAATCCGCAACTCCAGAAAGTGATTGCAAGCGCCTTGGGACAGATTCAATATTCTCACGCGGCACCACGCTTGAAGGAACTGATCGAGCGCGAAGGGGTGCTGCAGGGAGTCAAGGTGGCGGCCAGGCGGGCACTGACTTCATGCCTGGGCTCAGATGGGCTGGAAAAAACTTCCGCCTCGCTGTTCTACGACTTCGCATTGAAGTACTACTACCAGCAAGAGTCTGTCTCCCCGGACATTCGCCAGGAAAAAGCCAACGTCTGGTACTGGCGGAACGATCGCCTGGCCTACACGCCCGTGCCGCGCGAAATCTTCTGCGCCGTCTACGCCATGCGGATGTGCCGACTGGCGCTGCAGCATGACGCGTCTTTCTACTCGGCCGTTTCGCTGTGGGTTGCGGCCAATCTGAATCGCCAGGCCAACTTGCCCGAAGGGGCGACGGACGCGACGTACGGCGACGAGACCCCCGAGCCAAACTATTTCACGCTGGCAAGCAGCGCCAAATATTTGCAGGCGGTTCTGAAACGTGGATTGAATGACGAAAATTCGCCCGTCGCACTGGGCGCGATTCAGGCCCTGGCCCAGACGGCCGGGGCGAAGAACCTGGTCCAGCCGGTCGAAGGCGGCGCCCAGCCGCTGGTGCAGGCGTTGAGCTATTCCGATCGCCACGTGCGGTTCCTCGCGGCGGTGTCGTTGGCCAACGCCCTGCCGGACAAACAATTCACAGGCGACGACATGGTGATGACGCAGTTGGTGCATGCGTTGCGTCAGACAGGGCAGAAGACGGCCTTGCTGGTCGTTGCCGACGAGAACCGCAGAAACCAACTGAAAGCTATCCTGCGTTCGGCTGACTATGAAGTGATCGACGCCGCCGCCCCGGACGACGCCATTGCCGCTGCGATTACCGCGGCTGGCGTAGACGTGGCCGTGCTGTCGAGTTCGCCGGCGCCGGTCGCGATGATATCGAGATTCCGCCAGAACCCGTCGCTGGTGACTTTGCCGGCCGTGGTGTTCGGGCGAAATGAAACGCTGCGTGCGCTGGCCAAGCAGGACGGACGAACCGTGCTGCTGGATGCGAAGGCGGACGAAGAGCAACTCGACCAGGCCTTGGCCCAAGCGAGCGCACTGGCAGGCGGCGAAGAAATGGACGCCGAGCAGGCCGCCGCATGGACCATTCGGGCCGCTAAAGCCGTCGAAAGACTGGCCGACACTGGCAACTTGATCTTTAACGTCGAACTCGCAGAAAGTTCGCTGATAGCCCTGTTGGCCAGCGAGCGGGAGGAAGTTCTCCTGGCAGCCGCAGACGCACTGGCGGTGATGCAGTCGACATCGGCGCAGCAAGCGATCGCTGCGGTTGCGGTCGGCGACGAAACCCCCGAGAACATCCGAATCGCAGCCTTCAACGATCTGTCAGCTTCACTGAGGCGGTTCGGCAACCAACTGACCGAGGTTCTTTCGCAGCAGGTGGTCGACATCGTCGGCGGCGAGGGCTCGCCCGAACTGCTGAACGCTGCCGCACAGGCGTTAGGCGCCATGGACCTGCCCAGCGATCAGATCAAGTCACTGATTCTCAAAACAGGCAACTGATGAACTGATGTTCCCCGTGACGCAAAATCGGCCGTCGCTTTCATAGCGATGGCCGATTTTTTTTCGAGTGTCTATTCGTATGATTGTTGTAAAAAAAGCCAGCTGATGAGTCCCGGTTTTTTGGGACGAATCGGCTGGAACTGTTTTTGCTGTATGAAACCTTTCGAACGGGGGTGGCACAGCTTGCTCGTCAAGCTGTGTAGCCTCGACAGCAGGGCAGCAACACGGCTTGCGAGCAAGCCGTGCCACCCGTCCTCAAAGCTTTTTGCTGTTTCTGCCTATTCAATCCAAGTTCCAAAAAAATCCGAAATCAGAAATCCCCAATGACTGTGCTCTGCTGCCCGCCATCGTTGCTTTTGCTTGTTGTTCTGTTCAATCCAAGTTCCAAACAATCCGAAATCAGCGCAGTACCCCGCGACAGCGGAAATCCCAAATAGCATAGCCGTGCCATCCATCATCCAACGATCATGCTCATTTAACTATGTGCGCGTGGTATTGATCGAGAGACGATCAAGCCAGGATGCCGCCACCGCGATCTGCCGGCGGGGGGGTGGGTTTTTGAGGTGTTGGGGCGGCGAAGATGACCTCCGGGTACCAGCTTCCCGGGCCGCGACGGTTGAATCTGTGAAGCACACAGAGTGTCTGAGAGCAACGCCCTTCGTATTGGTTGCACTTTACCCGGTCGAGAACGTGTTTGCCGTCGCCGGTAGTCGGGCTCTTGCCGTCCGGCCCGAGCGCATAAACCCCGCGCACCGTGACGCGATACTGCGGGCATGCGATCATAATGGTTTTTGTGCGAGCCATGGCCTGTCATGATATGATATCGGCCCGCAGCACCGGAATAATTGAGCGCCAGGAGGGTGTTTTTTTGCACTCCTGGCGATTATCCGGCGTTTTAAATCACGACGCGTCCGCTCTTGTCCGTGATGATCTGGCTGATGCCGGGATGCTCGTCTTCCAGGTGATGGATGAACTTCGACTGCTCCTGTGCGAAGGCCTGCATGACGGTAAGCTGGTGGCGGAGAATGTCGCGAGTGGAGATCATTCCAACGGGTTGGCCTTCGTCGATAATGGGCATGTGCCGAATTCCGTGCTCGGTCATTACCTCTTGCGCTCGACTGATGGGTGTGTTTGGCGTGCAGGCAACGACTTTGCGGGTCATCACGTCTTGAATTATCGTTTGATCGGGCGATAAGTCGAGGCCAATCACTTTTGTGACAATATCTCGTTCGGAGAGAATGCCCACGACACGGCTCTGATCGTTCACGACCAGAACGCAGCCGATGCCACGAGCGGCCATTTCATGGGCGGCGTCAGCTATTGTCGCGTCCAGTCGAATCATTGATACCTGGGATTCACTTGCAGCGATAGTTCCTATACGGCTGGCCATTCCATTTATCATTTTGGTTTTCCAATAACACAGTCACCCACGACTGTATGAAGTATCGGATTTGCAATGTTGCGGCTTCGCTGAAAATCGTTATCGAAACAAGTTTTATCGTGCAGACGTTTCATTATGGCCGGGGTGGTAGGGTGGCTTAGTCAGCGTAATCTATTGTAAATACAGGCCATAAGGCTTGGATCAGACAGTAATTTCTTTGTCTGGATGCCTGGGAAAATAACTGTTGGCCCACAAATTTTTTCATTCTGCTGAGACCGACCTCCGCAGGCGTATCTTACCTTGCCAGTGCAAAGTTTATTGCGAAGTTGGAGGCATGCGGTTGAAAGACAAAACGTTTCGTGCTGTTCGGCGGGCCTGTGATGTTACGCGCCCGATTCGCCTGGCGTTCGTCGCTATATCAGCGATCGTGGTGCTGACGACCTTTGGAGGCTGGCAGATCAGCGCCGCTGCGCTGGTTGGAGGCATGGTGGCGATCATGGGTCTCGCGGCATTCCAGGTTCATCGCGGAGTCTGGCATTTGCATAACCACTCGGACAGGCTCCAGCAAGCAGCCGTCGAAGCCGAGAAGCACTACATCGAAGTGCTTTGGCGTATTGTGTGGGTGAGCGAGTCGCGAGATCGCTACCTCGAGGGCCACAGCGAGCGCGTTGCGGCCCTTTGCGAGGGAATGGCCCGCCATCTGGGATTGGACGAGGAAATCTGCGAGCGAGTCAAGACGTCCGCCCGGCTGCATGATCTGGGGATGCTTGCCGTATCGTCAAAGATCCTCAACGAGCGAGACCGGCTGGGCGTGGACGAATACCGAACGGTCAAGCAACATCCGGAAGTGGCGCACAAGATACTCACACCGCTGCAATCACTGCGCGAGAATCTGCCGGCCATTCGCCATCATCACGAGAGAATGAACGGTACGGGTTATCCGGACGGCCTGTCCGGCGATCAGATACCGATCGAGGCCCGCATACTAGCAGTTGCAGACGCCTACGACGCGATGACCCACGATAGGCCCCAACGGGCGGCCATGACGACGGCGGCAGCCATGAGCGAGCTGCAACGATGCACGCCGGCTGGGTACGATCCGGCCTGTGTCGAGGCGCTGGCGGAATTCAAGCACCTGCCGAAACTCACCGAGGCATTGGCCAGTGTCTGACACGCCGAAGCAGTCCCTCACGAAAGCGCAATGAAAAGGCCGGCCCACATCGGGTCGGCCTTTTTGCCATATTAAGGATTGTCGGCGCGATCAGTCTTCCGTCTTCGGCGGGGTGTCGCGGCGCTTGCGATTGGCAAGCGATTCCACCTCTCCGGCCTGGCCCGTGCCTCCGCTGGCGATTTTCTCGCGTTTAATCGCATCGTAGACTTCCTTGCGATGAACGGGAATGTGCGCAGGTGCGTTAATACCAAGGCGCACCTTCTCGCCACGGATGTCGACGATCGTGATTTCCACGTCGTCGCCGATCATAATTGTCTCGTCGCGTTGTCTGGAGAGCACCAGCATCGTTGGCTCCTTCCCTGGACGTTCCGGCTGGCTGTCTTCGTGCCTTACCAAGGGCCGCCGCGGTACTTTTACCGCAACGGGTCAGCTTAAACGTATGTATCGGCGAATTTTCCCGCCAAGGTGAGTTCTATTCTCGCGGAAGTTTTCTACGCGTCCCTAACCGCTCGTTTTCACTCGCCTGACGTATCCCTGCCGCCAACGTCCGTACCGCACCATACCATTATACGCTTTTGGGAGTGCTGCTTGCTTTCGCTACGGCGTTCGGTTAAATTTCTTCTGAGTGCCTGGGCGACACGATGGCCCTTAAGTACGTTTCAACGAACGGATTATACTATGAACGATTCGATGCAAATTCAGCCGCCGGTTAAGGTTGTCGAGTGGATTGGCGATGCGAAAAGCGGGTATCTTCGCCTGTTGGACCAGACGCTCCTGCCTACAGAAAAAACGTTTGTGGATTGCAAGGACGTCCAGACTGTGTCCGAATCGATCCGCCGCCTGGCCGTGCGAGGCGCGCCCGCAATCGGGGTCGCAGCGGGCTATGGAATGGTCGTCGCCGCCCAATCGGTGCCTGATGGGGACGATTTTCTCGCCGCTCTGGAAGCGAAGGGCGATTATTTGTCCGCCTCGCGGCCGACGGCGGTGAATCTGTCATGGGCGGTAAAAAGAATTCTGGCCAGAGCCAAATGTACGGCAGACGCCGATTGCGACGATATTCGCCGGGCCATCCTCGAAGAGGCCCGCGACATCCATGCCGAAGATGAGGCGATGTGCCTGGCCATTGCCCGCAACGCCGCTCCGCTCGTGGAGCGTTGCAGCGGCGTACTGACCCACTGCAACGCCGGGGCGCTGGCGACGGCTGGGATCGGGACGGCTACGGCTGGCATGTACCTGGCGCACGCCAACGGACACGCCTTCACGGTCTACTGCGACGAAACCCGCCCGCTGCTTCAGGGCAGCAGGCTCACCGCGTGGGAACTGCAGCAGGGCGGCCTGGACGCCGTAGTAATCACCGACAGCATGGCCGGGGTCGTACTGCGAGAGCAGAAGGTGCAGATGGTCATTACCGGCGCCGACCGCATCGCCGCCAATGGCGACGCCGCGAATAAAATCGGGACCTACTCGCTGGCCGTGCTGGCCAGGAGGCACGACGTGCCGTTCTACGTGGCCGCCCCGTACAGCACGTTCGACATGTCATTGGCCGGCGGAGACGAAATCCCCATCGAGCTACGCGCAGCCGAAGAAATTACCGACGGATTCGGCCGGCGGACCGCGCCGGAAGGAATCAAAACCTACAGCCCAGCCTTCGACGTCACCCCGGCAGAACTCATCACCGCGATCATCACCGATCGTGGTGTGATCGAGCCTGTCCTGACGGAAAACGTGCGAAAGGTAATCGGCAAGGTCGCATCGAAGTGAGGTGTTGCGAACATCTCAACTCGCGAAAGCTTGGCGCGGTGGGGCTCCTGTCCCACCGCGTTGAATATGTTAAAAACATCCCGCGAGCAAGCAAGTTGCTCGCCCTACCAATAATCGCGCGTCAGTCGCAAAAAAGCCAGCTGATGAGCGCAGCGAATCGGCTGGAAATGTTTTTCCGCGAGCGCCCAAGTGAGCGGTTTTTAAAATGAGTGCCTACGCGTACGATTTGCCACAGGCAAGCTAGACGCGAGCGCCCAAGTGAGCGGTTTTTTCTGTTCAATCCTAAATCCCAAATCCTAAATCTCTCAGCCATCGCCGTTGGCGGTGTGTTTTCGCAGCGTGAGGGGGAAGCATTTCATCTGCTCGAACTTCTCGGAGATGATCTGCATCGCCTGGTCGCGATCTTCCGGCGAGCGTGCGACGAACTGTGCGGTTCCGTCGCCCTGGCTTCCCACGCCCTTGCCTCCGTAGACGTGTTCGGCGATATCCGGCAGGGACAGCAACTCGTGCAGTAGCGGGCTGGCGAGTTCGTCCGGGCTGGACGGTGAGACTTTTTCGTCGAAAATCTTTTGGGCTTCTATCATCAACTGCCCGATCTGTTCGGCGTCGCCGGCGCCAAGGGCCCGGTAGGCCTGTCGCATGATTCGCTCGTTGTCGGCCCCCATCGCTTCGGCCAGGGCTGGCGTGCGGAGGTAGGCGTTCTGGAGATCGTCGAGGATCTTCACCGTATTTTTTCGCCCGGCCAGATCGACGAAGAACATGTACACGTCCTTCTGCGGGAAGACGGGTTCGACGCGGATGTCCTGCGATTTCGCAAATGTCAGCAGCACCGGCGTCTTGCCGTAGATGCACGCCTGGTCCATGCGTCCGCACTGCGAGCCTGTCAGCCTTTCGCCTCGGTAGGCCATCTCCATCAGTTCGTGCGGGAACAGCCCCAGCTTGTAGGCCTCGTCGAACGCGCGGGCGACCAGGATGCACACCGCAGCCGAGCTCGACACGCCCTTGCGCAGCGGCAGGTCCATTCCTGTGATTTGCAGATCCAGCCCGCCGGTCAAATTCGGCTGAGAGAACAGCTCGTATGCAACGCCAGCGCAGTACCTGAAAAATTCCTGGCGGTCCTGGGCGGCTGCCAGGAGCGTTTCGGCGTCCCACGGGCAGGCCATCTGTCGCGTTCGCCCGCTGGGTCGGCCGTTCATGTCGGGCACGAGGGTTTCGATGTTGAACTCGTCACTGACTCGCGCAGTCGCCGAGAGCCCCTGGTCCGTGCCGGTCACCAGGCAAAAGCCGCGGTGCAGCCCGTAGTCGGCGGCCCAGTCGGTGTGCTCGCCGAACAGGCACAGTCGGCCGGGCACAAAGAGCGACATTTTTTGAAGTTTTTCGGACATAATGCGAAGCAGTCTCCCGCGATTGTTATCGTATAAATTCGTACCGTCGCAGCCGGCGTGAGTCAACGGCGTTGTCGGACGAGCACGTTATGCAGTTCCTTGAATCGCCAGTTTATCGCGTGCAGTAACACGCCGAGGAAGATATTTCCGAAGCCAAGCAGCACCAGGCCTGTCGCCAGGATCGCCAGGGGAAAACGCTGCACTTCCTTGTATCCGCTGGCGACGAACCCGTACACCGGCGGGATGCCTGCCCCAATTCCCAGCATCACCAGCAGCAGTCCCGCGCCGCCGAAAAACGTCAGCGGCTTGAACGCGCGGGCGAGGCTGAACAGCTTCCACAGTACGCGGAACCCGTCGCTGAAGGTGTTGAGCTTGGAATGGCTGCCTTCGGGGCGAACGCGGTAGGGCACCTGCACCTCGACGATCGGCAGGCGATAGTAAAGCATTTGGATGGTCATCTCGGTTTCGACTTCGAACCCGGCCGAGACTACAGGGATACACTGGATCACCCGGCGGTTGAAGGCGCGGTAGCCGGACATGATATCCGTGAGATTCGCTCCGAAGATTTTGTTGACCAGCCCGCGAACCAGGCTATTGCCCGCCACGTGCAGCGGGCGGAACGATTCGTCCTGGTAGACCGAAAGTCGCGCTCCAACGGCCAGGTCGGCCCGGCCTTCCAGCACCGGCGCCAGCAGGTCGTTGACGCTCTCGGCCGGGTACGTGTCGTCGCCGTCGACCATGACGTAATAGTCGGCGTCGATCCGGGCGAGCATGCTTTCGATGACGAAGCCTTTGCCCTTTCGCGGCTCGATCATAACCGTCGCACCATGTTCGGCTGCGATCGCGGCCGTGTCGTCTGTGCAGCAGTTATCGAACACGTAGATCTCGGCTTCAGGAAGTTGGGCGCGGAAATCGTCCACAACCTGGCCGATGGTCGCCGCCTCGTTGTGGCAGGGGATCAGCACCGCGATGTTGTCGTTGGATGACATAGCGGGACATCTTACCTGTCTGGGGCCGCTCTGCCAAGCCCGCCCCTATTTGCAAGCTCGCAGTCGGCCGATAAAACGAAATATCATAAGTTTGGCGCGGTGGGGCTCGAACTCCACACAACTTATCTTGAGATCGCTTAGCTGACGGGTTGGTAATAAACGAAATATCAAAAAGCTGTTGTGCATAGCCCCGCGATTGGCGAAAGTTGTTCGCGGTGGTCTTGGTTTTGCTCGGCCGCCCGAAGACAGGAGTTTTGATGGCGTTACCGATTGGAACAACCGCACGCAACCTGGAATCGATCGGCCGATGGATGTTGGTCGGCGTGGTGGTTTGCGGCATGGGGATGGCGTGGTGGCCTGGCTACGCGGTTTGGGGCGCCTTGTCGATGGCGTTGCTGGTGGTCTGGACGGTGTGGCTTCTGTGGCGGACTGTCGGGGCGGATCGATCCGTTCCCGCGCATCCGGCGTATCTGGTGCTGGCCGGGCCCGCGATCATTCTGATGTACCACGCCGGGCGAACCGGGCTCGGTGCTGTGCCGCAACACCAGGCGAATTTGGGCGGGGCGCTGGATATGTCGATGCTGTTCCATCTCTGGCTGCTGGCGACGGGGATATTGCTCTGCCAGAGTTTGCTGGGGCGAATTACGCGACACAGAATCGTCGTCAGCATCTGCGGGGCGGCGATGATGTGCGGCGCGGTGCTCGCCGTTGCGTTCGGCCGGTCCGAGCCGGTCTGCAGTGCGTTGGGCTTTGTGGGCTTTGCAGGCGTGGCGGTCTGGCTGTCGCCGCTGTGGATGGCCGACATGCAAGGCACGCCGATAACATCACGCATTTATAAATCGCTGCGTCTGGCCAGGCTGGCCGCTGCGGCAGTGGCGTCGGCCGCACTGGCGTGGTTGACGCCGGTAGAGGCGGTGGTTTCCATTGCAGTGGCGGGTGCGGTTGTGTCGCTGGCAATGGTGATTCGTGCTCGCGGCCGAATGAAAATAGTGGCTATCGCAGCCTGCATTGCTTTGATGCTGGGCCTGTCGGCGTGGGGCCTGGCTTGGTGGAGCGATCTGCCGACCATTCAAGTCAGCGCCTTCGGCCAGGGCGAGGGGGTTTTCGTCCACCTTTCGGCGCGCGATCCGTCGCTGGCTATCCTGGCTGGCGCGATCGGTTGGGTTGGCCTGGCCTGGCTGGCCGTCGGGGTGCTGGCGAGCGTCGTATATCTTCTGGTCGCCGCACGAAAGCAAGCTGACAGGTCTTGGCCGGGCGGGGTCGTGTGGATCGTAGCGGCGATGCTGGCCGGCTGTGCCATGCTGACGCGCGCGGGGCTGTCCGTGCCGTCGGTGACGCTGGCGGTGGCGTTTACCTGGGGTGTGCTGCCGCCGGTTTTCGCCCGTCCTGAGCGGCGCAGAAGCGGGGCGGTCGTCCTGATCGCCCTGGTGGTGCTCCTGGCGATGCTGGGCCTGGCCAGGCATGGCGGGTTGCCGGGGTGGGCTTCACTGACAATGAGCGGAGGGAATTTACTGCATCCGGTGACCGGCTTTTTCATGGGCCTGGTACTGGCCTGGCTGATGGGCTCACGAAGCGTTGCCCTCGGGCTGGGCGCCCTGGCTTTGGCGGCGCTGGCTGGAGGGGCGGGCGAAGCACTTCAGAAATTCGCCTCGCAGCGCAACGTGGAAATGAGCGACTGGATAGAACACGCAATCGGCACGGCCGTCGCCTTGCCGCTCTACCTGTTGTGCATCGGCTCGCGCGGCTGCGAGTCGCCGGACGCTCGCCCGCCAGGCGACTTGGCCGACCGGCCGAACGATCATTTGCCGATTTGAGGCGCCAGGCCTTTCGGCAGTTTTTCAAACTAGATATGTGGCGCCAAGCCCTTCGGGAGTTTTTCAAACTAGATTTGAGGCGCCAAGCCCTTCGGGAGTTTTTCAAACTAGATTTGAGGCGCCAGGCCTTTCGGGAGTTTTTCCAACCCGATCTGCGGATTGGCCCGGAACGGGTTGTACAAGGGGTCGCCGATCAGCGTCATTCGCCAGCTAGCGTTCGGCGTCGTTCGCCAGTAGCACTCAGCCAGCGTGAACTTGCCCGTCATCAGGAGCAGGAAGAATTCTTCCGGGTTGGGGAAGGCGCCCAGCAGCGGCTCGGCAACGGCGCCGATAGTGGCAGTCACACCGTTCTGGATCATCTTTACGCACCACTGCCGGCTGTCGGGTTTGCGAAGATCGGTCGCCTCGAAGCTCGCGATGTGCCAGCCCACCGCCCCCTCGGACCACATGAACGCGGGCACGTATCTGCGCAGGCTGTACCAGCCGACGTAGAGGGCTGCCTGCGGGCAGGTGTTTTTCTGGAAGACGGCTTTTTTGTTATCGTAGACCGCAGGGAATTGGGTATTTTTGCGCACCAGGGAATAAAGCAATTTGAGATGTTTGTCGTAATCGGGCACCTTGCCGCCTGCGTCGATGTAGAATGTGCCCTTCAGCCCGGTTTTTTCGACGGCTACCGAGGTCTTGATGATCCGCATGGCGTCGATCGAACTTGGGCCGTCAATTCGGGCGGTCATCAGGGTGGGCGGTATTTTTTTTCCGCGAAGCTGCGTCTGCATTCGCCAGAACAGCGGGTTGAGGCTCACGCCCTTCAAGTCGTATTTCGGCCACCACAACAGGGCCAATTCGCTGTCGACCGAGGCATCGGCGGCGCTGCGAATTCGTTCCATTGGCTTTTTCTTTACTTTGCTCTTTTTGGAGGTTTCTTTCGGCTCGCCGACTATGGCGCTGGCGGACGTGTAGATCAGGCTCGCTCCGCCGATCGCATCGAGCAATTTCAGATGCTCATTCGCTTTGGCCTTGTCGATTTTGGCGGATTCCATTTCTTTGAGTTTCTCTTCCGCTTTGGCCAGCACCTTTCGCAGATTGTCCGTCGATGGCGCGCCGGGCGGGTTGGCTTTTTCGATAAATGCGATCAGGCCTCGAACCCCGCCTATGTCCAGATGCAAGGCCATCAATTGGCGCGAAGCGATCATCTGTTTGTCTGGCGAGTCGATTTTCTGCAATTGTTCCTGCTTGAGTTGCGAGACGAATGCGATGTCTTCGATGAGCTTCTCGTGCGTCATCAGCGGCGGAGCCGGCGTGCGTGCTGGCCCCTCGAACAGATCTCCAAGCGGGCGGAATCTGTCCGTCTTGGGCTTGGGAAAATCGCGGCAGATGCTTCCCATCAGCAGGCGGTCGCTCGCAAGGCGGTAGTGCGCCCGCGAAGCGGCGGTGGTGTACAGAGCGCTGGCGGGGTGGGGCGATGGTTTGCGGCCGGCCGGCGTGGACACAGGCCCACTCACGCGGACGGGAACGCCCCACATCAACGCAATGCATCGAATCTGCGGGGCGATCTTGCGTTCGAGCATGGCCTGGCGAAGAGGCAGGGCGATTCTCTTGTCGTAACCCACTCGGCTGATGCCGTACGCCTTCGTCGTCTTGAGTTTCACGATGTTGGTCGCTGGAATATTGCGCAGGCGGGCGTACGTTTCGGCCAATTCGACCGATTCGGGCAGCCTGGCGTTGGCGACCACGAGCACCTCTTGCGGAGTCAACGCTGCGGCAGAGGCGGTCAAGGCTGCCAGTATCAGTCCAGCAATCCACGTCGAACGTGTTTGTGAAATCATCGGTTCCTCATTTTCTCGCCGTCTATGCAGTGCCAGACACCCCAGAGAGGCGATGGGTAGATATAAAGCCACAATACTGTAAGATATCCTTCGTATGCAAAAGATGTTTTGTTCGAATTTGGCGCTGATGCAATCGAGCGGCCGCGCTGTCGGCTAGAGCGTTTTAAGATTGAGATGTCACAGAGCCGGCGCAGTGAGGACGAGATGGGCGAGAAAGACGAAGCAGGCAATGCCAGGAGCATTGTCGATGCAGGCTGACGTAGCCCACCGAAGCCGCAACCAGCCGGAATGAGACAGGTCAAACTTAAGATACTCTAACATGAGTGAGCAGAGATCGATCATGATGCGATACCTGATATTGGGCCCGCTGATTTTCCTCGTGGCTGGTTGCCCTGTCCATCAGTCACAAGATACGCCCGTTGCCGCCACGTCCGTTCGCCACGCACAGACGGGAGATAAGTACTGGTCGTATGTTCCGAGCTACTACAAAGCAGACCGTGACTGGCCTCTGGTAATTACGCTGCACGGAACGTATGGGTTCGAGTCCAGCCGACTCCAGATTATGGAATGGAAAAAACTGGCCGAGGAGAAGGGCTTTATCGTGGCCGCCCCGGCGCTGCGGAGCGTGCAGGGAATCCTGCCGGTCAGTAAAAAACTCTGGTTCAGTGATCTCAAGGAGGACGAGCAAACCATCCTGGCCGTGCTCGATGAACTCTCCGGCAAGTACAACATCGACGCGAATTCAGTCTTGCTGAGCGGTTTTTCGGCCGGGGGGTATCCGATGTATCACACCGGGCTGAGGAATCCGGAGAAGTTCAACATGCTCGTGGCGAGAGCATGTAACAGCGACTTGAAATTGTTTGAAAGCATTGAGCTGACGGACGCTGCCCGTCGCATTCCCATTCGCATTTTCTGGGGCAAGGACGATCTCAAGCCCATCGCCGATCAGTCATGGCAGGCGTTCCGCTGGCTGAGGCAACACGGGGTGCGAGACGTAAAACATAAAAAGGTCCCCGGCGGGCACCTTCGCCGTCCGGAACTCGCCTATCGATATTGGCGGAATAGGCTGCAGGAGCGGCATCGCCGGTGAGAGGGTGCTAGAGCACTGTGCAAAACTGCTCTATCATCTTTCCCTTTTGACCTTGCGTTTCAACGCTATCTCGTAGGTTGGCATCACGCCGTTGTTGAGGCGAATAATGCTGACCTTGGTGGTTCGGCGGAAAACGACGTAGGCGGGCGTTTCTTCTTTGGGGATTTTATAGACCCAGTCCACAATCAGGTTACCTCGTCGCGGTTCGCTGCGGGATAGGATCAGCGAGCCCGGCTGCGCCTCGCCATCCTTCTCGTCTTTAGTGAAGTGGGCCTTCCACTGGCCATCCTGGAACGTCAAGTAGGCGACCGGGTAGTAGCTGCGGTTCGCGTCGGTCACCAGGCGAAAATGTGTGCCCGGCAGATACCAGTCAAAGTCGGAGTTGATTTCAGAGTGAATATTCCGTGCATTGGCGTCCACTGAAGCACGGAGGACGAAATCCCGGGCGGTGGCCGAAGCAGGCATCAGCGGATAGTCCGGCACGTCCTCTCGCCAGCGTCCCTGGGCGTTCGAAGTCGGCGGAGGGAAGTAGCCCGTAACGTCGCGTATCGATTCGGGCTGTGCGTCGGTTCGGCCGTTCTTGCCGGCGGTGTTCCGCTCGCAGAACAGCTCGAGCAGCAAATCGTCGTGTGCGTCACTGAAGGAACTTTCACCGCGGAGCGTACCGGCCGAGAGCATGCTCACCATGCCTATGGTGAACTGGTCGGGGTTGAACGGCGCGATAGACCCGCTGCGTTTGAGCGAGGCGTCGAAGGGTTCGTACCCCATGACGCTTTCGCCGAAAGGCATCATTTGGATCGCCACGGCCAGCGTGCCCACCATGATCATGCCGGTAATCAGGCCCAGAAAGCCTCCGGCGATTCGGTCGGCCCAGACGCCCAGCACGACGTTGCCGGGGACGTATTTGTCGAAAGCGAATCGCAGGCCAAACAGCGGAACGGCGAACAGCACCACAAGCGCCAGTCCGTCCGCGCAGGCCGGCTGTTCTTTGTACAGCAGCTCAGCGATCGGCTGGTAGTACAGAAACGCCGCCGTTGCGCAGATGATCGACAGAATCGTCATGATCATAGCGCTGAACAGGCCCTGGATCACCTGGTAAAAGGCGATTGCGAGGATCAGAACCAGTGCGATGAGAGTAAGTACCATATTCGGCTCCCACTCCCGTGGCGTATCGCCAGGGAGGTTGCTATTTCTTACTTTTACGTTGCGAAACGCGGACTACTTCCTGTATCGAAGTCTCTCCGGCGATGACTTTCCGCAGTGCCTGCTCCTGCAGGTACAGCATGCGTTTCTTCCTGGCTTCGGTTTTAATGTGCGACAGCGAACCGCCCGACAGGATCAGCTTGCGGATATCATCGTCGATTTCCAGTAATTCGAAAGCGGCAGTGCGGCCCACGTATCCGCTGCCCTGACAGGTGTGGCAGGTGTAGGGCTTGCCCTTTTCGTCGACCAGGGGCTGCGATGGCGGGCGGTAGAATACCTCGACCTGGTTGACTGGGATATTCACTTTCGCCAGCAGTTGCGGGTCGGGTTTGTAGGCCTCGCGGCAGGTCAGGCACAGCTTACGCAGCAGCATCTGGCAGAGCACGCCGCGAAGGTGCTTGACGGCGCCGGGGTCTCCGCAGAGTTTGACCCACTTGGCCAGGGCGGTGAACGAATCCCCAGCCTGCATTGCCAGCATGATGGCTTTGTTCTCTGATACGGCTGCGAGGCGTTTGCCGGCGGCAGGGTCTTTGCAGCGGTCTACCATCAGAATGTCCGGATCGCGGCGGAGGGTCGTCGCCAGAATGCTGTCCATGTTGGCGGCGTCGTCGTAGGAATTCTGCGTGATGTTTTCCAGGTCGATTTCCGGATTGTTCTCGAGCGAGGTCAACTGCTTGATGAACGCATCCTGATCTCGAAGCAGCGAGTAGACCGTGCTGGTGATTCCGCTGCCCGGGCGCCCCGAAACGATAAACAGTCCAGTCGGTTGGGCTGTGATTTCGCGGATTCGCTTGAGCATGTCGTCGTCGATGCCCAGCAGGTTTATGTTGGTCTGGAGATATTCCTGCACGATGCGCATCCGCAGTCGCTGGCCCGTCGTCTTGCCGGCGATGGCCAGGTCGACGTCGATCGGCGCGCCGACCAGGTCGGCTGTGATCCGCCCCGTTTGCGGGCGACGCCGTTCTTCGACGTCCATTTTCGCCATTCCCTTGAGATATTGGATAATCGATTCGCTTTCGGAAATCGCAATGGCGGTCTGGTCGTTCACCATGCCGTCGATGACGAATCGCACTCGAGTCATCTGCCCGGCCGGGGCGATGTCGGCTTCGCTGGCGCGGTGCCAAAGAACCTCGTACAGCAGGCTCTGGGTAAGGTTGTAGGCTTCGATCTCGCCGTCTTCGGCAGTTTCCGGATCCGGCGGGAGAATCAGCTGATTGCTGGCGCCATACATTTTCAGCTTGGTGACGACCTTGGCCTTCGATCCGCCGCCCTTGCCCATAAGCAGGGCTGTCAGCGAGATTTTTTCGTTTTCGCCGACGCGGCCGTTGCGGTAGATGAGATAGGCTACCAGGACTGAAATCAACGCTACCAGATAGACGCTCACCCCAGCTGCGAAGGCCGGCAGAATCATCCACAGCAGGAATCCTACGCCGCCGACGGCCAGCATCACGGCGCCCCAGATATTTTTCGGTGCCCGCACGTGTATCGAATCGCGATGCACCCATGGACAGGCGTAGGCCCAAGGGGCTATCAATACAAGCATTGCGACCATTTTGATGATCGGTGTGTACCTGCCGCCGCCCTGTGCGAGCAGGCTTGCCTGCTCGGCGACGGCAATGGTCTGGCCCAGCAGCCCACTGGCTTCGATGGGGCATATGCCCGCGATCAGTTCGATCATTCGTTGCTCCGTCTCATGCGGCGTATAATGCTTCCGACGCGTCGGCGCGCCGGACGACAGGTTAATGCGCGTATATGTTAGACAAATTCAACTGCGCACGCGAGTTTTCCTCGCCGCACAGGCGTCTTTTATCACCGCGAAACCCGCTACCCTCGCCCGATCAGCCCGGCGTGCTTGGTCGAGATGCCCTTGAGCATCATCTTCAATTCGTCGGCGTTGGGCGCCACGTCGTAGGCTACCTGCGGGTCGATGTAATCCTGCTCGATCAACTCCAGCAGGCTCTTGGTAAAGCTCTGCATGCCCATCGTTTCGCTGGCGCGGATCGCGTCGCCCAGATCGCCGTCGCGTTCGTCTTCAATCAACTGGCGAACCATGGGGCTGGCGACCATGACTTCGACGGCCGGCACCCGGTCCAAATCTTTGTGTACGCTCGGAAGCAATTTTTGGCAAATAATCGCCTGTAGGTTATGCGCCAGCGACTGGCGGAAGGCATCGCGGTTTTTCGGGCCTATCAGGTCCAAAATGCGCCCGACGGTTTGTGCTGCGGTGGACGCATGGACAGTCCCCATCACCAGGTGCCCGGTCTCGGCTGCCTGTAGGGCTGCCTGGAACGTCTCCACGTCGCGCATTTCGCCGATCAGCACAATGTCCGGGTCTTCACGCATCAGGTATTTCAGCGCCAGATCGAAATTATCCACGTCAATGCCGATTTCTCGCTGGGAAATGATGGCCTTCTTGTCGGTGAAGATGTATTCGATGGGATCTTCGATGGTGACGATGTGGCACGGGCGGGTGTTGTTGATGTATTCGATCATCGAAGCGATGGTCGTCGTCTTGCCGCTACCCGTCGCTCCGGAAATAAGCACCAGACCCTGCTGCACTTTGGCGATCCGCTCGATGGAATCCGGCAGGTGCAGCGCCTTGAAGTCGGGAATCTCGGCCGAGACCCGTCGAATCGCCATCGATATGTTGCCGCGCTGGCGGAAGACGTTGATGCGGAATCGGTCGGAATCCTTCAACTGGTAGGCCAGGTCGAGACTACCGTGCTCTTCGAAGTAATCTATCTGTTTGGGCGTCATCAACTCGTAGGCCATCTCGGCGATTTCTTCTGGCTTCAACAGGTCGGCCTGCGTTGCGCGAATCAGGGACTTCACCCGAATGTGCGGCACGGCGCCGGGCTTGAGGTGCAGGTCGGACGCGTTGGCTTTGATCAGCGCGTGAAAATACTTGATCATTTTCGGCGGCTTGTCGCTGGTGTTTTTATCAATGGGCTGGTGCTGTGGTTCTTTACTCACGGTTGCTCTCCTACTACGTGCATTAAGTCTCCGCCGGGTCGGTCAGGGTCTGCCGGACGGGGACGCCACGATCGGCAAGGTGTTGCTTCACTTCGGCGATCGAATACGTGCCAAAGTGAAAGATGCTCGCCGCCAGGGCGGCATCGGCCTTGCCGTCTGTCAGAATTTCGTACATGTGCTCTGGTCCCCCGGCGCCTCCAGATGCGATAACGGGGATATTAACCGCTTCGGCTACGGCGCGAGTGATTTCCACATCGTAGCCTGTTTGCATGCCGTCGGCGTCCATCACCGTCAGAAGGATCTCTCCGGCGCCGAGTTGCTCGACCTGCTTTGCCCAGGCGACGGCCTCCAGCCCGGTCGGCGTGCGCCCGCCATGGATGTGAACTTCCCAGATTTCCCGCCCGTCTTTGATCACCCGCTTGGGGTCTATCGCAACCACCACGCATTGGGCGCCGAACCTTTTGGAGGCGGCCGTGATGAACTGGGGGTCCTGCACGGCGGAGGAATTCACCGAAATCTTGTCGGCGCCGGCGGTCAGCAAATCGCGGAAATCGTCGATCGTGCGGATTCCGCCGCCGACGGTGAGAGGCATGAACACCTGCTCGGCGCTGCTGCGCACAACGTCGAGGATGATGTTCCGCTGCTCGTGGCTGGCGGTGATGTCCAGAAAGACCAACTCGTCGGCGCCTTCTGCATCGTATCGACGTGCAATTTCCACCGGATCGCCGGCATCGCGGAGATTCAGGAAGTTAACTCCTTTGACTACACGACCCTTTTCGACGTCCAGGCAGGGGATGATTCGCTTGGTTAGCATACTTCTCACTTCCGGTCTGTCGTACAGAAATTGCTATTATACATCGAAGAACAGGCGGATGGCAATGCTTCACCGCAACGAATTCGCTCGTTATCCGGCTTTTGGGCGAGTTTACAAACAGAGCCCTGGACGATAAGCTCTTAGAACCATGAGTGAGCAGATCGTATTGCTTGGCGGGACGTTTGACCCGGTCCACTTCGGGCATCTGCTCACTGCGCGCGCCGTGGCCGAGCAAAGAGGCTTCGAGCGAATCACGCTCGTGCCAACCGCCAGCCCGCCTCACAAGGCCGGCCCCGTCGCCAGCGGGGCAGACCGACTGGCCATGCTGGAGTTGGCAATCGAGGGCGATCCGCTGTTCGACATTTGCCGGTTGGAACTTACCCGCACCGGCCCCAGTTATACATTGGACACGCTGCAAGCCCTGCGGGCGGAACATGGCCCAGATGCGCGACTGTCGTGGATTGTCGGTGCGGACATGCTGGAAGGGCTGCCTTCGTGGCACAGGGTGGGGGAGGTTCTCGAAATTGCCGAGATCATCGTGGCGGCCAGGCCGCCCTGGCAACTCAAGATAAATTCACTGCTGGAAAAACTGAGCACCCAACTACCTTCTTTGAAGACAGACAAGATCAAGAATTCCATGGTCGTGACGCCTTTGATAGAGATATCTTCCAGCGATATTCGGCTGCGGGCGGGCGATGGAAGGACAATTCGCTATTTGGTTCCTTCCAGCGTTGATGACTATATTCGCGAAAAAAACCTTTATTGACGGGCTCTAAAGCAGGTTCCCAAGGCGTTGCTAATAAAAAAAATAGCAAAATCCCACTCTCTTATCTTGACAAATCACGATAAAAGAGTAAAACAGATATGGCGCATAAATGTGAGGCTCCTCGGTCATACTCCCTCCTTTGACCGAGATTATGTAACGGCGTCAGGCTCCCCTCCCCTGACGCCATTTTTTTATCTACTCCGAGCGACATGATCTGCTCTTTTAGCGCAACGCTCGTAAGTGTCGCAACTGTCACGCGGGCGAACCAGTCACTTTGCAGGCTGAATGTGAGGTAGCACCTGCGGCGGGACCAGAGCCGATACGTCGCCGCCGCCTTGGGCGACCTGCCGGATCAGGCTGGAAGAAATGAAAGCGAACTCGGGGCTGGTCAGCATGAACATCGTTTCCACGCCGCCCACCGCGCGATTGGTCTGTGCGGATTGAGACTCGAAGTGAAGATCCTCTCCGTTGCGTATTCCTCGAAGGATCACGTCTGCGCCCGCGTTGTGAACGAAATCGACCGTCAGGCCGCTATAGGTTTCCACACGCACATTGGGCAGGTCGGCCGTTGCCTCGGTGACGATCCTGGCACGCACGCTCGGTTCTAGCATCGCGCCTTTCTGCGGATTGTCTCCGACCGCGACGATCAATTCGTCGAACAAGGCTGCCCCGCGGCGAATCACGTCCAGATGCCCGTTGGTGATCGGGTCGAACGATCCGGGGAATACCGCCAGTCGTTTGCGCTGTGTGGTCATATCGAACTCCCAGGAAATGGCTCAAAGCATTATAGGCCGCGGGGCGGGTTACGCAAAGCGCCGAGTCTGGCCGCTTCCTTCGCAGAAGCCGGCGAAGGCATTCGATAGAATCCCCACGTAGCGAAGAACGTCACCGCCACCGCGACGGGCATTATACCCAGACCCACGTAGGTCCACCTCAGCAGGGCGGCGGTTAGAAGCGGGGCGGCCATGCCGCGAATGCCTATCAACGTCAGATGGATACCCATATAGTCCTGGCTGCGGTCGGCGGAACTGAAGTGGGTGTGGGCAAGGTTGAACGCGATGTTTCCCAAGCCGATGCCGACCCCTCGCAGGATCGAGCCGACAATCACGATCGCCCAACTGTTCAGCAGAACCCCAAGGTAGAACATGGCAATACTGCTTGCCCAGAACGTGCAGGTGATCGCACGGTAACGCGTGATGCGGATGCGGTCGAAAAGTTTCCCGGCCAGCACGGACGTAAAGACGGCCGTGCCTGTCGGAATCGCCAGCAACGCTGTGATGCCCATCAGGTAGCTGACCTTCAGGTAGTCGGTCATGATCAGGGCCAACAAGGGCATGCACATCAGATTGGCGAATCCAAAAAGCGCCTGCCAAAACATGAACTGTCCGTATATGCGGTCTTCCAGCAGCAGGCGGAAGCCGGCCATTAGCTTCGTGGCCCGATTTCGCCCGTTTTGCAGCAGAGACCGTTCTCTTCGGACGCGGATTCGGCTGAATAAGATCGCGCCGAGAATCATCATGGCTGCGGCAAATCCGTAGATCAGTCGATGCCCCCATGGAAGCTCGTCCAGCAGGTACCCGGAAGCGATGGCCGAGATAGCCAGCACGCCCATTTTGACGATGCTGATACGAGCGAAGGTTCGGCCTCGCCCCTCGGCTGGATAATTGCTGTGGCGAATGCTGTTCTGTCCGTTGATCACTACGGACAGCAGGAGGCTTGGCGGAACGAGCAGCGCGGCGAACCACCACGCGGATTCCGGCTCGCGCGGAAGCAGGGCGATCACGGCAAGGAAACCCGCCATGACCAACCAAGCCGCGACGACGACCGGCACCCGTCGGCGCATGGCAATCTGGCGTGCGAGGAAAGTGCTCAGGAAATTGCCCATCGGCAGGAGCATGAACAGCAGGCCTACCAGCCACGTCGAGCCTTCCAAACCTCGCCGTGCGAACTGCGAGGTCAACGAAGGATACAGGGCGCCCGTTCCCGCGGCGGTGAACGCGGTGGCCAGAAGATCGTATCGGAAGGTGGGCCTGGCAAGCAGGGGGATGCCCTCGTAGCCGAAAAGCCACCGCGCCTTGGATCGACATGACGCGACAAGCCTATCTTTTTCCTGTCGCAAGTCCCGCATCATAATATGGAATAATTCCGAATCTTTCCGCCCGCTCCGAGGGTGGCCTTATTGGCCCCTTGGAGTTGTTCATGCAAAAAAAAAGCCTCCGACCGTTCCGGGCCGGAGGCGGAAACGTTCTGTTGAATCAGCTACAGTCCAATCCACACATGCGACGACGTGGCCATGGAACTGCGGTCGTACAGCCAGAAGTAGTCCCAGTCTTCCACAAGCATGCGCATATTCAATTTCGTGATCTGGTTTTTGCGCCGAAAGTGCTGCTTCGGAGTCTCCGTCAGTGTGCAACCTGTGGAGGAGAACGACACCAGGGCGAGGATGGTGAGAATCAGAAGTCTCTTCATTTTGATACCTCGTATAATACTGACCGGTCCCAAGCGGCAGGGACTAAAGGACTACGGCCCTTCACTATCGACAGCATGCTAGGGCCGGCTCGTCCTCGTGTCAAATGAAAAACTGCGTATTGTGCATCATTTACTGCTGCCGGTCGCTTTGACCCGGCTGGCGACGTTCTTGCCAGCCTGGAAAGTCAACACGCGTTTTGCGGGAACGAAGACCTCCTGATTGGTCTTGGGGTTCCGCGCCTTGCGGGCCGCTCTATGTTTCACCTCGAATACGCCGAAGTTGCGAAGCTCAAGTCGCCCTTCCTTAATGGTCGTGTCGAGGATGTCATCCAGGCAGCGCTGCACAACTGCTCGCACTATCGTCTGGTCGACGTGAAGATCGACAGCAATCTGATGAATCATTTCTTTCTTCGTCACAGCAAAGTCTCCTTTCAAACCAAGCCTGCCGCCGGGCTAAACTTCCAGGCATCGGCGGTGCATAGCCCATTCTAGCGAGTGTCCGCTGGCGGCTTGGGAGGCTCCGGGCACGGTCTCAGCGGGGAAGTGCACTTACATTCGATTAATTAAGAGCACTAAACCGAAAAATGCCGGTTTCTGTCAAGCAAAAAAATATAGCACATCCAGTAAGCTAGCTCGAACGTAACCTACTCTGGATAAAACAATTGTAGGATCGAACTTGTAACTTCTGCGTAAATGTAAGGCAGGCAATGCGTTTCGTGGAGATGGCGTATCTCTGTGTGATACGCTTCATAAAAATCACTAATTTGATCGGATAAAATCGAGTTACAAAAAAAAATTCGGCATCCCGTCGCTCGGCGGTTGCGGGCGAGGCATAGGGTGTCTGCCTGATATGGGCAGCGAAGTGCTCGGCACGGCTCGACAGACGGCGGAGGCTCGTCCGACAGGATGGCTAATTCGCCCGTCGAAAGGTAAAGCCGATGGTCTGCGAGATCGAATTTGCAGCACTCGCCGCACGCTTGACAGCCCGGCTGCAGCTTCGCCACGTCCTCGTCGGCGCGGCGGTAGACGTCGCGGATCGCGTCGAGAAATGCAGGGTTTTGGCGACACTGTTCTACCGCGTCGGCCAGCGCCGGCGCCGGGCCTTCAGCGCGTTCGCCTGCGTTGTCGTTCGATTTCATCGCAGTCATGGATGGGTCCGCGGTTGATCCCGCCGCAACGCATGCCCGCCAGCGTCCAATCGTCGCAATCGCGAAGGTTGCCCGGCCAGAACGGCCAGGTGTGACACTGCATGGGTCGCACCGAATAGATACGGCACTGGCGGCCGGTGTCGGTCTGGGTCAGAAATATGCAGTCGTTGTTGTCCGGGCGCTCGACAAGGCTTCGTTGCCCGCCGGCCTTGCGGACGTAGTCGCGGCGCATCTTCTTTTCGGAGATGCCGAGATGCTCGGCGATCGCGACGATGTCATCGTCCGTAATCCAGACGTAGCCTTCTTCGGGCCCGGCGCAGCATTGCCCGCAGCCGGTGCATTCAAAGGCCAGCCCGGCGACGTACCACGGTTCTCTGGAAAATATTTTTCGCATGGCTTGCATTCTAACACGCCGTATCGCTTGAAACCAAATCGGCGTTGTTCGGTGGATTACTTGTCGATTGCTTCGCGCAGTGCAGCCCGTGCGAGAATCCGTGTCGAATCCAGCGTAGGCAGCGGGGCGGTGGCCGGGTCGACCAGCAGTGGGATTTCAGTGCAGCCGAGCACCGCAGCATCACAGCCGCGATCGGCCATGCGAACCATCACCTCGTTGAAGAACGCCTGGCTATCCTCGCGAATTATACCGTAGACCAATTCATCGAAGATCGTCTGGTTGATTCGTTCGCGATCATCGGCGTGGGGGGTTTGCACTTCGATGCCGGCCGATTCCGCCGCCTGGGCATAGACCTGGCCTTCCATCAGGTATCGCGTGCCGAGCACGGCCAGTCGCCGATAGCCCGCGCCGGTCGCCTCGCGGCAGACCTCGCTAGCGATGTGCAGCCACGGCAGGGGAGACTCGGCCTCGACCTGGTCCATGCATTCGTGGATGGTGTTGTCCGGGCAGATCAGCAGCTTGGCTCCGACGTTGGCGAGCTTGCGGGCCGAGTCGAGCATCAGTTCCGCCACGGCCGACCAATCCCCGGCGTTGATGTGGGCCATGTACTTCGCCAGCGCGTGGGTGTGCATCGACACTTCGGGATGGTCGTGCGGCCCCATCAGCTTGGCGCTATCCACGCAGAATGTGCGATAGCAAAGGGCCGCGCCCTCGGCGCTGCACCCGACGATACCGACGTGCCTGGCCATGTGCGGGTGTTCCTTTCAATAAAAACGCGGCGACCTCCGAGGCCGCCGCGAGTACTTTCAAACGGTCGAGCGGGACTGCCCGATCAGCTTACGAGCGGAATGCCTCGTTGTACCAGGCTTCCATCTCTTCGTCGCTGATGGCGGTGGTTCGCCCAGCCTCGTATTCGACATCCACAAGGTCGCGGATCATCAGCAGGTGGGCGTCGTCTTTGGCGACGTCCAGGCCGTGATGCAGATCGATCCAATGCTTGATGCCTGCCGCGCCCGATTTATCGGTGATCGCCACGCTCGTCGCGCGGTTGAGTATTTTCTGCGTGTCGAACGCGCTGTATATTTCTTCGTTCTTCAGCAGCCCGTCCGCGTGGATGCCTGCCCGCGTCGTGTTGAAATCTCGCCCGATAAATGGGAAGTTGCTGGGGATCACCACGCCCACTTGTTCGCGGTAATAGTTGGCGATTTCGGTGATCACTTCGACGTTCACTCCCGTCAGTTCGTCGGTGACCGAGCGGAACTGGGCCGCGTCGATGACGGATGCTTCGAGTGGCGGGTTGCCCGTTCGCTCGCCGATGCCGAGCAGGCTGGTGTTGGCGGCGGCGCAGCCGTACAGCCACGCGGTGGTGGGGTTGATCAGCACCTTGTGGAAATCGTTGTGGCCGTGCCATTCCAGCAGCTCGCCCGGCACGCCAGCATCGCGGATGAAGGCCTGGACGAGTTTCGGCACTGATCGCGGCAGGGTGGCTTCAGCCCACGGAACGCCGTAGCCCATCGTGTCGCACAGGCGGATTTTGACGTCGATGCCCGACTCGTCGCGCAGCTTCATCAGCTCGATGGCGAACGGCACGGCAAAGCCGTACACGTCGGCTCGCGTAAGATCCTCGAAGTGACAGCGCGGCACGATGCCTTCATCCAAAGCCGTACGCACCACGTCGAGATATTGCTCCATCGCCTGCTTGCGCGTCTTGTTGAGCTTCAGGAAAATATGATAGTCGCTGCAACTGGTCAGGATGCCCGTCTCGGGCAGCTCCATCTGCTTGACCAGCTTGAAGTCGCTCTTGACCGCGCGGATCCAGCCGGTGACCTGCGGGAATTCCACACCGGCGGCGAGGCATTTTTCCACGGCCTGGCGGTCCTTCTTCGAGTACAGGAAGAACTCGCTCTGGCGAATGAGCCCGCTGCCGCCGTCCAGCTTGGCCAGCAACTTGAAAATGTCCACGACCTGCTCGACCGTATATGGCGGGCGGGCCTGCTGGCCGTCACGGAACGTCGTGTCGGTGATCCAGATTTTCTTGGCCGGTGCGATCGGGACGCCTTCGTCCTCAAGCATCACCTTGGGTAGTTCCGTGTAGGGGAACATGTCCCTGTAGAGGTTCGGCTCGCTAACGTTCTGTAATTCGTATGTCTGTTGTTCTTGTGGCAAATGTCTCTCCGTAGTTAGAGCCTATTGGGGTAGGCCTTGTTATTTGACTGTAGTTTCGGCTTATTAAGTGCCCGGAGAGGGCTTGGGTTATGCCCACGAGAGCTGAGTATCGACAGCAGCGGGTGCAACCGAGCTGCCCTGTCGACCCCAATATCATACCCGATCAGCCAGGCGCTTTCAACGTTCAACATCTCTATAGCCAACTGCTCGCGTGTAATCATTCATTCTGGAAAAACTTACCCGATCCTTGCGCAGCTTTCAATGTCCAACATCAAAGTCGCCGGAGACACGCGAGTAATATTTCATTCTGAAAAAACTTGTACGACATTGTCGACGATTTTCAGCCTGCCTGCGGCGAACAGGCGAATCGCCTCGACGTACGCGATGCATTCCTGGTCGAATACGCGGGCGGCCAGCGTTTCGGGCGTGTCGCCTGGCTCGACCGGCACGGCCCGTTGGACGATGATGGGCCCAGCATCGTACTCGTTGTTCACGAAATGCACCGTGCAGCCGGTAATCTTCACGCCCGCCGCCAGCGCCGCCTTGTGTACGCGCTCGCCGTAATAACCCTGGCCGCCGAAGGCAGGTAGAAGGGCTGGGTGAATGTTCATCACCCGGCCTTCGTATTGCGGCGGAACCCGCAGCTTCGAAAGAAAGCCCGCGAAGCAGACAAGGTCGACCTTAGCCGCGTCGAGCATTTCGGCAATGCGGGCAGAGTACGTCTCGACGTCGGGCGATTGCTTGGCGGGGATGACGTGAACGTCCAGCCCGGCCGCCTTGGCCCGCTCGACGCCTTTGCATTCGCGCGAGCAGAGAACCGTGACGACCTCGGCGGCCAGTTCGCCAGCCTTGATCGCATCGAGAATGTTCAGCAGCGTCCGCCCGCCGCCGCTCAGCAGCACGCCCAGACGAAGCGGTTGGCTGTTCCTGTCGCTCATGGGCGAAATTAGAACCGAACCGGCCTAGAGAGTCAAATCGAGTAAATTGCTTTGCATGTAGCTGCTGCGAGCCAATAATGCAATAGCAAGAGCGGTTCACGAGTGATCTGCGGAATTCCTGCTACCTGCGTCCGGCCATGGCGGCGTCAGGCTGTATCGACGATGCCTGCGCATCGCCTGCTTCGCCTTCCTTGCCCTGGCCGGCCTCGTCAACGCAGGCTTTTCCGCATCTCAATCGCGAAACACTCTAAAGACAAAGGTGGCGTGCTTTACTGTGCGTCATACATGAAAGGAAGACTGCGATGAATAAGGTCAATCGAACCACGTTGATTTCGTGCGGGGCTGCGTTATTCCTGTTACTGATCGTCACGGCCGGGGTGCTCGCGGCCGACGCGAACCAGATCGACTGGCGCAAGGCGCAACTGTTCCGCGTCAAGCGTCGTGCTGGTCTGAAGCTCACGGCCGAGGAGACCGCCTATCTCGAACGCGCTATGAAGGTCAGGCAGCAGCAGCGAGAGGCCGGCCAGAAAGATAAGAACAAGAGACCCCCCATGACGCCGAAGACAAAGACCGGGCTGGTTCCGCTGACGGACATGAAGGCGAGCGATTTATACAAGGGCCACGACGGCGGGCTGTACGGCAAGGGGCGGAACGTTCCGCCGGCCAAGCACGCCCTGGCCGCGATGGTCGAACTTGAGAAAATCCAGCCGCTCGATGCAGACGGCAAGCCCTCGCCCGACGGCAAGGTGGTAATGGTTTCGCTTGGAATGTCCAACACGAACCAGGCGTTCGGGCAGTTCATGTCCCAGTCGGCCAAGCTCAAGAACCTCTCGGAGAATCTGGTAATCGTCAACTGTGCGCGCGGCGGGGTGGACGTTACTGGCTGGTTAGGCGACAGGCCGATCAGGCGCGCGGGCGGCAAGACGATCTGGCAGCTCGTCGAGAAGAAACTCGCCGATGCAGGCGTGACGCCAGCCCAGGTTCAGGTCGCATGGGTAAAGCACGCCAAAGCTGGCCCGGCCCGCGACGGTGAGTTCCCGACCCACGCCGAAATACTCTCGGCCCATATCGGCAAGACGATGATCGACGCGCGAAAGCATTTGCCCAATCTGCGGATCGCGTACATTTCGTCGCGGACCTACGCTGGCTATGCAGCAGGCTCGCTAAACCCCGAGCCGTACGCTTACGAAAGCGGCTTTGCGGTGCAGTGGCTTATCGAGCGGCAGATGGCGGGTGACAAGAAGCTGAACTTCGACCCCGATGCAGGCAAGGTCAACGCGCCGCTGCTGCTGTGGGGGCCTTATCTCTGGGCCGACGGAATTGCCGGGCGAAAGACCGACAAGCTCGTGTACAAACGCGAAGACTTCGCCGACGATGGCACGCATCCGAGCAGACCCATCGGCCAAAAGAAGGTCGGCAAGCTGCTGGTGGAATTCTTCTCCACCGACCCGCTGGCGCGTGGCTGGTTCCTGACGCCTGCCCAATAGAGAGCGGAATTCGCAACTAAAGATACTGCCCGATCCACCCGATCCGAGTTCAAGGTACCAGTCCCTTTTGATTGAATCGGAGAAAGTGGATGCGTCAAATATCGCTGGCAGGAATAATGAGAAGGCTGGCCTCAAGGCACGACCGGGCCGGTTTTTCGCTTATCGAACTTCTGATCGTGGTGATGCTCCTGGGCATCCTTGCCGCCATCGTGATCCCCCAGATTGGCGGCGCCAGCAATGAGGCCAAGGAAACAGCCCTGAGTTTTGACCTGTCCACTTGCCGAAAACAGATCGTCCACTACATGATGCAACACGCTCGCACCGGACCTCACCTGGACGAGGATGGCGAACCGGACCCGGATAATTTCATCCTGCGGATGACATCCAAGACCGATACCGACGGGACGCTCAACCCCGACGGCGTCTGCGGGCCTTACCTCAAGAGATGGCCGAAAAATCCGTTCTGCGGAGATTTGGTCGACCAGAAGGTGATATTCGGCCCAGATCGCGTCGGTCCCCGCGACGGAACCTCCGGCTGGTATTTCAGCACAAGCACCTGCATCCTGATGGCCAATTCCGCCACGGGCGGCGAGTCGACAGACCCGCAATCGCCTGAACAATTAAGCGGCGATTAGCACATCTTGGGTGCGTAGGGCGTGCAACTTGTTGCACGCGGAATAAACTGACGCGCGATCAAGCATTGCCGGCCACTTCCGTCACGTCCGATCAGTTTTGGTCCTCGTCCTCTTCCTCGGCCTGTTTCGCGAAATCCTGATCCACCCATCCGTCGTCGCCGTCGTCCCGCCTGACGGCTTTCAGGTCGCGCACCATCAGGTACAAATCGCGCATGCCGCCCGCCGACAGCCAGACCACAAGAATGAACGATGTCAGGGCGAAGAACATGAACAGGCAGTAATGGAACCATCGCCATTCGGCTTCGCCAAAGTCCATGGTAATCGCCAGAATTGTCCAGACGACAAAATAGCTGAGAGTAAAGAGCGTCTTGGCGACCACGATGCCATAGATGATCTTGTCGCCCTTTGTGAATTCCTTGGTCAGGCCAGGCAAAAAGATTTTTCGGAACATTGACTTGCCGTCCGGGCCTGTCTTGGCCTGCTTTGGTCGGTCTCTCTCGTCGGCATATTCGTCGCGATGCAGCATCTTTTCCAGGTTGAAATTGTGTCTACCCGTCAGGTACGAGACGCCCAGGAAGCTCAACGCTCCCGCAATCAGGATCATGACGCTCTTTTGCACCGGCCCGATCTGGAAGCTCCAGTACGAGAAGGTGAACAGGCCCGCACCGAGGATTATCGGCGGAACTGCGAACAGCAGTGCGGCAATCGCTCCGGAAAGGTGTGCTTCGACCTTCTTGGCGTTCGGCCGGAGTATCCACGCTACGCTTATGTAGGCTATCGCGCCTGCGCCCAGGCCGACGAGTATGCGGAGGTTGATAGAGTGTTTATTGATAATATGGACGTCGGTCCAAGTGCTCCAGTTGTTGCACAAGAGCAGCAGCGACGCGGCGATAGTTCCGGCCGCGACGATAGCGCATGTGATCGAGGTGGAGACTTTTCGACATCGTTTTCCCGCCGTCGAAACAACGGTGTAGGTCAGCACGGAAAAGATCGCGCCCCAAAAGGCCATTCGGTCCCATCGCAGGGGAAATTCTCTGGGGTCATTTGCTTTCCATATATGCTGGCCGAAAATTCCCACGAAGGCGTTTATAGCCCCGACGACCAGGGCCGAGTATGCGCCGGCCGTGGTTCCCCATCTGGTGTACAATCCACCAATAATGCATATGCCTGCGCCCGCCATCCATAGCGACGACGTGATCGCCATATAAAGCCTGATGTACTCTCCCTGGTCATAGAAGCAGCTAAACAAGATAAAGAAGACCGCCGACCCGCAAATACTCAATTTCAGCAACAGCATGTGCGTCTTGGGTGCGAAGGGCTTTTTGCGGAGGGGCATGACGACGTCCTGGATGAAGATCGTGCCCCATGAATGCAGCATCGTATCGTTCGTGCTGATGAACGCCGCCAGCATAACCGCTGCGAACGCTCCCATCATGCCGACCGGTAGATACAGTTTCATCGTCATCGGGACGATCATCTGGTTGCGCAACTGCGCGTTTTCAATCCCCGCCAGTGCGGCGTTGACTTCCGTGGCTTGCGAGGCGTATTGGGGCACGGTCATGATCATGAACGCCACGAGGGGAATCAGCATAATGCCCTGATCCATCGCCCAGAAGCGAAGTGTCGCCAGGATGCCGGCCATCTTCGACTCGTGTGGCGATTTGGCCGAGACATAGTACGCGCTGTGTCCCTGCCAGGCCTGACGCGTATAGATCGTGGTCCAGATCATGATGAAGTAGAAGATCGGATCGAAGTCGACATTCCCCGCGTCGAACGGGTTCAGCATCGACACTCCTCCGCCCGGAGCGGAGGTCATCAGGTTCCCGTAGACATCCCAAATATTAAACTTGACCAACAGGATAATCAGCGTAATTGCCACAACGATGTAGGTGAAAAACTGTTGGAGGAAATCCGTCACCAGCACCGTGATCTGTCCGCCCTGCAGCGTGAAGTACAGCGAAACCGCAACCAACGCGATGGCCATGAGGGGAAACGTTAGAAGAACGTAGTCGGCAAGCCAGAAATCGGGGGACATACTGGGAATAATGTCCGTGAAAGGGATTGCTTTCGGGATGCCGCAGAAGTTGATGAAAAAGTTCGCGCCGATAGCAGGGATGATGCCGTTGTTGATCATTCCGGACAGGAAGGAAACGATGCTGGCGAACAGGCGGTACTTTCGGCCGTACCGCATCTCAAAGAATTGTCCCAGCGTCATCGCGCGGGTTTCACGGTACCTATAGGCCACCCACCCGGTGACGGCGATGATTAATCCGATGGGAACGGTGATCAGGCCCCACCAACTGGCGCCAACTCCACTGCTGAACTTTACCTGCCAGTTCGAGACAATGGTTGAAGCGCCGATGTAGGCCATTGCAGTCGCCATCACCAGCATGTAACGACCGGCGAGGCGATTTGCAGCCAGGAAGTCGGCCGTCGATCGGTTCAGCCGTTTGGTCCAGACGGCTGTGGCGAACAGAAAAAGCATGAATATACCGATGATAGTGTAATCCAACGTTTCAAATAATTTCAGTGCTGCCAGCATTGTTTGCCTCGAATTACTTATCTCACAAGTGTGACTGTTCCATGCATCCGGGTGTTGGCATGAAACAAGTCGTCTGAAAACTGCTATAGCGGTGTAGTATAACTACATCGCAGCCGGGATACACGACATCCTTTGCGAATTCATGGCAAAGCCAGCCCAACGAGCGAGATTTGCTCTTATAGCGGGGCGACTTCGCGCGAAATGCTCTAAATGAAAACGGGCGAGCCTTCCGCTATCGAAAGACCCGCCCGCAGTTTGTTAATACGATTTTTCTTTTAATGCTTCAGCTGTTGTGTTTAGCGGCGGGACGCAGGCCCGCCAAGCCGATTACAGCCAGCGTGCAACGGGTTGTACGACTGCAACTATTATCGTTTCCGTCGGAATAAGATCGCGACCGCGCCGAAGCCCAGCACCACCAGCGTCGCAGGCTCGGGGACGACGTCGTAGCCAATGTCCGCCAGTACCGCCACCTCGACATCTGTCGGCCCTCGGCCGATCTCGCCGAGTGCAATACCTGGGCTCATCAGTGGTTTCGGGAAGACGCTGCCGTCGTCCAGATGCGACAGGCTTGAGCCACTCTCCCAAGTATCAGGGCTGTACACTGGCACTGGGCCGCCAAATGAGGCCACGGCAATGGGACCGGTGAAGTATACGTCGCCCACCTGGTCGAAGTTGCCTGGCGTGCCGGTTCCACCGGACTGCGGGCTGTTGCCGGCCTGATCGATAAGATTCTTGTCCCACTCTTTGAGCCCCTGGTATCCGGCCCATCCGTATGGGTTGCTTGCCGTGCCCCAGCTGTTGCCCCAGTCATCGAAGATAGGATTGGAATCGTACGTGGTGGAGAAACCGATCGAGTGCCCGATTTCATGGGAGATCACACTACGAAAATCAATCTCCCCGCTACTGGGAGCATCCGAGCCGAAGTTCCAAGCGGTCCCAGCGGCATTGGCGTCGTATCGTATTACGGAGTCCCAGCCAGTCCAGGGGCCTGGGGTGGTGGCGCCATCGCGCCAGATGCCCTCACCATAATTCCACGCTTTCGTTCCGTTGCCGAAACTCGGGCTGGACGAGCCTCCTAGCACATTCGTGCCGAGATCATTCATTTCCTGCCAGAACATGTGCAGCTCGATCTGGCGGCCGGGAGTGTCCAATATGACGTCGTCCCACGATGCTATCGATGCGGCCACGTCGCCCATTTGCTCGGCGGTCCAGTTCTGCTCGCCGACATTCGTGCCGTCAGTGTCGCCATCGTTGTAGAACGTGACCCTGAACGGGCCGTAATTCGCTGCGGTAGTGGTTGCCTGAACGGCTGACACGCCTGCGGCAAGAATGATTGCGAGAATAACTACAGAGAATAACCTCTGCTTCTTGGCCCACTTCATTAGTTCGCTCCTTTGCTTGATTTTGCCGAATTGCACCCGGAAGCATGACGAGCCCGGAGCACTTCGCCCTGCGATAAGCTCATAAAATGCGCAGGTAACAGATAGGTATTAGAGGAACTCGGCCGGGAGGCCTTAGGCAGGTGCGAGTGAGCGAGAAACGCTCCCTACCCTCACATAGATGGGAATTCGACCGGCTCTGGTCGAGAGCTCTGCCGCTCCAAAGCAGGCTGAGCAAACCGAATCATACCACGGAATCGGAAATTGTCAAGTTCATGTTTCATAATATTTTGCGGCAACGCCTTTGCCCGATGCAAACAAACCAGGCTGGTCTGTGGCAGGCCAAGGCAACAAACCTAATGAGCCTTCAAGCGAAAGTAAGTGAAACTGTGGATGATTGACATAGACCTGACGCGGAAGAACCCCCGTCAGGCGTTCGGCCCGGCTGCGAGGGATTGTGAATTTGCCGCCCATTTCTTATCATGGCGTTATTGCCCATAGCCGCAGCGGCTGAGGATTTTGTAGATGTATTTTCATACCTGGAAATTTGCCGTATTCATGGCCGTGACGTTCGCCGACGGGGCGGGGCACTTGCTCAAAGACGGCCACGATATCCTCGCCGCTGCACTGCTGAAAAACGCGCAGTTCAAAAACTGGCTCGATGGACAGTAGGGCGGCTTGTTGTCAGTGGTAGGGCGAGCAAAATCATTGCACACGGAATAAGCAGGCGGGCTTGTAATTCCAATATTGTAGTAGGCGCAACGTACGAATATGCAGTATAATAAGCGACTAATCGCTCAATAATCCGCTCAATTGCTCAAATGTTCAGTTGCCTGTGGGTAAGCCGGGTGAAACTCAATCAATACCGACGTTGATACGTAAGAGAGGAGAAGCATGCTCATGCTCAGGAGACAGACTCGCGCTACTACATTTTCGATATTATTGGCGGTAAGCTTCTTATTGCAAGCAGCTTCGGTGACGAATGCACAGGTGGATCCCACTTACGATTTCACTACCTCAACGACAGTGGGAGGCGCCCCAGTTCCGCTCGAAGGAAGAGTGTGGGTTCCCCCTGGGGTCGACCGCCTTCGAGGGCTTCTTGTACAGCTGCCGAACATGATAGGGGATGCAAGAGGCAAAGCCAATCTTGTCGACTGGCAAAAGGCCATGGGCTCTCTCGGATTCGGCATCGTTGGAATGAACAGGGTCGATGATTACGGCTGGGGTAATGACGAGACGGCCGCTTCCGTACAGACCGTGCTTGATGCGGCTGCCGCAGCATCCTCTCACCCGGAACTCAGTAACGCGCCGATTGTGTTCGCAGGGCGTTCCAATGGCGCTTTCAAGAGCAGTCTATTGGCCGCTGCCATACCGTCGCGTGCGATTTCGTTCGTCAGTGACAAGGGCGGCTACGGAGTAGGTTTGAGCGAGGAGGCTCGACACGTGCCCGGGCTTTTTGTCGGCGGCAGCCAAGATGGTACTGTCTCCCCCCATTTCGTGAACGACGGCTTTAGAACCTGGAGAGGCCAGAATGGCCAATTGGCGATGTCGGTCGATTGGGGTAATGGCCACGGACCCACGCCCATTGCGAACGTCTTTTCTTTCATCAGCCAGACCGTTAAGATGCGCTATCCCGAAGGGCAAATGCCCTCTCTGATTCCAGGCAATCCGTTAGCGATCAACAGGATCGAGACCACCGACGGATGGCTGGGGGAAGCGGCCGATTTCAACCACTCTCCTTGGCCCGACTACTCGCTAATGAGTCCCTGGCCCGAGATCGCGCCTTATGGCAGCTACACTGGCGATGTCAATAGCGCATCCTGGCTGCCCAATGAGGTGATGGCCATGGTTTACCGCGCGCATAATGCAGTAGATTCAGCGGGAAACACCAGTCCGTTGAGAGTCGGTGCGTATCATCCTGCCCCGCCAGGCCTTCCCTTTCCCCTTCCTGATATGATTGGCCCCGGTTATATCTTGATGGGCGAGAGCATTGAGATGGCAGTCGATCTCGGCAGCCTGGACGCTGCCAGCGTCCAGGAGATTCTGGTGTATGATGGCAGTGAGCTTATTGACGTCATAGAGGATCCCAGCCAGATGAATACGCTGATCTACACGCCGGAATCTGAGGGTATCCATACAGTTATCGCTGTTGTCCGGTATGTGGAAGACGCCGAAACACTTCAAACTTCATGGTACTCCACAGTGGTTGTCCAGCCGATACCCGAACCAGCATCGCTTTGCGTGCTGATGATTGGCGCGACTGCAATCGTTCGACTTCGCTCACGACAAGTGCTCCGCCGAAAACGGCGATGACGCACCAAGCGCAAGGAATACTACCACTGCAACAACATGGAGAAGAACATGCTCATGCTCATCAAAAGGACGCGTTTCATAAGGGCTCTTGGTGTACTTGCTCTGGTGATTGTGCTGGGGGTGGAGAACCCAGCTTTGGGAGAGTCTTACTCCGTTGAGCTTGTGCACGACGGCAATACCCAGACCCTACAGGCCGCGGTGTGGGTTCCTGACGACGTCGATCGAATTCGAGGGATGATTGTGAGGTTCCCTGGCCTTGGCGGAGACACGAGACATTACATCAGGGACATAGCGACTCAGGAATTCGCACGAGCACTGGGTTTTGGTATCATCAGCCTCAAGGACACCGGAGGCTGGGGTGGCATGGGCGACTATCAAGGCGCGACGACTGAGGAAGTCACCGACAACCTCCAGGCGTTTCTCGACGGGGCGGCCGTCGTCAGCAATCGCCCCGAGATCAGCAATGCGCCGATCGCAGCTTACGGTGTGTCCAAGGGCGGTTGGGTAGCGAGCAGCGTCGCTGCCCTGGCGCCTTCCCGGGTCATCAGTTTCTTCAGCGACAAGTCCGGCACTTGGTACACACCGACGACCGCCGAATCCCAAAACGTTCCGGGGCTGTTTGTGGCGGGCATGGAAGATCAGAAAGTCCCCGGTGATTATGTAGCTAGGTCAGCATACGACTGGCGTGTGGACGGGGGCGCGGCCGTGGGATTGGCCGTTGATTGGCTCAAGGGGCATGACCGGACAAACCGCGAGCTGCTGTGGGCCTTCATTGCCCAGAACGTCAACGCACGATACCCTGCAGGGCAGGTGCCTTCCCTAACCCCCGGCGAGCCTCTCCATCTCAACCCGATCGACCAGTCGGACGGTTGGCTCGTGGAGGCAAATCCATTTGATGGTACGTACCTCACGCCGCTGCCGTGGCCGGAAATTGGATCCCATGATTCTTACACGAAGGACGCAAACGTGGCTTCATGGGTCGTTGATGAGACAATGGCGCGAGTCCTTCGCGCACACAACGAGACCGACGCTAACGGGAACATCGAATCCAACCCATTCGCCAAACCGTTCAGTTTCGGCGCAGGCGGCTTAGTTAATCTCGGAATTGAACTGGGTGACAGTTTCGATCTGGTTGTCTCTCTGGGCTTCATGTCCCCGGTAGACCTACAGAATATTCAGCAGATAGAGTTGTATGACGGATCAGAGCTCATCGACATTCCTGACGACTTTCTCAGCATTACTGACGACTTTTTCAGCACCGGTCGTGGTGTTTTGGAGTACACTCCGACATGGGCTGGGGTGCATACGTTCATTGCGGAAATGACTTATCTCAATGGCCAGACCATCGAAAGGACGGCTGAATACCGCACCGTGTTTGTACAGGTGCCCGAACCAGCATCGCTTTGCATGTTTGTGGCTGCGGGCTTGGCGATGTTACACAAACGCAGGCATGCGAGCAAATGAGCGGCGGGCGCGATTGGGCGCAAATGAGCAAAAATGATGGATGGCGAGCAACTTGCTTGCACGCAGAATGTTTCTGACGCGCGTTTAGCCACTCATTACAAAAAACGCTCTAGTCAAAGATGATGCAGGAGTTCACTCGGGGCAGGACGTTCATCATGCGATAGATTTGGTACATGGCTTCGGCTTGGCCTTGCAGGCCTGCGATACACAAGTCGTGGCCGGCCTTTTGCAGACGCCCTCGCAGAAGGATGAGTTTGACCAGTGCGGCGGTGGAAGTTTCGGCGATCCCTCTGAGGTCGACCAGAATCATTTTCGTGCCCTGTGTCGCGATGGCGCTGGCTGAGATTCCGTCCACGTCGCTATCCGACAGCGTTTTTCCCGAGTGCCTGATCGTAATACTGTTTCGCGCAACCATTACTTCGGCCTCCTTCAGATATGTGGTGCTGCGCTCCAAGAACTGATCTGAAGCAACCGTATTCTACCACGGAATCGGGATTTGTCAATTGATTAATAGCCAAGGCTTTGAATAAAAGCGGATTGTCGGCGTACATGAAAACGAGCGAGCCTTTCACCATCGAAAGACCCGCCCGCAGCCTGCTAATACGATTTTCTTTTGATGCTTCTGCTGTTCGTTTATCGGCGTGCAACAGGCCCGCCAGTCTGTTCAATTCGTGTTATTCGTGTCATTCGTGGACTATTTGCGTCGTTTGCGAAGCATGCCAATGCCCGCAAGAGCAAGCAGGCTCAGCGTTGCCGGTTCGGGGATTGCCGGCGATGGGGATGAGTAGATACTGTTTCCCCATCTTGCCAGCAGTGCGCCCAGGTCAGCGCCGTCTACGATGCCGTCGGGGGCGCCCACCGGTGCGATGTCCGCCGTCGGGTCGTCAGTCTTCCATCTTGCCAGCAATGCTCCCAGGTCAGCGCCATCTACGATGCCGTTCGGAGAGCCCGCCGGGGCAATGTCTCCGACCATTGGCGGCGCTACGACCTCGAAGAATGCCTGCTCGCTGAACTCACTTATAGTCCAAGATAGCATCACTTCCCCAACGATCGAATGATTGCCCAAAGGCACGTTAAGCGAGTGAGTGAAGTCCCATGTCGCGGGGAAATCCACCCAGGTCATCACGGCCAAGCCTACCTTGTCATCCGCCCAGCGGTATTGGTCATCAATCGTATAGGACGAGATCAATGAACTCGGGAAAAGATACGAGCCCCCCCAGCCAACCGTTACCGTGATTTCAATATCCTCACCATACTGATAGACCGGTTTGTCCGTCGTTACATAGAACGAGGCGCTTGCGGAGGAAACGGCGAAGGCGACAATCAAAACACAGACTCGAACGTCGATGGACCTTGATTCCATTTCGAACGTTCCTTTCCCCATGGTTTCATGGACTTGACCCGACGCCGACTTTCCTTACCATCGGCGAACAAGTTAATTATACCGTGCAATCGCGATCGGTCAAGGCTACGGCTTGCGCAAGATGCCATTGAAGCTCACGCCGCGGCGCCATGGACCACCTATCTTGAACGGTTTTTCTCATATTAGTTTCATTCGTGTCATTCGTCCTTCGGCAGGCTCAGGTCAAGTGGACTCTCTTTTCGCTATTCTATGCGGTCTCGGCGGCCTCTGCGGTTGATGTTATTGCCGTTTCGCACACCCCGGCGCGGTGGTATGATGCTCGCCGGCGGGCGGCAGGCCCGCAACGCACCACACGGCGTTTGCTATGGAGAGAAAATCGTGGCTGAACCGATACAAGTACTAGTCAAGTTAAGACGTAAGGCAGGGTGCGAAGACGTTCCGCTGCCTCGATATATGTCGGACCATGCGGCCGGCATGGATATATGCGCCGCCTGCGACGCTGACGTGTCGATCGCACCAGGCGATGTCAAGCTGATCCCGTGCGGGTTCTACATGGCCGTCCCGGTCGGCTACGAGGCGCAGGTTCGCCCACGAAGCGGATTGGCGATTAAGCACGGAATCACGCTGCCCAACGCACCGGGCACGATCGACGCTGATTATCGCGGCGAAGTGTGTGTGATTATGGGCAACATCGGCCGCGAGCCGTTCGTGGTCCGCCGCAGCATGCGGGTCGCACAGATGGTGATCGCACCGGCGATACAGGCGAGCATCGAGGTAGTGGACGAACTCGACCAGACGCGACGTGGCGATGGCGGCTTTGGGCATACCGGCCACTAGCACTTTGTAGTATGGAGTATGGCGAATAGGTGCGATGCGCCGTCGCCGCAAGCAGATGTCGGCAAAATACCTATTACAGGGTACTAAACGAGAAACCAGTTAAGCGAGCGACAATACGCAACGGATTTGCGATGGCTAAAAAGCGAGTGGACAAATCGAAGTCGGCCGGCGAGCATCCCGGCCACCGTAGGTTCTGGCGGTACGTTTGCGTGCTGCTGCTGATGGGTGTGGTAACGCTGGCCTGGCTGAGCCTGGCGAGCTTTTCGCCCACCGATCCGCCTGCGCCCACGCGCAGCCCGGTCAAGGAGACCGTGGACAACCTGGCCGGTCGGGTAGGGGCCGAAGTCGCCTACCAGTTGCACTACTGGCTGGGCGCTGGGTCGCTGGCTGCGCTGCTGTTCCTTTCGTTCGCGGCCGTGATTTTGATGCTGGGCGGCAAGGTTCGTGACCTGCCGTGGCGAGTCGTCGGGCTGGTGCTGCTGGTGGTCACCACGGCCGGGGCTGTGTACATGGCCAACCCCGACGCCGGTGCCGACGTGTATCGAGGCTGGGCAGGCGTGCTCGGCATCAACGTGGGCCAATTCCTGCTGGAGAAGTTCGCGTTCGCAGGCTGGCTGATCCTTGGCGTTGCCTTCTGCATTGGCCTGATGTTCGTCGCGGACAACCTGGTGCTGTCCCTGCCGCGGCTCGGTAAGCGCGTCGGCAAGAAGGTGTGGGACAAACGCGGCGAAATACCGACGATGGCCGGCGCGATTAGCGCAATTCGCGCGATGCGCGCGATACGCCCCAAATCGACCAAGGGCACGGACAAGTCGCAGGTCCGATCCGCAGCCAGCCGACCGGTGGCACGTATAAGCCCGCCGGCCCAGCGTCCGGAAGTGCCCAAGCCTGTCATTACGCAAGCGTCACAGATTGTCGCAAAACTCAAAAGTAGAATCGCCCCCAAGCCCGCCCCAAAGCCTGTGGCCAAGCCCGCACCGCGCCCCAGCGAGCCGGGCAACTACGAACTGCCGTCACAGGAACTGCTGGCCGCTCCGACTGGCGGGTACATCGAGTCGCAGCAGGAAGCCGCCGCTCTGCGTCGCGACGTGCTCCAGCAGACGCTGAACGATTTCAACGTGTCGGCCGAGGTTATCGGCTACATGACAGGGCCGGTCATTACGATGTACGAGGTGTCTGTTGCGCCGGGCGTGAAAGTTTCGCAGATTGCAAACCTGGCGATGGACATCGCACGGGCGCTGGCCGTGCCTGGCGTGCGAATCGTTCCGCCTCGGTTCGGCAAAGACACGATCGGCATCGAAGTGCCCAACATGGACAAAGAGATCGTCCGCATCAGGCAACTGATGGAATTGCGCCCCGAGTGCGAGGGCAAGATGTTCCTGCCGCTCTATCTGGGCAAAGACGCCGCTGGTGACGCGATCGTAGCCGACCTGGCGAGCATGCCGCACCTTCTGATCGCCGGAACGACAGGCTCGGGCAAGAGCGTTTGCATTAACACGATCCTGATGTCGCTGCTGATGACGCGTAGCCCGGAAGAAGTCAAATTGATATTAGTCGATCCAAAAATGGTCGAGATGGCCGCCTTCGAGAATATACCGCACCTGCTTTGCCCGATCGTAAACGACATGCGCAAGGCCGAGGATATTCTCGAGTGGGCCGCGATCAAGATGGACGAACGCTACGAGATTCTCAGGGACGCCGGCGTGCGGAACCTGGCCCAATATAACCGCTTGAAACCCGAAGTTTTGTACGAGCGGCTTGGAGTGGAGACCGACGAGGAAAAGGCCCGCATCCAGGTTCGCATGCCTCATTTCGTGATCATTATCGACGAGCTGGCCGACCTGATGATGACTTCGAGCAAGGAAGTCGAAACCCACATCATACGCATCGCTCAGAAGGCCCGCGCGGTGGGCATCCACCTGGTGCTGGCTACGCAGCGACCGAGCGTGAACGTGGTGACCGGTCTGATCAAATCGAACATGCCATGTCGAATCAGTTTCCGCGTTGCATCGCGGCAGGAATCGCGAATCGTGCTCGACCAGAACGGCGCGGAGGTGCTGCTTGGCCGAGGCGACATGCTGCTGCTCCAGCCGGGCGACAGCAATCTCATCCGCTCACAGGGCGCGTTTGTCGACGACACTGAAATTCTCCCGGTAGTCAAACAATTGTGCGAGAACGGCCAGCAGGTTTTCAATCCCGAACTGGTCCGCCTCCAGTCTCGGGGGCCGGGCGACCTGTCCGGCGAAAGGGACGAACTGTTCGACAAGGCAGTCGAGGTAGTCCTGGCGAGTCAGCGCGGCAGCGTGTCGCTGTTGCAGCGCCGGCTCCAGATCGGCTACAGCCGCGCCAGCCGCATTATCGACCAGATGGCCGAGTCGGGCCTGCTGGGCGAGTACAAGGGCAGCCAGGCGCGCGAATGCATGATGACGTTGGATGAGTGGCAGGAACTCCAGGGATCGATCGCAGCCGATCAATCCGGGCAGGCATCGTTGGACGGAGCGCCCACAAGCGCCTAGCGGTGACTAGTGTGCGAATGTAGAATGGTGCCGTGACGGATACAGACGAACAACAGAATGATTCGTCGTCGCGATCGACCGATCCCGCCGAGCAGGAACCATCACCGCTGCGTGTAGCGTGGATCACCGGTTCGGACGTGCTGCATGCCCACGGCGAAACCTTGCGCGCCGCAGCGGTCGGGCTCATGGACGAGTTTGTCGACTTGACGGCGATCTGTCCGCAATCGGCCGATACGAATTGCGTTCCGAGCCCGCCATTGGATTTGATCCGCCACGGCCGGCTTCGCTGGCTGATGTTCGATCTGCCGGCGTTGGGCTGGCTGGCCGCCGAAGTGAAGGCCCGCAAAGTGCAATTGCTGCACGCCACGGACGCCGAGGGGGCCAACCTGGCTAGAAAACTATCGCACGAGTTGGGCATCCCGTATGTGATTTCCTCATGGTCGGCCAAAGACGCTCGCCAGTTGCACAACGCCAAAGACGTCGCGTCGATATTGGCGGCGTCCGATCCGATCCGACGGGCATTGCTGGCTCATCATGTAGCGCCCGGCGACCGCATCGAGTTGCTTCGCCCGGCGGTTCACTATGCGTCCGACGCGACGTGCTTCGAGCCGGGCTCGGGTGCGGTGGCTATCGTGGCCGGCGGAGACATGAATCACTATCGCCCGTTCGAAGCGGTGCTCCACACGTTCGCTTCGTTGCGAGTGCAGCAGCAGGAGTACGTGTTCTTCCTGGTCGGCAACGGACGGGCGGAGAAACGCCTCCGCAGCCTGGCCGAGCAATTGGATTTGATGCACGAGGTGACGTTCGTCGATCGCCAGCCTGCGTCGCGAATGCCCGACGTGTTCCGGGCGGCCGACGGGTACGTATCGGTGACGGCCGAGCGAATTTTCGATAGCTGGTCGCTCCTGGCGATC
>SDBV01000426.1_pt1 | contig 60766 bp, 87 predicted proteins | sample 2277081 | NCBI WGS metagenome assembly SDBV01 (sample SAMN10402039, study PRJNA504765) | marine sediment metagenome | isolation source: marine sediment core GS10_PC15, 223 cmbsf | place: Arctic Ocean: Southern Knipovich Ridge | collected 2010
AGCGGGGGCTCTTCGGCCGCGCCAGTCGCGTTCCCGCGGAGCTCGCGAAGTTCTATCAGGATCGGCGTGACCTCCGCCAGAAGCCTCGTCATCGTCTGATCGGTGCTCGGCGTCATGTCGTCGAGTTTTACCGCCCACTCCACGAGCTCCACGCACGTGTCCTCTAGCTTGAGTTGCAGCGTCCTCTCGAGCATCCGGAACGCGATCGACTCGTCGAGCAACCGCTCGAGCCCCGTGTTCTTCTCCTCGACCATCTTCCCTTCCCTTCCGCCGAACAGGTCGGCATTCCATGGATACGGCAGCGAGACGACAGAGTCAAGAAAGACGCGGGCCGGTCCAGATCCAGCCGCGCCCGTCGCACACCCCGCAGCGCTCGAAGAGCTCGAGGAACCCTCGCACGAGACGCGACACACCGCCAAGACCACCGCACTTCCCGCAGGAAGACGGTCGAAGCCTAGCCTCGAGCGTCGGGATGCAGAGGCATCCCTGCCCGGGGTTCGCGGTACCGCAGAGATCGCAGCGATCCGCCTGATTGCGTCGTGCCTCGAGCATTGGGGGTGCCCATCGCTTCAATGGTAGACGCCCGAGCCGCAAATCGCCACCCGAGAACACTGTCAGCCATCCGCCGACTCTTCGCTCTCGGGAGGCAGCCGACCCGTACGGAGGAACGAGATCAGGTCGTCGGTCGACCGATGCGCGAAGATGGACGCCGTGTCCACGACGCCGAACGCACCCGAAAGTCGAAGCTCCTTCGGGACGTCGAGCCCGTCGAGATCACGAAGCTGCCGTGTCGCGCCGAGCACGATCCGGAGCTCCTTCGTCTTGAACCCGCGCGACTTCACATACTGCAGCGTCCGGCGCATCTTTTCGCGCGCCGCCTCGCGCCCCTCGAGTCCGAGCTCGGCCGCTTCGGCATCCCAGCGCGCGCGCGCTTTCGCGATGTAGCGCCAGGCCGCCCGATCCTTGATCTCGAACTGCTGGCAGAGCTCGGCGACGACCGCACTCGCGCTCGACGCCTCGACGAGCAGCTCCTCGGCGCGCTGGATCCGCTCTTCCTGAATCTCGCGCCGGACGCCGCCCACCCCGAGATGGTGCCACGACGACAGCGGAAAGGCTACTTGCGGGGCTTCGTGAGCTTCTTCGCGGGCAGCGGGGGCGGGGGCTTCCCGTTGCCCTGCTGCGTGACGCCCATCCCCACAGAGCCGCGATTGCGCCCCTCGAGCTTGCCCGCGACCTGCGGTCCGAGTCGCCCTGCCGGGCTGCTGTTCTGGTTCCCCGTCGCCATCGTGCTACCTCCGCCGCTTCGCGGCTTTCTTCCGTGGCTTCATGCTCGCTCGCACGGAGCCGGTGCGTGCCGCTGCGGTGCGGCTGCGTCCCGTCTCTGGTGCCTTCCCGGCACGCTTCTTCGCCGCCTTCTTCCGAGGCTTCGCGGGCGCCTTCGATGGCTTCCCCGCCTTCTTCGCCGCCGCGCGCGCGGTGCTGAGCGCGATTGCGACCGACTGCTTCGCGGACGTCCCGCCGCGGCGCTCGGTGGCGATGTTCTTCGAGATCGCCTTCTTCGAGTAGCCCTTCTTCAGCGGCATCAGCGCTTCTTCTTGGCCTTCTTCTTGCCCATCTTCTTGGCGCCCGCCTTCTTCTTCCCGAACGGGTTCCCCTTCGCGGACTTCTTCTTTCCGGTCTTCTTCTTGAACGGTACGAATGGCATGCGTCAGAGGGTACGCGATCGCGGGAACTCCCGCACGCGCAGATCCTGGGGCCACTCGGACCAGTCGCCGCCCTTCCGATCCTTCAACCGAAGGAACCACCCGCCAGGACCATCCCTCGATGCTTTCCGGTGGACACGACGCTGTTTCGACACGTCCTCCACGGAGCAGCGAGCGAGTGCCCCGAGCTGCTTCACGAAGACCGGCACACCCGCCGCCTTGCACTGCTCGATCGTCGAGCGCGCCCACGCGAGATCGAACGGGCGCGCGCCCGGCCCGCTCTCGCCGCCCACGACGATCCAATCGAGACGCCTCAGCGATGGCGCTAGGGTTTCGATACGAGGCGACTCCCCGATCTTCTCGACGGCTGCGCGGAAGCACGCGGGGCAGCGAAGCCCTTCAGGGGTACCCACCACGGCCGCCCACTGCGCATCGTCACCCCAATAGACGTCCGGATATGGCTTGCCGCATGCATCGCACCGCTCCCACTCTAGCCCAAGCGGATCGCGACGAATGGGCTCGCCCGAGACATCGCGTCGATGGTGTACGCCGAAGTCGACCGGACCAAGCGCAGGCTCGTACGAGATCCACCGGAGCGCCGCAGGGAGCTCGAGCAGCACCGGGATCCGCTCGTCGGCCGTCGCCTGGTTCTCGACGCTCACCCCGAGGTGCACGTTCGGGAGGGGCCACCGATCGCGAGTGGCAAGGAGCTCGCGATCGCGCACGCGCTGTTGTGCGTGGACGATGCACGCGACCGCGAGGGGCGAGCCTCCGATGAGCGAGACATACCCCGTCGCCTCCTGCGTCAGCCATGCAAAGAACTCGAGCGCCCGCTCGGGCCGCTTCGTGAGCACCTGGAACGTGTGCTGCGGAGTCGCCGCCATCACGCCGAAGATCGCCGCGATGAACTCGAACGGAACCCCCTCGTGAAAAAGATCGCTCATCGAATTGACGAAGACGAGACGTGGTTTGCGCCATCGAAGCGGCTCCCCGAGTTTCTCTGGCACGAGGAGCACCTTCCCGGTCCACACGGGGCCGCTCTTCTTTCGTACACGAGTGAGCCCCTCGTACGCACCGCCCGGTCCGCTGAACCGATGCGCTTGCCGCATCGCGTAACAGAAACGGCAGCCGTCGCTGACGATGGAGCAACCGCGAATCGCGTTCCAGCTCTCGTCGGTCCATTCGATCTTCGTGCTCATCGATTCCCTTCCCTTCCTGCGCGCGCTACGTCTTCTCGATGTACTGATCCGCCGTCTCGCAGAGCCCCCACTCGTAGCAGCCGCCGCGCGGTGGCTCCGGCAGTAGCTGAAGCTGACGCCCGCCGCGGCTCGTCTTCGCCCACTCGACGATCGTCCGGATCGAGGGCATCGACTCCGTCGTGCTCTTCGACTGAAAGAAGGTCGCGCGCGGTGAAGTGTAGCGCCCCGGCTTCGCGCCGTTCCGGAGCTCGCGCAGCTTCGTGATCGCCTCTTCGCACGCCGCGATCTCGTCGATGCGCTCGGGATGGAGTTCGGCGATCAGCCGGATCTCTTCCTTCCGCGCATAGATGCAGGGGAAGCACCCGACCCGCGAGAATCCGAGCTGATAGAGCGGGTTCACCGGCACACCGTGCGCGTTGTGGATCCGCAGCACGTCGCCGATCGTCCACTCGATGAGCGGGCGCCACACGGGCCACCCGAAGCCGCGCGGGCCGTCCGCCTCGAGCTCGACCTCGGTCATCTCGGACCGATTCGCGCTCTCGAGCGCGCGAATGCCCACCACAGAGATCGTCTGCCCGTCGATCTTGTCGCAGACCTTCCCGTGGTACTCGCGGATCGGCTCGATCTTGAGCTCGCGCGTGCACCATCGCTGCATCCGCGCCGGGAAGCCCGCACGCCAGATGAAGCCGCGAAACATCGCCGAATCGGCCCACTTCGGATCCATCCCGACGAGCAGCAGCACGTCTTCGGCCCACTGCCGTTTGACGCCCTGCTGAGAGACGACGTCGATCCGGATCCCGAGCAGCTCGCGCAGCGTATCGAGGTACGCGTACGTCTCGTCGGCTTCCCAGCCCGTGTCAGCGAAGACGGCTCGGAACTTCAGCCCCAGCGCGCGCAGCGCGAGAATGAGCGCGGTCGAATCCTTCCCGCCGCTCACGCTCGCGATGAGCTCGTGCCCCTGCTCGAGCAGCTCCTCGATCTCACGCGGGAGCGCGATCGTTCTCACCTCAGACATGTTCCCTTCCCTTCCTAGCAGACCGCGCCTGCTTCGGTCGGCACGCCGTGCGATTCGAAGATCCGACGCCAGCGATTCGACCTCGGACCAATGTACCAGAGATGCACCGGACCGGGGGGCTGCCCCTTCGGCTTCCCAGGCAGCGGGAAGTGGGTCCGCTTCGGCCACATCGCGCGCGCGTCGCAGATCTGCCGCATCACGCGCCACCACGTCACCGCGGAGTCGCCGGGGCCGAGGATCGTCATCGAGCGCGCCGGGCGCTGATCGGGAAACTCCGCCTCGTCGCTGAACATCACGGGCCGCAGCATCCGATCGGCCTCGCGCTGGACCTTCGCGATCCACGGCGGAGGGTCGCCGAAGGGGAAGTTCAGCCAGACGTCCCCCCACCATGCGAGCTCGAGCCCGTCGGCGCCTCCGACTTTCGGACCGGTGCAGATCGAGTGCGCCGGGATCGTCGAGTACTCGTTCGCCGCCGGGTCGAGGTCGAAGCTCTCGATCCCGAGCGCCTCGAGCGCGACCTGCCAGATCTCGGGAGGCGTGCACCGGTGATCGCCGAGCAGGATCCCGTGCTCGTCGACCTTCCGGGAGCCCACCCCGCGCATGGGCGGGGAGTCGCTCATCGGATCCTCGTCAGCATCACGTCGCCGTTCGCGAGTGGGCAACGTCCCCTCACCCGTCCGGCCTGGTAGTCGTCTTTGTCGATCACGAACGGAGTCGGGGCGAGCGTGCACATCATCGCCAGGTGCGGCGGCGTCTTCGACGACGTGAGTTTCGACCCCGGACAGTCGCGGCAATCGGTCACACGAAAGACCGAGTATGTGAGCGTGCTCGTCACACCCGCCACTGCTTCCGGAGCTCGGCGAACTGCTCAGGAGTCCTGGCGATGAAGATGTCGACGCGAAGCCGCCGAGCGCGCTCCACGAGCCTCGATACGGCCAGAGTGCTCCCCGCATCGCTGGTGAACGCGAAAGGCTGCTGCCCGTCGTGCACGAGCGAGAAGACCACCTTCGGCACCTTGAACTCGACGACCTGTCCGAAGACATCGAACTCGCTCGCTGAGAGCGTCAGAATCACGCCCCGGTTCCCGTCGTTCGGCACCGTACGCGTGAGAGGTACTCTGACGAGCTCGAGCACCGCCGGAGTGAGCTCGGCGACGAGCCGGTCGACGACGATCTGCAGCTCGACGAGCGTCTTCGGGGCACGCGACGCGAGCGCCGTCGTGAGGTTCGCGGGCCGCGGACTCTGAACGGTCAATGCTTCGTCTCCGGCTTGATTCTCATCATGTCGACCGCCTGGCAGAGCTGCAGCCCCTGCTCGACCCCGCGCGCGTGTGCCTCCGCCGCTACCCTACGCATGAGATCGGGCACCGATCCGAGCCCGAGCCCGAGAGCCAGCCCGAGAATGTGAGCTGCCTCGAACCCGTCGAACTGCGCCGCCTTCGCCTCCGCCTGCAGAACGCCCTCGATCTTCTTCGCGATGCGCATCCGCATCTCGAGCTGCTGATCGCGCTCTTCCGCCGTCAGACTCACGCAGCTTCCCCCGGATCGAGGAACGCATCAGCGAGCGCGATCGTGCTCTTCACCCGCGCCTGCACCTCGAGCAGATTCCCGCGCACCTCGTCGTGCTCATGAGAGCCCTCGACGTGATCACAGCCCCGAAAGAGGTCGACCGCGTCGACGAGCTCCTCGAGCAGCGCGATCGGATCCGACTCCGCGCGCTGGAAGAGCTGAGCGAGGTTCATCGCGTCGAGCGCGATGCGGAGCGCGCCGAGCTCGCGCCGGTCGAACTGCCGATGCCGATCGTCCCCCTGGTGCTCAGCGAGCCGCCCGTCGAGGTACTCCGCCCTCCGCGACAGTGTCGCCACCGCCGCCGGAATCCTCTCGATCTTCCGTCTCCTCATGCTCCCCTTCCCTTCCTCGCCGTCTGGCCCGTCTACCCTAACTCATCACAAGATCGTACGCGAGCAGACCGTCGACCTGCGCCCGATAGAACTCCCGCTCGGTCTCCGCACGGTTGTACGGCTCGCAGCGACCGGTCGCGTGCCATTCGTCGTGGTGCTTCCGACAGAGCGGCACCGTGCGCCGGTCGTCTGCCTTGTACCGAACCCGCTGCCCGAAGTGATGCGGGTCGCTCGGAGGGGGCGCCGCGCAGATGCAGCACGGCCGCGCGCGCACGTACTCGAGGTACTTCGGATCGTCCGACGAGGGCGCCTTGAACCGCGGTCGGGTCGGCTCTCTCGGGGTCGGCTTCCGAGCAGGCCGCTCGAGCTTCGGCAGCACCGGGCCAGCACGACCACCGACGAGGCGGTCACGCCCGACCGTGCGCTCTTTCCCGCTGGCGACGAACCGAACGCGCACCGTGTCGCCGTAGTCCCGGACGACGATCGCAGTCTGCGAGCCGACCATCCGCTTGACCCGAACCGGGATACCGATCTCGAGCGTCATTCGTCGTCGTCCGGCTTCGGAGGCATCACGGCATTGATCTCCGCGTAGTGGAGCAGCCCGCCCTGCCGAACGCACTCGAGCAGCGCCCGGTGATCGTTCTTCAGGTCCATGAGGAAGGGCCGCACGAGCTCGTTCCGGTCGGCCTGCGAGCGTGGGATCCGCCCACCCGACGCCGCTCGTACGTACGCGTTTCGGATGAGATCCCAAACCGTTCCCTCAAGCGCCTCGAGCGGCGTGGGCACCTTCTCTTCGGCTGCGTCCGTCACGAGGGCCCGAACCGCCGCTCGTAGCGCGGCAGACTGAAGAAGTGATTACACCGAGGCATCCCGTCGGCCGTCTGCCGCACCGAGCCGTCGCGCTCAAGTGTGCACGTCTGCCCGCAGTCGAGCTCGATCGCGTCAGGGTGATCCCGCCGGAACACGATCGAGTCGTGCTCGCTGCCCCAAGCATGTGGGACCGCCGGAACGTCGTCGATCGCGCCCGGCATCCGACAGCGGTGCTCGATGTCGCCCCGCAAAATATCCCGGGCGTGTCGATAGGTGCGGCGCCACCAGAGCCCATGCCGGCCCTGCCACCGCAGATGACCCGGGAAGAGCTCAGGGCGTCCGCTCGACGGCATGAGCTGCGTAATCCACGGGCGAGGCGCATCGGCCCGCACCGGTGCGCGATTCGTCGCACGCATGATCGCCGTCAGATAGTCCGATCGATAGATGTGCTCCCCCAGGAACGACACGACCGCGTGAATCGCCGCCATGTCATCCCGGAGGTGAGCTCGCGTCCCGGACTCGCGGACCCCCGTACGGGCCAACGCAATCGTAGGCGTCAGTGCGCTGACCGCCGCCGGACTCTGCGCCGCCGCGCGCGAAGACCCGCCGCACGAGGGACCCGTGACCCCCACGAGCAGCAAGAACGCCACAGCCGCGAACACCACAGCCCCGAGCAGTTTCTGATCATCACTCTTCATTTTCTCACCTCTGCTGCGAACCAATCGGCTAGTCCTAGCGCATCCGCGCAGCCGGAGCGAAGCCCACCCCGGAAGGCCCCGAGCCATCCCGGCAGAATCCGCCCCGCGTGCAGCTTCGCGCGCTCCTTCGAGTCCGAGTGCTTCGGCAGTCCGATCTGCCAGGTCGCCGGGTGGATCTGCACGACGTCGTCGAGCTCGGCCGCATGCATGATCTGCCCGACCACCACACCCGCCGTGAAGATGAGCCGCTTCGTCGTCGCGAAGTTCTTCGTCTGCCGGCCGAGAAACTGATCCTCGACGAGGAGCACGCTCACGCCGAGCTGGGCGCAGACGCGCGCCGCAATGTCGGCCCCGCCAGCGCGCGCGGTGATCGGCACTGCGACGTCAGGCTCGACCGGCCAGCGCGCCGCGGCACCCTGGCGCCACACGAGCAGCGCTCCCTGGCTCCCCGGGTCGAGGCTCGCGAACGCGCACGAGCGCGAGACGAGCCGCACGGCCTCGGGATCGCCGGGTCGGTAGGCGCGGATCGCCGTCACGGGGTCCACCGCTCGAGGGGAGTCTCGTACGCGATGCGCGCAGGGTGCCGCGGGTTCCCGGCGCGCGTGCGCCCGAGGCAATCGACACTGCCTCGACGGGCCATGTGCAGAACCAGAGCGAGCGCAGCGCTCGTCCGCAAGTGCCGGATCCCATCGCCCCACGCCGCCACCACGGGCGAGCCGAGAAGCGCGCGCCAAACCGTCTCGGCGTTCTCGATCCCGGGGCCGACGTGATCGCGCCCGAGCTCGCGCGGATCCGTCGCGCGGTACGCCGAGAGATTCACGATCAGCGCGGAGCCGTAGCCCCATCGCTTCGAGAAGCCGACGACCTTCCGAACCGTCGGATCGTCGTCTGCACCGTCGGCCGTCGAGGGGTTCAGCATGACCCACACGATCCGGGGCTCGACGATGCCGAGACCTGACCATCGGCGCTGAAGTGTGTAGCGGTGCGGACCCACAATCCGCGCGGTCGCGTCGAGGTACTTCATTCGAAGTCGCCCCCGGTCCCGAGCACGTCGTCGCCCGGCTTCGAGCCTGGCGCTGGGATCGACCCGCCGCGCAACGCTGTATCGTCGTCCTCGGCGTGCTCGACACTCTTCGGCTTCTTCTCATACGCACCGCGGCGAAGATTCGCTGAAAGCGTCCCGTAGTCACGCGTAAGCCGCTCGAGCCCCCACGCCATCCGTTCGACGGGCACCGCCTCGACCTCGAACTCGACTTCGAGATGCTCGAGGATCTCGGTCGTGTAGTCCGGCAACTCGAATTCGCGGAAGGCCATCACTGCCTCGAAGAGGGCCCGCAACGTTCCCTCGTTCGAGTGCTCGGCGCGAAACACCGCGTCGCGCCACTTCACGAAGAGGAAGACGATCGACCGATCGCTCGCGCTCCGCGTCTTCCCCCGCTTCTTGAGGATCGCCATCAGCACCGACTCGGGAGGGAGCCGCACCGGAAACGTGGGGATCCCTTTCCGCTTGAAGCGGTGCAGGTTGCGCCGCGTGTCCTCGGCGACCGCGAACCGAGCGCGCCGCCGCTGCTCTGGGTCTCCCGAAGAGAGCTGCGCGAGCAGTCGCGCGTATCCCGCGAGCTCACCCTGACCAGGCACCGCGCCGCCGGCGAGCACCTCGGCGACACCCTTCGCCGGAGGGGGCCTCTTCGCCTTCTCGGCCGCGTACTTGACGCGATCGCGTTCGAGCGCCGCCTGCGCGGCCGCGATCGGGTCGTCACTCACGTTCGATCCTCACGTTCGATCCTCACGATCTGCTTCTGCGTCGCCTCGTACGTCTCGTGATCGCCACGCTCGAGCGCGTCCATCGCCTTCTCCTCGAGTGCGGTGATCCGCGCCTGCAGCGCATCGGGGATCACCCGCTCGGGCCGATCGGGCATCCCGCCGGCTTTCTCAATGAACTCCTCGATCTTCGTGTCATTCTGGCAGATGTACGGAAGATCGTTCTTCGAACGCTCGGCGTGCCACTCGTCCCCGACGCAGCCGTCGATCGCCTTCAGGATCTCTGCCTCGGTGAAGCCGGACCGCATTCGCGCGTAGACCTTCTCGCGCTTGTCTTTCGAGGGCCTCGTTCGGCTCTTCCCCGTCGCCTTCTTCCAGTGCGAGAAGATCCGCCCGAACGCCTCGAGCATCTCCTGATTCTTCGGTGCGACCGGCTCGGCGCCCTTCCCCTTCCCCTCGATCGTGTCGGCGAGCTCGCGGAGCTGCACGACGAGCACTGCGGGCCCGACATCGCCGAGCGCCGTCCGGCGGATGAGTTCGGCGAGCGTCGAGACGACCACAGCTCGGATGTTCTTCGGCCGGACGCCATCCGGAACGCCCGGGATCGTCGGCTGCGTCACGCCCCGCGCTCCCACTTCCGCCACTTCCGAAACGCGCACTCGAGGTTCTCGTCGGACGCGATCCACTCTCGCAAGAAAGCAACAGCGCCCGACTGTCGTCCCTCATCGTTCCACGCGACCACCCATTCGCAGTGCACCCAATAGGCCCACGGTTTCGCAGCGACGACGTCGTCGGGCCACGCAAAGCGATCGTGGCTCACGGCGGACTCCCACTCGTCGAGAGCTTTCCCGATCTCGTCTCGCACCATGGCGAGAAACTGCTCGAGCATCATCCCTTCCCTTCCGACCCCGAGGGGTCCTGCGCATCTTACGCGATCCGGCGCATCAATTCGCGGTAATCGAACTTCGTCCCCAGCGCTTCGCAGATCGTCACGACCTCGTCGCTCGAACCCGTCTTCTCTCCGTCGAATACGAAGACGTACGCCGGCACGCGCGTCCGGCCCTCGACGAACGCCCTCCCGAGCTCCGTGACGCACCAGAACCCCCGCGCGTTCTCGGTGCCGCTCCGCTTCGTGCGCGGCTCCACGAGGCCCCAGAGCTTCAGCAGCGGCCAGTCGCGGTGCTTCTGCCCGAATCCGCCGAATATCACATGAATGTGAATCCAGAGTTCCCCGGGCGCGCAGGCGTGAACCTCGACCATCCGGACGAGCACCCGAGCCATGCCCGAGTTCAGCTTCCGACGATAGACCCGTGCGCTACGCTTGCAACACGGGCACTCGACCGACGCCCCTCCCTCGAGCTGAGAGAGAAGCGCGGCCCGAGCGCCCTCAAGTGTCAGGTCCACTCGTCGCCGCCCCAATCGTCGGTGGGCGGAGGTGCGTCGAAGCTGCCGCCCATCGGATCGGTCGAGCCGTTCGACCCTCCGCCGCCGCCCGAGCCGCCCGAGCCGCCCCAGTCGCCGCCGCCGCCGCCCGACTCGCTCTGACGCTTCTCGGCATACGAGGCTTCCCATTTCGCCGCGATGTCGAGCTCGGCCTGCGACCACTCTTCCCGGGCGTGGAACACCTGGAAATCGTAATCGACGAAGTCGCGCTCAATGCCATCACGGCCCGCGCGGCGCTCCTTCTTCCTCGTGACCTTCGCCTTGATCGCATGCCCGAGTACGTCGGCACGCAGCGAGCGCTCGGTGATGAATCCGTCGTCGGTCGTCTCGAGCTCGGCCGTCAGCCCGGCGCTCTTCGAGTAGTAGAAAAGCCGGTTTCGCGTCCCGTCTTTGCTCGTGTCGCGCCCCTGCAGGACGAAAGCGCTCGCGCCCTCGAAGGGGCCCATCAGCACGTCGAACCGCACCTTCCACGAGCGAACGCTCGGGCACTTGAGCCACGCGGGGCCCATCAAATAGACGCCGCTTGGGATCTCGCGATCGTCGAACTCGGTCTGCCCGCGGGTCGGCTCGTGTGCGTTCGGGTTGTATCCCATGGTCTCACTCCTTCTTCGTTTGTATTCAGTCGGGGAACGGGTCGAGGCTAGCGCGCGAGGATGCGCTCGAGCCACGACGAGAAATCAGGCTGCTCGACGTCGGCGAGCGGCCGGAACTCTTTCAGCGGAAGATACGTCGGCCCGACGAGCTGGATCACGTACTCGATCCGCGCGGCCGCGACCTCGACGCCTTCCTCGAACTTCGGGGGATGCACGCGGCGCCGGCTCACACCCGCGATGTTCGTCGTCTGCATCAACCCCGAGCGATGGCTCTTCGCGAGCAGCTTCGCGCCCGCATACCGCCGCTTCGAGCCGTCGCTCGCCTCGTCGACCCCCTCGTCGAGGATGGCGAGCCAGAGGACGTGCACAGGCAGGTCGCGCACCGCCCGGAACATCCGTTCCGACTCCTCGCGGTACGCGCCGCGCCGTCGCATGTTCCGATCGGGGAAGCCATCGGAGGCGAACTCGAGCTTCACGCGCCGATCGATCTCGGTCTGAATCAGCTTCACGGCATCGGTCACCGAGTCGATCACGAGCGTGAGGGGCCAGTCCTCGCTTTCGAAGATGAGCTCGCCCGTCTCGCGGTCGTACACCGAGAACGCCTGATCGCGCGGCCCGTTGAACGCGCGCGCGACGGAGCGCAGGTCTTCCGCGGTCTCGGGGAAGAGGATCCCGATGCACGAGCCGACGCCGGTCTCGCGCTGGCGCTTCCGCACGACGATCTCGGCCTGCGTCTCGAAGGCGAGGTACAGGCTCTTCGGAGCGGAACTCGCGAACGCCGTCTTCCCGCTCCCCGAGTCCCCCGTGATCAGCACGTTGACGAACTTCAGCCCGTCGTCGGTCGCGATTTTCATGTCGACTCCCTTCCCTTCCGAGACGAACGGCGAGCCGCTCGACTGACAATCACGCTAGCAGTATTTCTGACGCCGATCCAACAGAAAACGCGATCCACCGCTAGACACGGCGCCGGCCATGGCTATCTTAGGTGGGAAGAAGGAGACACGATGAGCAACACGAACACCGAGCCCGAGACCCCGCCCGCGACCATCGCCACCCTCTCCGCCGTGGAGAACCACTACGGCTGGAGCGTCGTCGATTCCAACGGCGGCCGATGGTGGCCCTCCGAGTCTGCCGAGGTCGAGATCGACGACTCCGACGATCCCGCCGCCGCCGCCGTGGCGATGTGCTGGACCGAGCCGATGCGCGGCGAGTGGCTCTCGTGAGCGCCCATCCCTGGATCCGCTCCACGACCGTGGGCGACCTGCGCGCGGACCTCGAGTCCGAGAAGGTCACGATCATCGCCGCTATCGAGCATGCGCAGGTGGCCGGCGGGCTCGACCCTCGGGATGAGCGCGAGATGCGCGCACGGTTCGCGAACATCCAGGCGCAGCTCCGGACCTGGCGATGAGCCGCACGGTCACCCTGGTCCTGACGGTGCCTCAGGCCGTCGCGCTCGCTCGTGCGGCGGAGAACACGACGCTCCACCCCGACGCCATGGAGGCCATCTTCCCCGACGCGCGGTCTCGTGCCGCAGCCGGAAGCGCCGTCGAGAAGTTGAACGCCCTGGTCCCCTGGAGTGACTTGTGACCGACCGCCCCCGCACTCCCGCTGGCACCTTCGCCGCTGTCTCGGAGCCGCGCTCCGTGGCCTTCGTCGTCCGCTGCACTCCCGCCGAGCGCGACCGGTGGAAGGCTGCCGCACACGAGCGCGGAGAATCGCTGGCAGCCGTGGTTCGACGCTTGCTCGATCAGAGGTAGCGAGGACCGACGCGAGCCCCGCTCAGGCGACGTTCTCGAAGAGGTCGAGCTGCCGCACGTTCTCCATGAGGCCCGCGAACGCATCGCGCGCCTTGTTCCGCACCTCGAGCGCCTCCTTCCGGAGCTCGACGGCCTCCGCCTTCCGCTCGAGCTTGTGCTGCCACGCCTGCTCGACGTGATGCAGCTTCTGCACGGCCGCCGCCTCGTCGTTCGTCTCGAGACCCTCCTCGATCGCCTCTTTGAACGCCGCCTCGGACGCCATGATGAGATCGCGCGCCTTCTGCCGGACGTGCGGGAGCTTCCCTTCGGCGTCGACGAAGAGATCGTACTTCGCGACCACGAGCGCCGCGACCTTCTGCGCGTCGGGCGAGTCGCCGAGCTCCTCGATCACGTGCGCCGCGATCTCGTCCTTCGTCTGCTGCTTCTTCGCCTTCGCCGAGGGGTCCTTCTTCGGACCGCCCGTCTTCGTGCTCTTCGTCACCTTCAGGGTGCCGCGCGAGGTCGGCTCGAGGACGTGCCCGCGCCGCTCGAGCTCGGCCGCCGTCCAGTACGAGCGCTTGAACGAGACGACGTGATCGCCCGAGTCGCTCTGGTACTTCCGCCGGAGGGCCGTGACGGCGTTCCGGATCTGCTTCTCAGTCGCGTCGCACGCGACGGCGAGCTGCTCGACCGTCCGCGGTTCCTTCCGGATCTCCTCGAGCACGCGCTCGGTGAGGTTCGCGTCTTTCGCCACGTTCGTACCCTTCGCCCCCTCAGCGCCCCCGCCGAAGTCGACCGGGACGACATTGCTCTCGTTCTTCTCGTCGTTCAGACTCATCTGCTCGCCTTTCAGCCCCACGCGGGGGCACTGTACGGGGGCGCCTCGACCGGCTCGTCGGGCTCTTCCCGCTCTTCTTCCTCGGCCGCCTCCGTCGCCTGCATCCTCTCGCGTTCTTCGGGCGTCGTAAACTCCATCGACCGAATCTGCTCGTCGCCCCCGCTGTAGCAGAGCGTACGGTACGTGCAGCCCCGGCCCGGCGCCGTGCAGAAGCCGAGGTTCCGCGTGCGCTCGGCCGGACGCTTCTCGATGCGACGGATCCGCTCGGCCGCGACCCACTGCTCGGAGCGCCAGCGCTCGCACTCGCGCTCGGTGACGAATTGCTCGTGCTCGGCGATGAAGGTGTCGCCCCGCTGCCGCAGCGCGTCGAGTAGTTCGCGCTGCTTCGCCTGCGTCGTCGCCCACGCCGCGCGCTTCTTTGTGAGAGCCTCGTACGCCTTCTCGACGCGCTTTTTCGCCTGCTCGACCTCACGCTCGAGCTTCTTCGGTGGCTGCGCGTGCTGCGTCTCTTGAAACGACGCGCCGCCTTCCTCGTACGCCGCCCGCGCCCGCGCGCCCTCTTCGTCGGCTTTTGCATACGCCGCGCGCAGACGTTCGGCGTCCTCTTCGGCCGTGCGCAGGGTTGCGCTCGCCTTCGCGAGTGCCTCAGGCTCGGCCTGTGCCGCGAGCGCCGCCTCATAGACCTCGGGCAGCGTGTCGATCCGCCGGTCAGTCGAGATCGTCCCGTCCGCGAGCGTCTTCGGCTCGCTTGGCTTCTTCCGCCGGATCACGTTCACGACGACCGTTCCGATCGGCACCATCTGCGCGTCGAGGACTCCGATCGCGAGCAGCGCCGCGTCGAGCGCCCCGCGCTTCTGCAACTCGCGCAGCGCGTAGACGTACGACGTCGTCTGCGGATCGCCCTCGATGCGCCGCCGGTGCTCATCGCTCCCCGCGTTCGTCCCGACGGTCTTCTGCTCGTGCAGCTCGAGCACCCGCAGCTTCTCGTCGTACATCACGCAGTCGAGGTACCCGTTCCAGCGCAGGTGCCGAGCTCGCCCGGCCGCGTCGAGAATCGGCACCTCGAACTCGTGCTCGATGAAGATCGGTGTCTTCCGCGCGTAGTCCCGAGGCACCACGACGTCAAAGAAGTGCCCCAGGGCCCACATATCGGCCTCATGCGACTCGACGAGCCGCTCGAGCACCTCGTCGCAGACCTCGACGGGCGCGCCGCCCTGGCGGGCCGCGGCGAGCTCCTCGAGCACCTTCTCGTGCGCCGCGTGGCAGGTCTCCTGCGCGCTGGCTCTGATGAGCTCGATCGGATCGACGACCGCCGTCGGCACGTTCCGCAGCCGGAGCTCGCGCCACATCCGATACCCGGCCTCGAACCCCTCGTGCATCCCGCGCCCGCGCAGCCGCGTCGGATCCTTCTCGACCTTCGGCCGCAGCCCGTCGACGTACCGGTATCCGTACTTCGCCGGGCAGTCGCGCGACACCGCAGTACGCGAGTGAGAGAGCACCTGAAGGCTCACGCGCCCATCGCGATACTCGGTCACGACGGAACCTCGCCGCTCTCGATGGCGCGCGCCTCGCGCCTCGCCCAAGTACGCGTTGTCGTGATCGCCGCATCAGCAGCCGCGTGCCCTTTCAGAAATCCATGAGCTACTGCTCGACGAAGAAGGCTCGTGAGCTTGGGCTCATCGGGATCCTGATGGGTACGCGACCAGCGCACCCACGCCTCGGCCTCCGCTTCCGCCCCTCGCCACGGCACCGTTTCGCGCTGATAACAGGGCCCATCGAGCCGATGCACGGTGCCTTCGGTCAGCGGGTCACCACAGACACATCGACTCGCGCATCCGGGCGCGTGGAAGTCGTCCCCATCGGGAATGCAGTCGCAGAGGTTCGGCTCGATCATGACGTGCAACTCGGAGCGGTCGGGCACGCCGTGCGGCCCTTGCACTGGTTCGGCCGGTAACAGAACGACGGGCACTCGGAGCGCACGTCGAGCCGCGGTTCGGACGGGTAGGGCAGCACATCGAGCGCGTGCACCGTCCCGAACTCGCCGGCGCGCTCGCGCGCGTCCGTGGTCGCCGCTTCCAGACCGAGCGAACCGCCGTCACCCTCGATCGTACCGGACGCCCGATCCTCGAATCTCACCCAGAAGAACATCGCTTCCCTTCCCTTCCTCGCGCCTGTCGACGCTTCGCCTATTCTGCTCCGTCGCGCGCGCCCGCGCAACCCCTGACAAACCACGGCCCGAACGCCTCTCGGTGCTCGGGCCGTCGTCTAATCCTGGCAGACTGCTCGCACCGTAGCACGCGAGTGTTGATCGTGAAACATAGCGTCATGCAAGGTCAGGCGAGGTATTTGCACCGCGTTCGCACCTTTCTGCACCGCGTTCGCACACTGGCGATCACGAGTCCTGATCTGCTAGTCTCGCGCGCACAGCCCGGCACCTTCCGGGCAGCCGTCGAATCCTGGCAGATGAGACGGAGGGCGCCCCCACTCACCGAAGAGCGGAGCGCCGGAGCGGTGCGATAGCGCCGTCTGCCGTCGCCCTCGAACCCACGCTCGACTCCCCCCGTCGTATCGGATCACCTCCCCGGGGCGAGCTTCGAGCCGTGCAATCCGGGCTCATGGAGGGGGCGACCTGCCTCCGCTGGGGGGCAGGGGGGGCATATCCGATCGTCTGCGCTCTTAGGGGCCCTACGGGCCCTTCGCGAGCTAAAGCTCGCTGTTTGCTTAGATGATCTGGAAGGCCAGAAGCGCGAGCAGTAGCAGCCCGGTTACCGAACACGCCCCAATCGCGACGCCCGTCCAGAACTTCGCCCGAGCCGTCGCGATACCGTCCATCCACCCATCGACATAACGATTCTCTCGACTGCCGTCGGGGTGAACGATGTCGGGCGGAGCTCGCTTCACTTCGCCTCTGTGTAGATGACGGGGATCGTGATCTGATTCATGAGGCTCACCGCGACGACGAGCACGCTCCCGGTGCCCTGACACGTGCCGCATGTCTCGATGACGCGATAGAACGCGCCGACCGCGTCGGTTCTCTCGACGCTTCTGCGCTTCGTACCGAAGCACGTCGGGCAGCATCTCGTCACATCTTCGGCCCGAAGAGCTCGGCGATGTACTGATCGACGTACTGATCGTCGGCCACGAGATCGTCGTCGCTGATGATCCCTTCGCCGGCGTCGACACGCCGCTTCAGCTCCTCGAGCGTCTTCTTCGCCCCGTTCGCGCCGAGCGTGCGGACGAGATCGGCGACGAGACCCGCGAGACCCGCGCCGATGCCGACGGCAACGCCGGTGATTGGATCCCCGCTGGCGCTCGCGATGCGCGATGCGAAGTCGGCCGCGCCCTCGAGCACGTTCGCCGCCATCTCTCGTCCGTCGTCAGCCATCGTCGCCACCTCCGAGTCCTGCTTCTCCGCGAAGCGTCGTGATCACCTTCCCGTCGTCGTCTCGGTACACGACATCATCGAAGACGATTCGATACTGCCGCCACGGCGTCAGCCCATCGACGCTCTTCGGGGCGTCGTGGTCTTCGAGAACGAAAAGTCGCGTCTCCCCGACGGGCCACCCCTCGGTGAGCTCGCGAAGCGTCATCGGATCCGAAGGCTCACCCACCGTCGCCTCCGAGCCCCCACGTCGGCGGGAGCAGGTTCAGGAAGTCAGGCAGCGGGAGCTCGAGCCCGAGGCTCGTCACGCATGACGCCGTCGCTCGGTACGCGTCGAGGATCCGTCTCACGAACGGGCCGAGCGTCGCGAAGCTGAAGGTCGCGTCGCCCTGCTGATCGAGCCAGAGCGCGTCGACGTAGGTTCCGACCGCGGTCCCATAGAGACGGTGTCCGTCGATGCCGCACTGCCACTGCCGCGCCGCGCCCGCCGCCGCCGCTTCGGCCTCCTCACGTGTCCCGCCCGCGGTGTGCACACGATCGACCGCTGCCGTCATCGCGTCGCGTCGCGCCTCCCGGATGATCGGCTCGAACGCGACCTGAGCCGCGAGCGCGCTCTGCGCGATCCCCGCGTGCACCGCGTCGACGCCGGCGCCGCACCCGAGCGCGAAGATCAGCGTCAGACCGATGAGGAGCGAGACCGCGACGCTATTCATCGTCGCCGCCGCCCGAGAAGAGCCCCTTCGAACGGAGAGCCGCGAAGAGCAGCCCGACGCCAGAGACCCCGAGCGCTACGTACTCCATGATCTGCGTGCTCGCGTTCTCGGGACCCCAGATCACGATCATGCCCCCCGTGAGGATGAGCGTCCCCAGCACCACCGAAACGACGATCGCCTGCGGAAGGTCGAGCTTTCTCTTCTTCTTCTCGGTCATGGATCGGTTCCTCCGAAGCCTTCGCGGAGCGTAGCACCGGCAGGCGGTGGGCGCGCATCGGGCGGAGTGGTGAGGAACCGCACGATCGCCTTCTGCGTCTCGGCGACGGACTCGAGCGTCTTCCCTTGCTGCTCCTGCATCGCGACGACTCGCTGTAGCAGCGCGGCCTGCCCCGTCTCGGCTGCGACGAGACGCCGCATCAGCTCGGCGTGCGCCCGAGTGTTCCCGAGGATCTCGAGCCGCTGTTCCCGTTCCCGCTCTTCTTCGAGGATCGCCCTCAGATCGTGCCGCCCGGTGTCCTCTGATGGACGGCTGGGCTGCGGTGCGACTGACAGCTTCCCGTCCAGAGAATGGTTCGTCATGCGCTCTTCGGAGCGCTTCTTTCGGTACTCGCGCCGTACTTTGTCTTCGTTGCGCTTCGTGCTCCACTCGAGGAACTTCTGCACGAACTGGAACGAGAGCCACACGACCCCGAGTGAGAAGAGCGCCCACGTCGGGAGATGCTCGACGACGTGCTCCACGGCTAGCAGCCCTTCTCGAGCCGCTCGTACGTCGCCTGAAGCTCGAGGGCCGCAGCCGGATCGCCGAAGTTCTTCGCACGATCGCGCAGCTCGAGGATCTCCTCACGATCGAAGCGCGGCTTCGGCGGAGGAATTGTGTCCGGGATCCACCACGACCGAAGCGCGTCTTCATCGCCTCGGAAGCGATTCAGATCGACGATGCCAGGGATCCCCGGGACGGCCCCGGGATGCACCTTCGATCCAGCGAACTGCCAGAACCGCCACTCGTCCCACGGCCACGGCTCAGCGTGAGGCCCGACCGGCATCTTCGGAACCTTCGCCTTCGAGTAGTACGGGGTCCAGAGCTCGAGATCCTCGACCTCGGGCGGAACGAGCACCCGCTTCTGCGCGACGTGCCAGTGCCACGCCACCCCCGAATAGATCAGCGAGCGATGTCCCTCCGCGTCTGCCCCCCTCCGCATGTCGACGAGATCGGAGAGCACCTCCGTCGTCGGGACCGGTCCCTCGGCATCATCAGGGACCCACCACGCCCCGTGACTCTCGTCGGTGTCCGGCGTCTTTGGATCGTCGGGACGGCCTTCCACGTCCCAGGCGATGAAGCCGATCGGGACACCCGCCGTCCGGATGACGTCGAGCACGAGCTCGAGCTGCTCGTCCGCGCCATGGAACGCCCGCACGAAGTGATAGACCGCGACGAGCAGCCCGGCCTCGTGAGCGCCCTGCAGGTTCCGGACGGCCATCGGGTCAGGCTCGGAGTTCTTCCGCGTCTGCACCCCGTCAGAGCTCCGAATGATGGCGTATCGGACCGGACCGACCCTCTCTCCGTGGAACCGCGCCTCACCCCGCGCGACAGCAGGCCAGTCGATGTCCTTCCCCTGGTACGCCGAGACGTCCACTCCGACGACCGTCGGGCCCCGATAGTCGTCGATCGCGGTGCGCTTCTGACTCATGGGCCCATGATGCGCCCTCGGACCGATCGCGTCGAGGAATGCCCGTTGACGGGGACGCTAGAGCGACCACCCGATGACTTCGACCGTCGCCTGTGGGGGCAACTGCGCCCCGTCGAACTCGATCTCGAACGCCAGCACCGGAGGCAGCGAGAAGACGACGTCCCCGACCTTGTCCCAGTCGCCCTTGAACTGATACCAGCGGTTCGCGATGCTGCCGCCCGACGGCTGAATGAAGAGCTCTTCGTCGATGCTGCCCGAGCCGTTGTCGGTCCATGCCAACCGATAGTGAACGAGCTTCGCGCAGATCGGGAGACCCGGGATCGAAATCGTGTCGGCGCCACCGGTCGGAACGATCTGATCGGAAAGCGCGGCGAGCAGGTCGCCGGCGTTCGAGTGGTTGAGCCGTGTCTCGTTCACGCCACCGGGCCCCATCGAGACGAAGTCGTCGAGGCCGGACTTGTTGTAGAGAGCTCCGATGCAGACGGCCTCCCCCGCCTGCACGGTGTAGGACGAGAAGGGCGCAGGGAGGACCATCGCCACGCTGTTCGTCTCTCGGTCGGCACCGGGCGGCGTCGTCGTCCAGACGAGCATCGCGTTCCCGTTGAACACCGAAAGCGGGATGTGTGCGTAGAGATTCCGGGCGAAAAGCGGGCGCGTCGCGCCTCCATCGCGGATCGGTGCGAGATACAGATAGCTGATGGACTGCGCCGCCTGTGGGTTCTTCGTGGGCTCGCGGAACGTGGCCAGGTTCGCGGCGAGCAAAATCCCCGCCTCGGTCGTCTCGAACCACAGTCGAAGGCCGAGCGTCCACGCCTCCGCCGCAATCACGACCTCCTTCAAGAAGTCGCCCGGATCCTTGAGCGTCTCGAGCTCGCTCTGCCGCTTCCCCTGGCTCGCCACGGGGCGCACGGCGCCGTTGAGATCCGCCCAGAGAGGACGCATGTCGATGAAGTTCGCCACGGGGATCGCGCCCCCGCCCGTCGGCACAAGCACCGCGCCGATCACGATGAAATCGCCGCCCGTAGGCAACGGGAGATCCGTCGCAGTCCCGACGACGAGCTGCGTCGCGATCGTGCGCTCCGTGCGCTTGGTGACGACCGTCGGGACGAAGAGCCCGGTCCCGACGTCGAAGATGTCGCGCGACACCGACTCCGCGACGATATCGCTCATCTGCGCCTCGATGAGGAACCACGTATCAGCGCCCGGAAGCGGGTTCGCGATGACCACGCTCGCCCGCAGCGCCGACCATCGATAGTCGGAGTCGAGCGCGGCCGGCACCGGAACCAGAGTCAGCGAGTCCTGCAGCAGCACCCCCGGCTGCACCGCGATGTCCGTCCCACTCGGGCCCACCTCGAGACCACCGAGCACGATCGGCTGCGAGACCTCGGTCGGCTGCACCCCGGCCGCGTACGTGCGCCGCTGGAACGCCTCGAGCCACGAATCGAGCAGGGTCCGATCCTTCAGCGACTGCAGGTCGTTGATGTCCCCCGAGCTCGCTCGCTCCCGAGTGTTGATTACGATTGCGTCGCTTCCGCTCATTTTCTGCTCCGTCTTCTACAGCAGGGCCAGATCTAGCACGATGTCGAAGCAGACCCCCGCGGCCCGCGCGGCGTTCACCTGATCGAAGAGCGCACCGAGGCTCGCAGCGTACTCGATCGCGAAGCCGTCGTACGCCATGACGTCCCACGCATTCGGGTTCGGAACCAGCGTCGCATCGTAGGGCGCGCCGAATTCCCCCGCGCTCGAGAGCCCCACGCAGATCACGAACGCCGTCGCGAGCTCGCACCCGCCGACGTACCCATCGAAGGGCGTCCCGACGTCATACGGGCTCTCGTCATAGATGAACCCGGGCCACGTGTCCGGATCCCGGGTCTCCTTCAGCACGAACCGAACCCCCAGCGGATCGAGGATCCGTCGCGCGATCCGGTTGATGGCTCCCGGACTGATCGTGTCGGGGAGCTGGCAGATCCGATCGCGGTACGCCGTGTCGCTCTCGCCCAAGCGCCGGAAGATGCGCCGCTCATCGCCGAGCGCGTCGAGCCACGCATCACGACCGCCCTCGAGCTCGTCGGGCTGGACGATCGAGATCCCCAGATCGTTGAACGCGAGCACGCGCCCATCGGCCGGCACGCCGACCACGGCGTATGCGGCGTCGACGGTGATGATCTGACCCCCGAGCGCGACGATCCGCCGCGGGGTCTCCCGATCGATGTCGATCGGAGTCGTGGTGTCGAAGACGAAGTACCGGCCGATGTGCGAGTCGATGAACGTGTCTCGGACGCCCGCGTTCGTCACCGTCAGCAGACCGGCACCGATCGTCGCATCCTCGATCTCGGCCGTCGTCTGCGCGACGAACGCCCGGACTGACCCCTCCTGTACGTTCCCCGAAAAGCCACCCGAGATCGCCACCACGTCGAGCGAGAAGGGCCCCAGGCTGCCCGCAGGCATCGTGAGATCGGTCACCACCTCATAGAGCGCACCCTCACGTACGACACCGAACGTGTCCGTGAAGAACGCCTGTAGGAGTGCCCCGGCCACGAGCACGATCTCGAAGTTCACGGGCGCCACGCGCGTCAGTGTCAGCGTCCCCGCCGCGAGCCCGAGCCCGGCGGCAGGCTCGCCCGTCTGCAGCGTGTGCGGCTTCAGATAGTAGCGCTGGATCGTGTAGTCGAGCGCCCGGTCGACCTGCGCCCAGATCGCCGCGAACGCCGCGATCGTGTCGAGCCCCTCTCCCTCGTTGTCGTCCTCGATCGGCCTGGTGTACGAGCGCGGGAAGATGCGCCGCCAGAGGTCGAGAAAGTCGTCTTGATCCCAAGGGGGCGTGGGCATCTCACACCGCCGTGACGAGGTCGGTCCGGGTCCGGATGACCTCGCCGACTGCCGGAACGACGTCCCCGACGGGCACCTGCACCGCATCGGTGAGCACGATCACACCCTCGACCGAGCGCGCAGCCTCGAAGAGCAGCGACCGCTCGAGCGTCCGCTGCGGAGCGAGCGCGTTCACGCTTGCGATCGTCCTCGAGCGCACCTGATCGAAGGCGATCGTCGAGTCGATGCCCGTCTCGAAACGGAGCAGGAACGTGATCGTCTCGAAGCGCGGGGTCGCGCCGAAGACATCGACGATGATCCCCGCCGCCCTGAACTCGACGAGACGATCGCGCACGAGGTCGGCGAGCGCCACGTTCCCCGCTCCGCTCACATCGGAGATGAAGAGCGAGACGCGGCCCGTCGGGTCGCCGCTGCCATCGACCTCTTCGACCGCGGTCGCGAGCTGCACGCCCGGCACCGTCCGAGCTCCGAACTCGATCGCCGCCAGCGTTCCGCGTCGAGCCGCCGTGAAGAAGTCTCGAGCTCGCTCCCGCAGCCGACTGTCGGGCTCGATGTCGTCGCCCCCCGCCGCGCGCTCTGGGTTCGTGACCGAGACCTCAGGATCCTGCAGCACAAGCTGCGTGATCGTCCCGTCGAGCACGTTCCCCGCCGGACCGGTCTCGATCGCCTGCGATCGAATCGTGACCACTCCGCCGCCGGCGATGATCGACCCCGCCACGAGCGTCCGGTACTCGACGGCCCCCTGCGTGCGGATCCGCGTATCGACAGGAAACGTCTTCGCCGCCGCTCCCGTCGAGCTCAGAAGAACCAGGTCGACGAGGGCCGCGCTCGCCTCAAGCCGCGCCAGCGTCGGCGAGAACCGATCTGAGACGAGCCGATCGAGATCTTCTCGCTCAGCACTCCGAACGAGCAGCGCTGCCTGCCGTCGCGCCGTCCTGCTGACGACCTCCTCGCCCATGCTCGCAGCGGCCGCGACGAGCATGTTCACGTCCGACCCTTCGGTGAAGACCTCCTCGGGGCTCACCCGCGTGCCCGGGGGCCGCGCCTCAGACCGAGCGAAGAACTCATCGGCTCCGACCTGAAAAAGATCCGCTCTCGTGGGAAGGTTCGCCATTCGTTACGCTCCGGAAGTCGTCCCCGCTGCGAGGTCGGTCGTCAAGGTGATCTCGGGAAGCAGCGTGCCCTCGCGATCGGTGACCTTGATCGTCGTCCGCAGGATACCCGGGAGCGGGCGCGCAACCGAGACGACCGCCGAACGAACGTCGGGCTCCTGCAGAATCTGCGCTCGGAGCTCCGCCCGGTACTCGGCGATCGAGCCGGCCGAGATCGTCGTCTTCAGCCGCTTTCCGCCCCCGTAGCCCGGCAGATGCAGGATCGTCCCCCGGAGGGTCGTCGCCCGTCGGATGATTCGCTTCCGCAGATAGGAAATCCCAGTCTCGTTCTCGAGATCGCCCGTCTCGTCGTACCGGTACGTCCCACCGATTTGCGACTCGTCGCCGGCGCTCCGGATGTCGGTTCGATCCTCCTGAGGCACCGAAGCGAAGACCGACACGAAACCCCGATCCGACGTCAGGAAGTTGGCCGACAGCGGTGCCATGATCGCCGCGCCCGAGAGGGTCTCGATGGCCGGATTCGCCGTGATCCGATACGTCACGTCGGGATCGAGGTCGGCGTCGAAGAGCAACCGAACGATCGTCTTCGTGACGCCCTCAGTCGGCGAGCCCTGCACGAGCTCGGTCGTCTGCAGGATCGGGATGAGCGACGTCGTCGGATCGACGGCCGTCAGCGTCCAGTTCGCCGGATTCAGTGCGTCGATCGGATCGGTGAAGTCGGAAGCCTTCACGAGCCCGGAGAACCGCACATCGACCGCGTTCAGCGACGAGTGCGTCGCACGCTGGACGGAGGCTGCAGCGCCGAACGAGGCTCCCCACGGATTCGCCCCCCATGCTCCGGCACCCCAGGCCATCTAGCGACCTCCGCGCACGTCCCACCAGTCGAGCGACAGCGTTCCCAGCCCCGCCTGGTGGGCTATCTCAGCGAAGAGCCCCATCGCGTCGAGCGGGTCGGGGATCGTGTTCACCGTCGATTCGGTCCCGAGGGCCTCTTCGGCGAAGCCGACCTGCTGCACGAAGAAGGAGACACTCGTCCCAGAGATGAGCTCGATCCGAACGTCGTACTCTTTCCCCGCTGCTGCTGCCGTACGCACGGTGTCGTTGGCTGCGCCCCCGTTGCTGCTTCGGACCGAAGTCACCCAGTCCCCCGCACCGTTCACGATGAGCCGCGCGAAGGAGAAATCTCCCGTGTCAGCCATCCCGAGCGAGGGGGTCGCATCGCCGAACACCGCCGGGAGGAAGACCCGGGCACGGAAGATCGTCGTTGCCGCCGCTCGAGGCACGACGATGTCGTTTCGGAGCTCGAGGCGGGCTGTTGCTCCGCCCGCGTTCGGAACGAAGATGTTCGCCCACCCCCAGCCCCCACCGATCTGAGGCACGAGACCGCCCCCGGGTGTCGTCACGGTGCCGCCGATCGCCACCGCGATCCGGTTCGGCCCATCAGCCGCCGCGGCTCGAAGCCCTTCGTCGAAGTCGTCGCTGTAGAAGTACGCCGTATCACCTGGCGTCGGCGCCCCACCCGTCGAACCGCTCCGCAGGATCTTGTCGAGCTCGGCCTGGTATCCGAAGGGGTTCCCGTTCGGGAAGAGCACCGTCGGCTCGTTCAGCTCGTTTGCTTGGATGAACTCCCGCAGCTTCTGCGCGTCCGCCAGGTCGGGCCGGTTCGCGAGAGGGTCGGCGACGAGGCCGAAGGACGGGAACAGCAGTCCGTTCGCGTCTCGGATCCCGAAGACGCGCACCTGCCGATCTTCGCTCGGGAGACCACGATCGGTGACGAGCTCGATCCGGATGATCCCATCGACGCCCGCCGTCGGGCTGAAGGTCCACGTGGGTGGGTCCGAGCCCGTCTGCACGAAGCTCCCGAGAGCGGTCGTATCCCTCTCGTCGAGCGTGAGGATCCGGGCCTCATGCGTCGTCGCAGCCCCGACGCTCTGCACCGTCACTAGCGCCCCGGTGATGAGCCCATCCGTCCGCGCAAAGCCAGACGAGCCCGCCGGCAAACCGGCCTGATCGAGGAGTAGAACCGCGGTCACGGGGCGAGAGTAGCACTCACGACGGCTGCGGGCGCCCCGCTCGTGCGTGCTTCGCCGTGAGCGCCATCGCTTCGATCGTCGCCCAGAACGCCGTGTGCTGATCGGGGCCCTGCGACTGGACGAACCCGTACCTCGTCCGGACCGATCCAACCCACACGCAGGTGAGCGGATCCCACGTGAGGACGAGCATCAGTCCATCACCTTGTAACCGAACGAAAACTGCCAAGTCGTCTCGGGCGTGCCTGCGGCTTCGAGCACCTCCACCCGAACCCGAGCGGCGAGAGGAACCGCACTAACGAGCCCCACAACGCCAGATCCCGTCACGAGCAACCCCGTTGCCTCGTCTTTGAAATCGAAAACGGCACCTCCCGGGAGACTCATCTCGAAAGAGCCCTTGGCACCACCCGAACTCTGAATCCGCGCACAACCCTGAATCATCACCGACGCACCACTTCGCTGCCAGAAGACCAAGTCGAAGATGAGTACGGAAATGTTGATCAGGGCCGAAGCGATCGGCGGATACGTACCTGAATCCACGATTGATTGCGGCATCGTGCGACCGCTCTGGGCCGATTTGATGACGGCAACAGCCTCTAAAAGCTCTTTGGTGTCGGGGCCGTATGGGATCGTCGGAACACCATCAGGAAGCACTACGACGGTCGTATCGATGAGCTCTCCACGTCGAAAGAATCCCTCGACGGGGTCGAAGAAGTCCGCAGTCACCACGAAAAACAGGCTCACCTATTCCCCCTTGATCCTGCTCGAGAGCGCCTCTTCAAGCTGCGTCTTCAGCGTCGTGATCCCCTGAATCAACGCCATCTGGGTCGGTGGCGGGATCACGCCGCCCAGCGCGGTGATCGCGCCGTCGACGGCGATCGCCCACGTGTTGAACGTCGTCAGGAAGGCATCGAGCGCGCTCTGCTGATCATCGCCGCGCACGAAGCTCTGCGTCGCGTCCTCGTCGGCGAGCTCGACGGTCTCACCGAGGATCCGGTGCGTCTTCCCGTCGCCCGTCTTCACGCGCCGGTCGCCGCCGATTTCCTCGTCGACATCGAGAGTCGTCACGAGGATGTGCGTCGCGAGCGCGTACGCCTCATCGATGTCGGTCCCATTGACCGAGCCCGGGACCGCGCAGCCATCGGTCGGGAGCTCGCCGATGATCGTCGGCTCGGTGTTCAGGTTGCCGCAGGGCATCGCCACGAGCACGAGGCAGCCTCGAGCCGGGGGATCACTCCGGAGCTCACCGGCGCGCGCGTACGCGGCGCCGAGGCGACAGGGGATCTCGCTCTCCTGATCGAGGTCCCCTCCGTCTCCGATCGTCACGTCGACGATCCACCCGAGCGGACCGTCTTCGCCGTCCGTGCCGGTCCAGCGAATCGCATCGTCGTCGTCGTCGACGCGCGCGAGCACGATCCACGACCGAGGATCGATGCCGGGCTGCCCAGCGAGCTGCCCGAGGCGCCCCCGGTCGAACCGACGCCGGATTCTCTGACTCGTCCCCATCAGCCCGCCTGCACGTCCCCGACTCGCTGCTGCTCGAGCATCGTAAGCTCGTCCATCCGGCGATCGTACTGCTCCTCGGTCAGCAGACCGCCCTCGCGAAGCGTCGTCACGAGCGCCCGAGTCGCCGAGATGGCCCGCAGCGCCTGCGCCGCGTCGTCGGAGCGCCCATCGGTGAGCTCGGCGACCTCCGGGCTCGGCGACCCTTCCCGCGGCGCTTCCTGACCGAGCTCGCGGATCTCGAGGAAGTTCTGGAAGTCGCACTCGATCGTCAGCCCGGAGTCGACATCCCAGACGATCCGCACGTTCTGCACCCGGAAGATCGTCTGAAACGCCGTCGCGTCCTGCAGGGCCGCGAACCGCTCGGCGACCTGGCGCGACCACCCGATCGTCTCGAGGTACTGCGCGCGCGCCTCGCGCTGCAACCCGCGGATCTCGGTCGCGCTCGTGAGGGTCGTTCCGCGCGAGAGCTCGGCCGTCTCCGGACTCGCGACGAGGATCTCGATCGCATCGCCGGGCCGAAGTCGAAGCAGATCGACGCCCTCGATCGGCCGCTCCCACGACCACGCATCCGAAGTCTTGATCTTCCCCTCGATCTCCTGACGGCCGACCTGATGCCAGATCGATTCAGCCGCCGCCGCGAGAGTCTCGGGATCCGTGATCCCGCTCAGCGTGAACGTGAGGATCCGATCGTCGGGGTTCTGCCCGCTCGGAGGCACCTCGTTTGCCCGGGCCACCCGCGGAGGGTCAGTCGTCCCGAAGACGCCCGTTCTCGGGGCCGTCCCGGGGACGGGGTAGCGCGCCCACCGCGTCCGACCGAGCGCCGGATCATACACACGCACCTCGATCGTCGGAACCTTCGTACCACCGAGCTTCCGCGCGAAGCCGAGACTCTCGAGATTCCGCCCGTAGACCATCCGCCGGGCGATGTCCCGATTCTCGTAGAACGTTCGCGGCCGAATCAGTCGAAGCTCGTTGTCCTCGAAGACGGGCACGAGCCCGACCTGCGTAGCCGTCTCGGTGATGTGATCCCAGAGAGAAAGCTGCTGCCCTCCCTGCCGACCCCGCCGAGCTCCGCCGCCGCGCCTCGGACGCCTCGAGCGCGGAACGGACGTCCCGGGGATCGGCGCGTCCCCCTCTTCGCCGGCGATCCCGAAGCGAACGCTCGTCCCGCGCGTGCTCGCCTGCCGATTCAGCAACTCACGCACACCGCGGTCGAACGGCAGCTCCATGTCGATCCCGTCGCCCGCCGGCAGCGGCGTATCGAGCAGGATCGCCGTCAGATCCCGGCAGTCGAGGTCGATGGAGTCGCCCTCCATCCCGTCGAGGTTCACCGCCCATTCGTCGACGAGACCGACGAACCGCGTCGTTCCGGGCGGAGGATCCGCCGCCGCCGCCATGCCGCGCGGCACGAGCGAGAGCAGCGTTCCGTCCTCGCGCATCTGTCCGTCGATCCCTCGCTCGAAGCTCTCTGCATCGACGAGCCCGATCACGCATTCGATCGCCACCGAGCGAATCAGCCGCGGATCAAAGGGCGCGTCGCGATAGTCGAACGTGACTGTCGCCGTGTCCGCGGTTCGGATACCGTTCCGCTCAATCGTGACGCTCTTCGGGAGGATGGTCCCGAGCACGACCCGATCATCAGGGCCCGCACCCGCGGTCGCGTCGGGAGGGTTGTCCGTCGCTGTCGACGTGAGCCGCTCCTGCAGCTCGTCGCGCTGACGGTCGAGATCGCTCGTGAAGTAGTCGAGCGCCTGCGGACTGAAGTCGTCTCGGTTCGCCACGATGAACTCGCGCGACGCCTGCACGTTCGCGAGCTCGCGCTCGATGTCCTCCATGGAGCTGACACCCTGCGCCTGCTGTCCCTGTAGGCTCTGGATCTCGCCCGCCGGCGCCGTCGAGCCTTGATCTAGCCGGCCGTCGAGCGCGCCGGTGTCGGCGCCCTCGTCGAGTCGGATCGCGAGTCGGACGCGCGAACTCGGCCTGTACGTCGGCACGCGCGGAGTCTAGCAGCCCTGCGCCGCCATGATCGCGCGCCCGATCACCTCGGCGACCTGGGGAACGACCGCGTTCCCAAGCGCCCTCAGTCGACGTCGGTCCACCCCGGGGGAAACCCCATGAGCGACTCGACAAATCGCGGGCTGAGCCTCCACCGGCAGTCGCCCCCATGCGTGCATGTCGTCGGGAGCGGGAGGCCAGTCGCCGCACCGGGAAGCAGGGGCGACCGGTCGGATCGGCGGGCTGTCGGAGTCGGCCACTTCGCCGCCGCTTCCGCGTAGGACGGTCGCCGGGGATCGTCTCCCGCATATCTCGCCTGCTCCAGGTCGGCCGGGGTCTCCATCGACGCTGTCGGGGTCGGCCATTGCGCCGCCCACGTCGTCAGACTGGGAGTCCCCCGGGTCGGTCGGTCGTGCGGGATCTGGCCCTCGTTCTGGCTTGAACCGTAAGGGGTGGCGGAGGGAGTCGGATACTCGCCACGCGACCACGAAGACCCGATCACGGCGGTGAGGGGCGCCGATGGCCTGAGCGGGAACGCAATCCCACTGCGCGTCGTACCCGCTCTCGGCCAAGCCTCCGAGAACGACTCCGAGCCCCCGAGTAAGCAGAGCTGGTACGTTTTCCACAACGACGACGCGCGGTCGAAGTGCGCGAACGATCCGGAGGTACTCGAGCCAGAGGCCAGACCGAGCGCCCTCGAGTCCGGCGCCGGCGCCGGCGTAGCTGAGATCCTGGCAGGGGAATCCACCGCAGATGAGGTCGACGCGCTCGGTTCGTTCGTCGATCTCTCGGACATCGTCATACCTCCGAGCCGTGGGCCAGTGTTTCGTGAGCACGCGTCGGCAGAACGGATCGCTTTCGGCCTGCCAGATCGTCGGTCCGAGTCCGGCCCGCTCGAGCCCGAGCTCAAGACCGCCGATCCCGGCGAAGAGCGATCCGATCGTCAGCACCGGATCCTGCCATCGAGGATCGCTAGCCGCACCGCCTCGCGCGCACCGTCACGAGACCACGACGTCGGCCACGAGAGCGGCTCGACGATGGCGCCGACGATCTCGCCCCACCTATCCCGCACTTCGCAGGCGCGCGCCGATATCGGCCCTTCCGTGCTTGAGAGCGTGACGGCCCCCATCAGAGCACCTCGACCGTGCGAACGTCGAAGTCGGCGGCGGACTGACGAGCGATGCGCTCGCAGAGCGGGTCAGCGCAGCAGGGGCGCACCTCCGCCGCGATCTCGTCGGTCGCCTCGCGGCGAACCTCGATGCGACGCACAGCCGGCTCGGTGCAGGCGGCGATCGTGCAGGTCTCGTCCATCTTCCCTTCCCCTTCCCGCCGCGTCCCCGCGACTCATCGAACATAAGACCCGGGTTCTGCTGTGTCTACCAGTTTTCTGCTCCGTCGCGTCGGTTTTCTGCTCCGTCAGCAGTCCGACGTCTCCGCCGGAGCCGAAAGCGGCGGGATCACGACGAGCGTCCCGGGCGCGACCACCGAATCGGGGAAGTCGTTCACGTCGGCGATCCTCCGCCACTCGTCCGGCGTCCCGTAGAACTCCCGGGCGAGCCGTCGAAGCGAGTCGGTCCCGCCTCGGATCGTCACGACAGCGAGCGGAGCGGGCCGCGTGAGCCGTCGGAGCTCGCGCGCGACGCGCTGCCCCTCCGCGAGCGTCCGAAGCACCCTGCGGCCCTGCTCGCGCCGCCATGTCTCCGCGCCGAGCCGGTCGATGAGCCCTTCGAGATCCGTCGCGAGCTCGAGGGGCGCTTCGAGAAGCTCGACCCCGAGCGCGTTTGCCGATCGCCGAAGCGCCTCCGCGTCGGCCAGCACTCCGCGAACCGCCGTCAGCGGGATCCCTCCCACGGACTGTGCAGCTCGCACCCGGTCGAAGATGGCGCCCACACGCCCGCGCACGTCGCTGATCTGGGTGCGCACCCGCGCCGCATAGTCGGGCTTGATCGAAGGGGGCTCGAATGCGAGTTGATCGTCCGTCTCGTTCTGGCGCTGCCGGAGCTGCGCAGAGTTCGGGGGCTCGTCGAGCGTCGCTCGAGGCACTTCCTGATCGTCGCGGCCGAACCACTCGAACCGCATCGTCCACTCGACGTCCTGCTCGCGGAGCCATCGAGGCTCGAACTCGGCGAGCACGCCCATCCGCACGACGTCACCCCACTGGAAACGAAGCGTGTTCCCGGCGCGCTGCAGCGTGTCGAAGATGCGCACGACGTCACGCGCGAGCACAGGATCGTCATTATCAAACCCACTCGTCAAAACCTGTCCGGCGATGAAGCGATCATTCCAGACGCCCCGAAGCTGCATGTCCATGTCTTCGGAGCCGAGCACCTGCAGCGTCGCGACGTTGTTCCCCGAGTACCACGTCTTTTTCGTCCGCAGCCGGCCACCGGCGGGGAGCGGACGCTCGGGAAGACCCCGGCCACCCATCGTGACAATTCGCCGCGATCCGGTGATCTCCTGAATCTGAATCAGCGGCACGTCCGCAGTCTACCGCGTCAGCGCCGGCGCGAAACCGCTCTGTATCCGCCGCTCCGCCTGCGCGTCGATGTCGTTGATCATCCGGACCATGATTCGATCGGGATCGGCCTGCCGGAACTCCTGCCGAACCGTCACGCTCCCTCGGTGGAAGTTGTTCACCGTCTGCGGTCGCGCTGTCGGCGCCTCGATTTGCTCGACGCCGCCGAGCCCCAAGCCCGTGCGTCCCGTCGGTCCCGGCTCTCCCTCCATCGCATCGAGCATCCGATCGACACGCGGGTCGGTCGCGATGGCGAGCTGCGGACGCCCTGCGGCAGCGGCTTCGGCAGCGGCAGCGTTCCCCAGGACCATCGCGATGAAGTCAGCAATGGCTGCGCCGATCGCAACGAGAGCCCCAATGATCGGATCGATCAAGTACTCCTCAATCGCGTTTGCGACCCACGCGAGCGCCTCGAGCAGCGCCCGAAGGACGATGAGAACGACGCGGATCGCCATGAGAAGCGCTATGAATGCCGGAACGATCGAGAGGAGCAACGTCGTGCCGAGCATCTTCAGGGCAGGCCGGAGTATCTCCCAGAAGGCAGCGCCGATCGCCTGCACGTCGGTCCACATCGCCTGAAGGACGGGCAGGAATGCCTCGAACGTCAACACGAAGTCGTCCCAATACTGCGTGACGATGATGGCGGCACCGGCCACCGCCGCGAGGACGATGGCGAGAGGCCCGAGCGTCGTCGCCGCGGCTGCCAGACCGCCGCCACCCGCCGCCGCACCGCCTCCGAGTTCGAGACCGGCTGCCATCTCCGCGAACGCCAACCCTGCGCCTTCTATGCTCGTTGCGGCCACGGTAGTGGCTGCTGCGGTAGTGGCTCCTGCAACTGTGGCGCCTGCGGCTGCGCCTCCGACTCCAGCGACGCCTGCGGCTGCAGCACCACCACCGAAGAGACCCGCGAGCACCCCGCCGCCCTCGAACAGCGCCATGACCGAACTCACCATCGTGAGAATGGGCGCGAGTACTCTTCCAACCGCCGAGAGAGCTGTCATCGCCGCGGCCATCTTCGCGAGCTGCGGACCGTGCTCGCGGATCTGGTTCCCGAACGCCTGCATCCGAGCGCTGATCTGATCCCAGTGCTCGATGATCCAACGGCCAGCCTCGAACGCAGCGTCCACGACCCGCTGGAACGAGCGGGCCGCACGCTCGCCGACGCGCTCGAGATAGGTGGAAATCGCATCCCGATTCGCAATCATCAGATTGTTGATCGTCGAGAGAGACGACTTGATCCGCTCGAAGATCGGCCCCGAGAACGATCGCCCGAATATCTGGATCAGCCCTTTGAAGGTGGCGGCGAGACCTTCCATTGATTGACCAAACGCGGCACCCCCAGGCTCGAACGCCTCGAGCGCTTCTTGAATCGCCGTGACGCGTTCGATCGCCGTCAGCTCCCGGTTCCACTCCTCGGTGGTCTGCGTGATCCGTCCCATCGATCGCAGGATCGAGAACAGCCGGGTGTCCATGCCAGCCGTCCCGCGGACCATGAGCCCGATGTCCCGCTGCGCTTGGGCGAAGTCGATCCCCGTCGCTGCCGACGCCGTCGCCACCTGCAACGTAATGTCGCGCACCGTCGAGAGCTCCGCTCCCGCAGACCGGATCGGACCAAGGATCCCCTGGTAGATCTGCGCGAGGTCCTGTGCCGTCGCGATCGACCTGACCGCATCGTCCTCGAGCTGGCGAAAGACCTGGTCGGCCATCTCCCCGGCGCGACTGAAGTCGATCCCATCAACAGCCGCAAGGATCGTCTGCATCCCGATTCGCGTCGACTCCATCGTTCGGTTGAACTCGAGCATTCCTCCGATCGCTCTCCGAATGCCGCCCGTGATCGCATGAAAGCCGATGTACCCGGCGCCGAGCCCGATCAGCGACCGCATGAGGCCGCCCACCACGCTCCTGGTTCCCCTGAGGCGATCTGCGAACGAACGCACCCGATCGGACATCCGATTCATGGAGCGCTGGAAGCCCCCGCCACCACCCTGCAGCCGCAGGTTCGCGTTGATCTCGTAGTTCAGGGGCATCGGCTAGCGCTTCCGGGACTCCTGCTCGATGAAATGCGCGCACGCATCGGCGTACGCCCGAAGATAGCGCAGATCGCAGTCGAGCGAGTGGGGAGGCGGAAAGCCACCGTAGCGCCCAACGAAAGCGACGAGCTCGACCTGGCGCTGCCATACCTCGCGATGATCCATCTCTGCCCACGCGAGCATCCACGCGGCGTGATAGTCGACCTCCGCGAGGACTATCCGTTTCCCTCTTCGTCTGCCGTCGCCGGCTCAGTGAGCTTGTCGTACTCGCTCGATACGAGGTTCCGCCCGCGCTGAGAGAGCGCCTTCCAAAGCCATTCGCGCTCGCCCCGCTTCAACGGTCGAGCTCGAGCGTCGCGCGCCTCATCGCCGTCCTCGAGCTCGTCCGTGCTGATCCGCTCCTCGACGTCAGCGACCGCACGGATCGCGTCGCGCACCATGGCCGAGCCGCGCGCGATGTTCATCTCGCCGCGCTTCCCGATCGCCTTCTGCAGGATCGACTGCTCCTGTCGCAGACCGTGCGACTCGAGCAGGAGCCAGAACCCGACCTCGCCGGACGCATCCACGAAGACCCCAGGGGCCGCAACGCCCGGAGGCACTTCGACCCACCGCCGGTGACGAGGGATCTCCTTCGAGCCCCCCTCTGCGAGCGAGCTCGTGTGCCGATCGTATGCCTCATCGAAGATGCTCATCGCTGCCCTTCCCTTCTGCCCCGAAGGGCGCGCTAGCTATAGCACGAGCCCGCCGACGGGTGTCGACGAGCTCGCCTCGGGTCACGCCTTGCCGAGGATGGCGATCAGACGGGCAATCGCAGCTCGCGGCGGAATCTACCTCCCGGCGCCCCCGGTCTGCTGCTCGGACCGTCCAGAAACTAGATGAACCGGCCCTCGTTGCTCTCGGCCTCGATACGCACCGTCACGTATTCGTCACGGCCACCGACGGCGATCGGGATGCTTCCGAAGAAGAGGTTCTCGACCGAGATGCGCGGCCGATCGCCGTTCGGCATTTCGAGCGTCATCAGCGCGTCGAACTGTTCGCTCGCCGGCGTGCGCCGCTGCGCCCGATCCTTGATCCGGTTGATGAGCGTGGTGAAGTCGCCGCGCTCGAGTTGCACCTCCATCTCGAGGCGGACACCCCGGAAGATGTCGTCGCGACGATCGCTCGTCTCGTTCAGCAGCCCCTGCGTGAGGATGTCCATCTGGAACTCGATCGTTGCCGAGACGACGTCGCCAAGCGACTCCTCGCGACCCGCCGGGCTCACGATCTGAAGCTCGACCTCCTGCCCCTTGACTCTCTGTCCCATGGCTCCGTCTCTCCCTGACCGACGCTAGAGCGTCGTGCTGATGATGGCGTTCGGCCCGACCTCGGTCCGGATCACGATGGCGTCGAGGCTCGAGAGCGTGCGTACGGTCGTGAGCCAGGTTCCGATGCCCAGCGCCAGCCGATCACCCGTGTTCCCCTGCTCGTCGTCGATCTCGAAGTTCTCGATCCGCTGGAGTTCGGGAGCGTTCAGGCTCCGGAGCCCCGAAAGGAACGAGTCGAAACGGACCGTCACCGCGTCGCGATTCGAACGCCGGTTGAGCTTCTTCGAGAACGGCTTCGCGAGGCTCGCCATCGAGTCCTGAATGAAGTCGGCCATCTTCCGGCGCGCGAGCGTCTCGCGGCCGCTGACGAGCGAGCTCGTCACGCCCGACTGGTACTCCGGGCCCGTGTCCTCGTCGATGATCGGAGCCGCGATCCCCGCCGCCTTGAAGGCGATGTAGTCGGCGAGCTCGAGGCTTCGGCCGATGTCCTCGAGCTCGAAGAACTGATCGATCAGCGTCGTGGCCTGACCCGGGTTCTCTTCCGGATTCAGCACCGCGCAGAGCGTCGAGAGCGGGCCGTCGCCGCGCACCGTGATGATCCCGTCGTCGGTGAAGCCGAGACCGCCGGCCGAACCGCGCGTCGCGATCTCGGTGATCCGCACAAGCCAGCCGGGGTAGGTGTACGCCAGCCGGTCGGTACGGAACTGCACGACGTCGGCGAGTGCCTGATCGGGCGAGAAGCCGAGCGGAGCGCTCGCGATGTAGAGACGCCCACGGAGCCCCCTCAGCTCGGAGTCGAGCACGTTCTGCCGCGCGTCCCGCACGACGGCCGTCGTCCGACGCGCGACGAGGAGCTGCGTCGCCACCTTCGACGGATTCCGGTTCATCGCCAGCGTCGCCGCGAGCGCGAGGGTGTACCGCACATCCTTCTGCGGCCCGGTGAGCGCGACCGTGATCGCCAGGGCATTGTTGACCCCGATGTCCGTGAAGTCGGGCTGATCCGTCACCGTATTGACCGTGCCAGCGCCCGCGCCGATGCCGAGCCCGTCGTCGAGCGCGTGACGCACCTTCACCGTGACTCCAGCCACGGCCGCCTCTGCGAAGTCGATCGTCTGCAGGAGCAGGAACGTCGTCGCTCCATCGGTAACCCGGGTCCCCGCCGGCACCGCGCCGGCGAGATGGCCGCTCGCGCTGACGAGCGTCGTCCCCCACCCCGGGATCGTAATCTGCGCGCCGCTGGCGAACACCGAGACCGCCGCCGATACGCAAACCTGCTGAAGAGTGTTCACCCGCGCGGATCCGGTCGTCGCCGCGAAGGCGGCCGTCCCGTTGATGATCGCCGCGAGCTCTGCCGCCGTGACGCTCGAGAGGTTCGCGACGTTGCCGGTGCCGACCGCCGTCGTCGGCGACCCCGCGTACCCCAGCTTGACCGCGGTACCCGCGACGACATCGACGAGAGAGATCGCACCGTCGGTGCCGAGAACCTGCCCGGTCAGCAGCAGATCTCCGGCCGCGTCGCTCGCGATGACCGCGCCGAGAGCCGTATTGATCGTCAGCACGACATCGGCGATCAGCGAGCTCACGCCGTCGAACACGACGGTCACCGGCGCCGACCCGTCCACCGCGATCGTCACCGCGTCGCCGGCCACGAGACCCGCAGGAGGACCCGGGGCGAGCGCCGCCGCCGCCGTCGCCGCGATCGCATCGATGACAACCACGCCGCCCGCGTCGATGTCGAAGCTCGCCCACGCGCCGACCACGAAGCCCGCGAACGGGCCCGAGTTCGTCCCGCACAGCGTCGCTCGAGGCGTGATCTGCACCTCGCCGACGCTCGTGTCGGCGCGCGCGATGAAGAGCCGCGAGGCCCGGAGGAACTTCAGCTTGATGAAGCCGTTCCCGTTCCAGAGCTCGCCGGCCGAGATCCTCGCCGCAGGATCGTTCGACGGAACGCCGGCCCGGTTGAATCCGAAGCTGCCGAACTTCCCCTCGAGATCCGCGCTGGTGAACGCTTCGAGTACGCCGCGCCGGTTCGGGTTGTACCCGAGCGAGTCGCCGCCAGCCGCAAAGGGCCCGTCTTCGTGCTCGCCGACCTCGAGCACGTTCCCGGTGCCGAGTCCCGTCGAGGGCTGCGGGGGTGCGATGTCGACAATGGCGATCTGCTCGATCCGCGTGAGCTGCTCGAGCGTGGGATCCTGCCTGTAACGCTGTACGAAACCCATTTCTACGTATCTCCTGCGGCGATCGTGTCGAGCTCCGCCCCGGTGCCGAGAGTGAGCCGGAAGCCAACGTCGAGCAAGGTAGCACAGCGAAGGTCCACGACGTCCACCGATGCGCGCACGCGCACAATCCCGCGTCGCTCGTGACTGTAGACCGGTTCCGGCTCGTCGATCCGACTGATGGCTGCCGGCTCGAGCGAGACCCGCACCGGCAGATTCCAATAGCTCGGCGTGCCCGTGAGCATCACCCGAGACGTCCCCTCTTCTGGCGCGAACGCGCTCTGCATCCTGGCGAGCACGGCTTCACGCTTCGCGACGTCGCGCGTCCAGACGTCGATCTGATACGCCGTGTCGAGCTCGGCCGTCTTCCAGAGAACCGTTCCTTTCAGCGCGCTCGGCTGATCGTACAGCCCGAACGTACCCTCGACCGGCGTCGGAACGAGCGAATGGTGCGAGTACATCCCGCCCCCGGCCGCCGTCACAGTCGCGCACGGGTACGGGAGCTCACGATCGGCCTCCGGCCACTCGTCGAAGACCTTCTCGAAGCTGAACTTCTGCCCGGGCTGCGGCGGATCCGCCTCCGCCCTCCGATTGTTCACGAAGAAGACGAGGGTCCGGAGGTACGCCGCGAGCACGTTCGAAACCGCCTGCTCGGGGTCTATGGCGTCGGTCGGCACGATGACGACGCCCAGCCCATCCGAGAGGATCGGCGTTCCTATGGCCTGCGCGGGCTGCCGCCGGCGTCCGAGCTGCGCCATCTGCCGCAGCGACTGCGGAGATCCGGGCGGCTCGCACTGCGGAGCGGTCGCTTCGTCGAGCGTGCTCATCCCGTCATCCGGTTGAGCTCGCGCGCGATCTCACGCGGGATGATCTGCTTCGACTCGAGCCGCTGAACCGCTTTGGCGAAGAAGTGCCGCGGCGCGATCCCGTCGCGCGCGATCTTCAGCGCGATGGCGTACGCGATCCGTCGCACGGTCGCCTCGTCGCGCGCGAAGCCCTTCACGCGCACCCAATCCTCGAGCGGCTGAAGCGGCGGGAAGTGCGGCCGCGTCCCTTCCTCCATGAAGGGCGCATGCGGCGCTTCGACACGCACGATCGCACCGTCGTCGACCGTCGTCGTCACGACCGACCGAGCGAGCTCGCCCGTCGCCACCGCGGGCCGGGGCTCGGCCGTCCGGATCTCGTTCACCACGAAGCCCTCGAGCACCATCGCCCCGGAGCGAAGCCCCCGGATCGCCGCTTCGTTGAACTGCTTGGGCAGCCGATCGAGAATGTCGGCGAAGTTCTCGGCCGTGACGTGCCTCGTCGTCATCGCTGCGTCCTGCCGCCCTGCTGCTTCGGAAGTCCGTTCGCGCCGCGCGGATCGTCCTGCGGCCGCACGCGCACGACCCACTGAAAGCGCCGCGGAAGCTCGAGGAAGGGCACGCTCGAGATCGTGAACCGCCGGCGCTGGGGCTCACCGCCGTTCCGGCCGTCGAACCGTTGCTCGATGTACGCGTACTGACCGCGGTCGAGATTCGTCGGGAAGAAGCTCCGGATCTGCTCTTCGGTGTACCGGGGCGAGATGCGCTCGAGGACGAGCTCGCCGCGCTCGACGACACCCGCGCTCTTCATGTCGCGCCGGAGCGATCGCAGGCTGAGCACCGGCGGGGGCGTGAACTCGAGCTCGCTGATGATCGTCACCGTCCCGCGACCGCGCGCGCCTCCGCTCCACTGTTCGATGATCGAGAAGATACGATAGGGCCGCAGCCCCAGATCCGCGACGAGCTGCTGCGCATCGTCCACGACCTCGGAGAGTTCGTCGCCGAGCGACCGATCGGCCTCCCACGGTTCGAGACCCCCTCCCTGTCCTGCGTGCGGCATGGTCTAGCTCGAGACCACCGTCGCATTGATGCCGCCAGGCAGCCCGGCGTAGTCCATCTGCGAATAGGGATTCGACACGACCCCGAGCGCATCGGCGATCCGCTTCGTCCAGAACTCGAGCCGCTTGAGGAGCGCCTCGAACTCATCCTGACGTATCGTCACTTCTCCGACTTTCGTCGTCTTCACCCGCGTGTTCGACTGCGCGATCTGCGCTTCGACCTCGAGCACGCGGCAGAGATCCTGTCGCACCCGCGCCCGGCTCTCGGGCCGGATCCGATCGAACGAGTCGAACACCAGAAACAGCGGCTGAGAGGCCGCCGGGAACCCGAGCTGGATCGACTGCGCGAGCTCAGCCCAGTCGGGATACCCGAGAAAGCGCAGGATCGCGTTCCGCTCGTCTTCGGTGAACGGCTCTTTCCCGAACGGTACTTCAGCGACAGACATCGGCGCGCCTCCCTGTTAGGGGGCAGGATACCGCGCCGGAGTCCTGCCCGCTCTAGCTACGACCGATGAGCTCGAGCTCGATGCCCTGAAGCTGCAGCGTCTTGAGATCGTGTGTCAGCCGCGTGATACGCGCGTTCACCTTGATCTCGCAGAGTCGGCCGCCGATCATCGCGCGGCCTCCCTTCGTCACCCGAAAGAGCTCGACGGGCGCGATCGTGTCCGTGTCGCCCGGGTCAACGCCCCTCGAGATGACCCTCTCGAGCGCGCTCGGCTGCGGAGGGAGCTGTCGACGGTTCTTCGGCGCACCCTTCTTGGGCGCGAGCTTCCGAAGATCCTTCTTCGCCTTCTTCGAGAGCTCCTTCTTCGGCTTCTCGGGCGTCGCCGGCTCCTCGCGATCACTCGCGCTGCCTGGCATCGGCTGCGCGCCGGATGCGACCGCCTCGACCGGCCCGCTCGAGACACCCTCGGGCGCTTCCGCACCGTCGAGCAGCTCGGCGACCTCGTCGCTCGAGTCGCTCTTCGCGCCCGCCTCCTTCTCGGATACCGGCTTCGAGCGCTCCGTCTTTCGTCGTGCCATTTCTCGGTGCTCCCCTTCGAGGTAGACCCGGGCCCCACTCTCAGAGCCCGAGTCGGCCTCAGCCTAGCACCTCAAGCGCGCTACGCGTGCTCGATCGAAATTGCCCTCTTGAACGTGCTCGCGCCGTCGGTGACGCCGTCGCTCGGAACGGGCCAGTCGCCAGACCACGACCACGCCTGACCGACGACCTGCTGCAGACGATCCTGCGGAGCGCGGAGGATGAAGCGGATCCCCTCGGTCATGATCTGCACGCCGTTGTTGACGATGTTGAATTCGCCGATCCGGCCCTGCACACCCGCCTCCGTGATGTACGCGCCCTCGTCGATCGCCTTCTCGTAGATCGCGCCGGCGCCGACCACGATCGCGCGACGAATCTCGATCCCCGCCTGGTTCTGGATCTCCGCGCCGATCTCCGGAGCTCCCTCGGCCGAACCGCCGCCGCCCGACGTATCGACGAGGTCGCCGACGTTCGTCCGCTTCGGGTTCTCGCGGTTCCGGTAGAAGTAGCAGCCGATCTGATCGCCGATGACGAGCTCCTTGTAGGCCATCCCGTCGGGCAGCGACTGCTGCAGGCGCTGCCACTGGTTGTCGGCGAAGATCTGCGCCTCTCCCTGCGGCGAAAGGTGCACGTGGTACCGGCCGTCATCGAAGGTCGGCACGTTGTTGTCGCGAAGGATCGCCACCGCGTTGATCACGTCCTGCAGCGTCAGGATCTCCGTGCCCGTCAGCGCGTCGACCGTCAGGCCGCCGCCCACGCGCACGATCTCGGTCCGGAAGGCGCTCTTGACGCCCTCGCGGAGCGCGACGCCAACCGTCAGCACGGCCGCGAGCGTGAGGATCCCGGGCCCGAAGGGGTCGTCGGCGTCGAGGGGTACCGCCGCGATCACCTGGTTGTCCGGCTCGGCACCCGTGAACGAGACCGCGATCGGGTTCAGCGCCGAGACGGCGACGACACGACCGCCCGCGGCGACCTCGGAGAAGCCGTTGATCGACGCGATGACGATCTGCGACGCCCCCGCTCCGGCCGCCGCGATCGCGACCGTGTCTCCGGCGAGGTACGCGCGGAAGAGATGATCCCGGACGATCCGGTTCAGCGTCTGACCGCTGTTCAGCCCGAGCTTCTTCGTGTCCTCGAGAAACGTCGAGTTGAGCGCGACGTACGAGGTCGGCATGTTCGAGTCGAGCGCGTTGCCGAACTGGCTCGCCGTCGCCCTCCACTGCTCGACCGGGTACGAGCCCGGCGTCGGGTCGCTGCCCGGTGTAAGCGGCGTCGTGGTGACGCCCATCAGCCCGGTGCGCGTGAAGACGGTCGTCTCACCGATCTGGGCGGGCCACTCTTCGACTTTGGCTTCCGCCCGGAAGAGCAGGTTCGGGTACAGGGCGTCGTAGAACTCTCGGATGAGAGTCTCGTCCTGAATGACCGCTGCGATTTCGGGCGAGAACCCCTGCAGACTGATCGTCATCGGGTATTCCTCGGGTTAGAAAATGGTTTCTCTGCCCGCTCGCCCGAACCCGTCGATTTACCGCTCGACGTCAGCGTATTGGATCGCGGTGCTAACGCGAGAAAGCTACTCGCCTCGCCTGCCCGAGGCAAGCTGCTTCATCGAGGCGGAGGCTTGTACCCCTTCCGGATGCCCGCGCCGCCACCACCGTACTTCTGCCGTTTGTGGGCCGAGAATTCGCTCGCGGTCATCTTCATGGCCGTCTTCTCACCTTCGCCAGGCGCTCCACCTCCGCCACCTGGCGCCGGAGCACCGCCGCCGTCCTTCGGCGTCGAAGTCGTCGTCGCCTTCTTCTCTCCCGGCTTCGCGCCATCGGCGGGGACGACGCCCGCGGCCGGCACACCGAAGCGAGCACGCTCGACCGGGTCCTCGAGCAGCTTCGTCAGCCATTCGTCGCGGTCTTCGTCATCACCGACCTTCCGAACCCGGAAGGCGAGATACTCGAGATCCGGCACCGAGTGCGCCGCGCCCAGACGCGCGATCTCGTACGCGCGCTCGGCCTTCTCTTTCTCGACTTTCGCGGTCGTCGCCTCCGTCTTCAGCTTCTCGGCGTCGGCCTTCGCCTTCTCGAGCTCACTCATCTCCTCGGTACGCCGCTTCTCCTCGGCCTCCTTCATCGCCGCGAGCTCGGCCGCGTCCTTCTTCGCCTGCTCGGGATCGACCCCGAGCTCGCGGAGCTTCGCGCGCGTCGCCCGGTCGAGCCGCTCCTCGAAGGCTTCCTTCGAGTGGAACGTCGCAAAGGGTGAGCCGCCTTCGGGCGGGGCGCCGGCCGGAGGCGCACCTGCGGGCGCGGGCGCCGGCGGAGCTGCGCCGGCAGGGGGCGGCGCTGCGGGGGGTGCTCCGGCAGGGGGCGCACCAGCGGGGGGAGCGCCCGCGGGGGGCGTGTTTGGCTCTGCCATCGCGTCTGACCTCCATGTCCGCTGATTGCCGCTCAGCGTGGGCGTTTCGGGGTTCGATCCGCACCATAGCAGAGCGCCCGACCTCTGAGGGAAATCGGGCGCTCCTTCGTTCGGCTAGCCGCTGCGGCGTAGGTTACAGGTTCGCGGTCGCGTCCATCTTCCGCGCGACGCTCTCGGGCGTCGGGCCGAATCCGGGCTGCGGGGTGAAGGTGACCCGCGCGCTCGTCACCGCGTCGGCGATGAGGAACTCGACGGTCTCGCCGTCCGGCTGCAGAGCCGCCTGCGTCGTCGCGAGACCCGCCTGCAGCACTCCGCGCGCCAGCACCGTGAAGACGCCCGTAACGCCTCCGGTGAGTGATTCCGCCGAGAGAAGCCGCAGTCCCGCACGAGGTACGAGGCTCGCAACTCCGGTCCCCGCGACCACGGTCACATCGACGGTGATCGGAAGCTGCTCCGCCGTCTCGTAGTAGACCTCCGCCTCCGTCACGGCGTCAGCCGCGAGGAAGAGAATGTCTCCATCGGCCGTGACCTGCGCCTGACCGGCCGCGAGCGCCGCATCTTCGGGCACCACCTGCAAGACGCCCACGTTCGCGCCTGCCGCGATGATGAAGCCACCGAGCAGACGGTGCGCCTTCGCGTTCGCCGGAAGCACGAGCACGTGCGTCGGCGCCACGTCGATCGTCGCGTTCCGCAGATAGCGCTCGTCGCCGGCGATCGCATCGCCGATGCGCGCGAGCTGGTTGAAGCTTCCTACCTTGTTTGGATTTCCCTCGTTGCCTGCATCTCGAAGGGGTCGCGTCAAAAAACCACTCATGCCTCATCTCTTTTCTGTCCAGCTCCGGAGGACTCGGTGCGGGGGACCGTGAAGAAAGCGCAACTCCCCCCGCCGGGAGCTGCGTTGCTACCATAGCCCGTGATATCGTCCAAGGGAAACGCCCCGCGACGCTACGAACGTCCGAGGCTTGGCCAAGCAGAAAGAACGCAAGATGCTCGACGAGAAGAGCCTACGACGCTTCGAAGCGAAGATCGACCGATCCGGTCACTGGAAATACCCGTATCCTTGAGGATTCTTCCTAGATCCGTGCCAGCTTCGAGACACATTCTGCTTGTGCTCTTCGGTATGGGGTCACGCGTCAGGCGATCGGGCGAATCCGCAAACGCGAAACTTGGACCCATATCTAGGACGTACGACCGCCAGCCAGAACCGTAATGCTGCCCTGTCCGCTCACCTGAATTCGCGCAGGGCTGTCCGCATCGCGCGGGAACTCGATCAGCAAGTCACCCTGAACGGGGATATCCGCACCCGTGCCAAAGGTCGTGCCCGTCGTGAGCCCGAGCGTCCCGAGCGCTGTCCCGGAGCTGACCAGCACCGATCCTTCACTTCCGGTGAGGACGCTCTCGATCTGTATTTCTCCAGAGGTCGCCACGGTCACTCGTGGCGTCGGGAGCCCAGCCAAAGCCAAAGCCGCGTTGATGCGTGCCGCAACCTGCGCGGCACTCTGATCGGCCGCAAGGAAGGTCGTCGTAATCGGAGCGGCAAAGGGGCTATCGAAGGCTAGGACCAACGTCTCACCACCTACGAAGCCCGTGGGGAACGTGCCGCCCACGCCCAGCACGCGCGCGACGTCGGCACCGATGCGCAAGAAGAGCTTCGCACTCGTCCTCGCGACGAGAAGCTCGATCGCCGTGAAGCCGTCGAGAATGTCGAGGTCGACGAACTGCGCCCCAGGAATTCCGGACGTGAGCACCTGCAGCGGCTGCTGCGAGCTCACGACGGACTGATAGTTCTTCGGGCAGACGCCGCAGACCGAATCCCCGAGCGCGAAAACAGCCTGATTCGCGCCTCCGACGCCCACACCGCACGAGCTGCTGCAAGAGTCGCTCGCAATGACGCTTCCGCTGATCTGTACGGCGCCCATGGATCAGTCCTCCAGAGCTACTCGTATGTCGCCTGGTTGTGCTGACGCACCCCGTCGGTCGGCATCCGGCCGCCCTTCGGGCCCCGCGACTGCGTCTCGGCGTTCGTCGGAACCTTCCGCAGCCCGTCGGCGCCGTTCGAGCCGGAGCCGGAACTCGGCATCTTCGGGAGCGCGTTCTGCGCGTGGGGATTGCCGCCGCCGCCGCCGCCGCGCGGGAAGGGGAACTTCTTATCTTCCATCGGGTACCTCCGCCGGCAGAGTAGCGCCCCGCCGCCCGAGAGTCGATTAGATCGTCGCGTCCTCGAGCTCGATGGTCGCCACGCCGCCCACGCCGTTGATCTGCAGCATCGGGAACTTCGCCGAGCAGAAGCGCCGAACGCTGTCGCCCGTCTCGAGCTGCGTCGCCTGATCGGCCGGGCTCGCCGTCTGCACGCCCAGCGCATTGAAGGTCGCGCGAGTCGTTGAATCCGGCGTCGTCTGCACCGGCGGGGTCGCCGAGCTCCGCGCCTGGAAGAAGTAGGCAACGGGGAAAGCCCCACGCACCGTCAGCCGAATGTGACGACCCGCGAGCCCGATCGCGGCCATGTCGATCGAGAGCACCGCGGCCGCTGCCGGGACATCGACGACCCGCACTCGGCCCGCTCGAGGGAATGCCTCACGATTCGATGTTCGCTCGGCGTTGTCGGGGGCTTCGCTGTAGGGGCGCTCGTCGACAGGCATGCCCGGAAGGCTACGCGCCGCTGTCGTCGATGTCGAGACGCTCAAGGGGCAATCGGGGCCCCGCTGGACGCACCCCAGGCGTCCCGAAGCCCTCGGGCAGCTCGCCGTGCTCGACCGCGCGCTTCGCCCGTCCGATCCACTGCACCGCGCCCTCGAGCGCCTCGAGCGCCTGCTCGCGGGTCTTCGCCACCGCGACGCGCTGCAGGAAGCCCTCGGCCGAGTTCACCGCCGCGATCACGAACGTGCCGCGGAACTCCGCCTCTTCGCCCATCCCAGAATCAGCCATCGGTGTCCCCTTCGGGTTCATTCGCTCTCCTCGGCGGCTCCGGTTTGATCTCCGTACCGTCGTGCAAGACGATAGATCCGGGTCCGTCGCCGTGCCCGCAACAGCAGCTCGCGGTGAGACGCCCCGCTTCGTTGAGGGCCCTCACCTGATCAGCGATGCAGGCGTCGATGGGGGCGTTCTTCGCATGCGCCTTGCCCGTGTGTGAGAGGTGGGCCGGCACGATCACGGGAAGGACCACGAGCGCTAGTCCGCAGCGCCTGCATATCACCTCTACATCACCCTCAGGCGGCTGCGTGCGACCAGCGCCAAACGCCCGCCGCTCTTCTTCGGTGAGATTGAGCAGAATGTGGACCGCGTCCAAAAACGGCATTGAGACCTCGGGGGTGACGTCGGCCCCACGAACACCGGACCCGTCGATCGTGTACTCACGAACGGCCAAGACACCATGGTCGAGTTCGAGCTCGTGAACGGTCCCGCGCACGTGTCCGTCGACGTCCCAGATGTGTGGGTGCGTGATGCGGAGAATCCCCCACGCCTCGCCTTCCCTCCGACCAGCATCGACGCGGGCCATCGCCGTAGTCCCCTGCCGAACGAAGTCCGCCGCGTGCTTGGCGGTCGCCTCGAGCACGTCGATGCGGGCAAGGAGTGTGAAGACGTCGCTCCAGTCGCAGTCCTCATCTCGTCCCCGCGCGAGCCACGACTCCGGCGTGCGTCCACGGATGTGCTCTACATCGCCAGGTCCGTGGTCGGGCCAGTCCTCGTCGGGCTCGACCGTGCGGGGCTCCTCGGCGGGCGCGTCGTGTGCCCCGCCGGGTTGCTCGGCGGGTTGCTTGCGGGGCTCCTCGGCGGACAGCCGGCGCCCGATGTCGCACGCCAGGCACGCAGCCTCCCCAACCTCCTCGCACTCGTGGAGTACGGTGCCCGTCCACGCTCGGGGCTCGGCGGTCTGCTTCGAGTCGCTCATCCCTCCGCCTCGCGCCGCGTGAGCTCGTCGGGCGGTCCCTCGTCGTCGTCGGGCTCGAGGAACCCGTATCCCCCACAGTCGTCGCAGTCCACGAGGCGTTCGATGCCGGGGTCTCGGCGACTAAAACAGGGGTTGTCGTCCCCCTCGTCGACCTCGCCGAGACCATCGCAAGTCAGGCACATTTCGGCGCCGAGGTTTTCCCGTCGCGCGGACTCTTCGTCCATGATGCGCGTCGCTTCCTTGAGTCCGGGATCGTCCATCAGAACGCCTTTTCGCCCCTCAACGCAGCTCGAGCGCGCTTCACCCGGATCGCGAGTTCTTCCTCACCGATGAGATACGCTCCGCCGACGTTCGGCAGGTGGATCAGCGCCGCCTGGATACGCGCTCGGAGGCGCGCGACTTCAGCCTGAGTCTCCATCTCTACCCTTCCCTTCCCGCCGACTCCTGCCGACTCATCTAGCCTAAGTCGCAGATTCTGCTCCGTCAAGCACGTATTCTGCTCCGTCTGTCAGAGATACCGTTCGCCCACGATTTCGACCTCAAGTTCTCCGACGTACCGCCAAAACCGATCCCGCTCCCGATTCGTCAGCTCGAACACCACAGTGAGCTCCCCAAGCGCGCGCCGCTTCACCTTCCGATCCTGCACGAGAGCGTCGATGTCTCGCTCGAGCTGCTCCGGTGTCGTTCCTACCATTCGAGATGCTCACGAAGAAGACGGGCCATCCCGGGCGGGTCGTCAGGATCCATGATCTCAGCGAACGCCCGGACGTACTCGTCTTCGCTCTGGTACAGACTACTCGGGGGCGCCGTCCCAAACCACTCCCCCAACCGATCCTGCATGTAAGAGTTCAGCTCGGCGCCGGTGAGCCCTCGAGATCGCCCCACTGCGACGTGAAGTCCCGAGACCAGATCCTGGTAGGGCTGCTCTGGCGATCCGATGGGAGGCACCTGCGGTTCGACCCGGCCGCCACGCCGAACGATGTTCGGCAAACGTGCCCGCTCGGGAGCATCCGCCCCAACCGTCTCGGCGAGACGCCCGACGACGTGCCGGGCACGACTCTCGACGCTCGCCTCCTCGATCGCACTCGCGGTGCCCCGGTAGTGCCCGGTGATCCTCGAGCCGCCGTGGTGCTCTTCGTGGATCAGCGTTCCGAGGTGCTGCCACTCCTCGGCGCTCGGGTTCCGACCGCGCCCCAGCGCATGCAACGCGTCGGCGACGCCCTTCGACGTCTGCCGCGTCATGCGGATCGCCCCGTTGACCCGGGTGTGAGCTGCGACGAGGCGCTCTTCGTCGATGATCCGAATCAACGTAAGCCGATCGCGCTGGTGCCGACTCCCCTCGGCACTCTCCGCCACGTCGCGAGACATAAATCCTGGCGTGATCGTCCGAATCATCCGACGAATGCCGCCGCGGAGCCCCTTCCCCATCGGCAGCGTGATCTGCCGTCGTACACCGCTCTCGGTCGTCGGCATTCGACGCATTCGGCGAGATGTCGCGGCCATCTCCCGTGCTTGCTCCCGGATGGCATCAGCCGTGAGCTCAGTTCCTATCTCGTACCCGTCGCGCGTGACGATCTGCGGACTGTACCCGTGCGCGCTCATCTGCTCCGTACGCTCTTCGGCCCGCACTCGCGCCGCATTCGCCGCGAGCTCCTCGGGCGTCTCTTCTGCAATGAGCTCGGCGACTTCGGGTTCAGGAAGCGTCTCTGTTCCCGCGGCCGCGCGCGCACGCTCGATCGCCTCTTCGAGCGCCTGCCGCGGTGCACTCGTCTCGGTCTCATCCCATCCCGGGCGCCAGGGGATCACGACCTCACGATCGTTCGGGCGTGCCGGCGGATGCAGATACTCGCGTCCCGCTCCATCGCGAAACATCGCATCGAGATCGCGGATCTGCCCGTGCACCGCGATCGAGTCCGGATACGTCCGGTTGTCCATCATCGCGAGGATCTTCTTCTGCATGTCGGGGAAGTCGACGTCCCGCGCCGCGTGAAGCGCCTCGAAGCCCGCCGCGTTCTGGGCGTACGCCGTCTCAGTCCGGACGATCCGCATCGCCCACCACCGGTGACGCCGAAAGAGCCCCTCGGGGATCGTCTCGAGCCGGATCCGCTCGACCGTCCCGTCGCCGAGCTCGCGCGCCGCGACCGAGACGCGCCCGCGCGGGCCGCGCATCGCGACGAGCTGATCGACCGCCTGCGAGAACGTCCCGCCGGCGAGCAGATTCGACTGCAGCGTCTGCCGCATCGTCCGCTCCATCTCCTCGCCGTACCGGTCCATCGAGGTAGCGTGCTGCCGCAGCAGCGATGCCTGCACACCCCGCGTCCGCTCGTTCATCATCCGGGCCGTGTTGATGCGCAGGGGGCGCACGCTGCCCGAGTACGCCTGCTCGAGGTTCCCCAGAAGCCCGACGGTGTCGAACCATCCCTGCCGGATGTTCCGCCGCGCCGCGCGCCGCGAGTTCCGATCCATCCGAGCGCGGACGAAGGCGTTCACGAGCTGCACCTGGCGCCGATAGGCGAGCAACCCCGCGCCCGTGAATCGCTCGGTCGGCCCGTGGCGCTGCGCCTCGCGACGGAGCCGCCGCTCGAGCTGCTGATCGGCGCGCTCGAGCATCTCGAGGATCTCCCGCGCCTCCGCGCGCCCCGCACGGCTCCGGAGCGAAACGTTCTGATCGGCCTGCGCGAGTCCGACCGTGAGAACGCGCTCAGCCTCCGCCGCTGCGCTCGTCGCCACGGATCAGGTTCCGGCTTCGGGCTTCTTCGCACCCGGACCGCCATCGGCGCGCGCGTCCGGCTCCTTCTCGTCAGGCTTCGCCGGCGGAGGAACGACATCACCGTCGTCGTCGGCCTTCACGGCCGAGAGCGCCTGGATCTCGCGGTCGAGCCCGCGGTCGGAGTCCTCCTCGATCGCCTCGAGCTCGGCCTCGGGATCCTCGACGCCGAAGAGCTGCCCGACCGCGCGAACGGCCGTCCGATGCGAGATGACCGCCTTCCCGCCGCTCGCCTCCTTGGCCGACTGCACCGCGATCTGCTTATCCGTCCACGTCGGCGAGAAGAACGGGGGCCAGAGCAGGCGCACCTGATCGGACTCGCCTGGCACGAGCTCGATCTCGACGATCTCTGCCTCGGGCTTCTCTTCGCCCTCTTCCGGCTCCGGAGGCTCGAGACGCTCGAACTTCTTCGGGAGCTCGATCTCTTTCGAACCGAGGGCGCGAGCCATCTTCAGCAGCCCGACGAGCACCCGCGTAAACCCCTCGCCGTACGAGGCACGCAGAACCGAGCACACCGCCGTCATCGGCGCGAAGATGATCCGCAGAGCCGCCGCGCTCTTCGCCGCGCTGGCAACGTCCTCGGCGGGAGGAGCTACGACGCCCGCCGAGTCGAGCACGTCGGCCCGAAGGCTCTTCAGGCGCCCCTCAGCCGCCATCATCGCGTCACCCGGCAGCGAAAGATATTCGGCGCCGCCCTTCGAGTAGATGGCCGAGCCCGAGCCCTTCTTCACGGTTCCGGTGTTCGTTGCCCTGTCGTCCTTGATGACGAGTGTCGGGTCGACGTTCGCGATCGTGCCCTTCGTCGTCGCGCTCTTCAGCCGGTGAGCCTGCCCGAGGTCGTCGCACATCCCCTCGTAGTCCGAGGGCCCGTCGTAGGGAGCTCGAGGAGCTTCGGCACCGGCCGTGTGAGGATGGTTCTGGATCCAGACGACCGGGCAGACGCCCCCGACCACGACCGCATCTCGATCTGGCATCGCGATCCGCGACCAATTCGCATCGCGCGCCTGGTCTTCCGGGATCCGGTCCCAAGAGATGTCCCGCTCCTCGTCGATGAAGCGCGCGAAGAAGTACCGTCGCTCGATCGGCCTGCCGGTCTTCTCGTCGAGATCTTCCTCGACGTACGCGTACGTTTTCAGGAACGACCCGACGACGAGCTCGCTCCGATCTTCCCACGAGAGCACCCGACAGTGCTTCGGATTGTGAACCTCGACTCGAGGCTTCCCCTCGACGAATCCGTATGAGATCGCGACCGACCCGCACGCCCCGCCGAGGTTCCGGGCCTCGATGCCCCGAACGAAGAGCCTCGATGACGTCGCGAGCGCGCGCGTGAACGCCTCCGCGTCTTCGTCCCCCTCGACCATCACGACCGGCTCGGAGTCGACGCCGAGCGTCATGCTCGTGAGCCGACCGGTGATGAACTTCGCGAGCGGCATCATCGCCGAAGGCTTCCGCATCGAGAGCGGCACGTAATAGCCCGGCTTGATCGCCGCCATCGGCCCGTAGCCCCGGAAGTACCCGTCCCAGTCGTAGAGCTTCGCGTCGTCCTGCGTCAGCCGGAAATGGCTCTCGTATTTGTCGAGCTCGCCGTACCTCGGGCCATCGGTGATGTCGGTCAGCGCGATCGCCGGGATGCCCGTTACGCCGGAGCGCGGATCGACATTCTCCTCGATCTCGTTTCGCATCAGACAATCGCGTGCACAACCGTGCCGTCGTCCTCGGGCTGGATGTAGATGTCTGCAACCGTCACGGCGTCCGTGGCGTTGAACGTGACCGTCGCGAACCCTTGCGCGTTGTAAACGACCTGAGCAGCGCCCGCACCTGGCGTAGCACTGTTCTGGATCTGCTTCGGGCCCGTCGCAGTCGCAGTCGTGGCTTCCACTGCGACCACCGCTCCCTTTGTCGTGAGCGTCACCACATTCGTCGTAACCGTCAGCCCCGCGTCCCAAAAACCGCGAGCACCTGAGACGAAGTCACCAACGTTGTTGAAATCATCGGCCATCGTCGCATCAAGAGCGCGTGGTCCGATCGAGAACAACTGACCCGCCACCGTTCCTTGAAGATCGATAGAGGTATGGATGGACAGAGCCGTGATGCTCATATCCCCACCCGTGATCACCTGAACGCCATCGCCTCCATTGATCCCGGCCAAAATGATCTGCTTCTCTGCGCGGAACTTCGCACCAAGCTGTACTTGGATAACAGGAGCCGTTCCCAGATTGGTAATCGTAGTCTCATCGTACAACTGGACGAACGAGTTCTGCTCGGCACCGACAGCAGCGAAGATGTCGTTATCGGCAGAGATCTTCCCAGGCACCATCGACGGAGCGCTAGCAAAGGGAGCTGGTTTCCCGAAGGAGATCCGAACAGGAGCCCTTTCACTCGGATCTTGTCCTTTAGCCCGAATCACTCCCTTGATGTGCCCCGTGATGTGGTGCTCACCGCCGAACGCAACGTACCGCTCGTCGGTGACTAAGAACCCCGAGACGTACGGGATCGGACCGAGCCAGGCCACGAAATGCCCACCAATGAAATGCACACCCCAGCCCACCCACGAACTGCTCGTGAGGGTCGGCTCCGTACTGGGAGGAACTACGGTGGTCCACGCCTGACGACCCATCAGAAACTGACCTTGTCCGTGGTATCGAACAAGCGTGCCAAGGTTGGTGATGACGCAGCCGAGCAGAATAAGGCGGCCGTCAGAAACTAGATTGGTGTTTATCGTCACGCTGATAATGGCGTTGACGATGTTCACACCAGGACTGTACTCGCCGTCCGATCCATCTGCACCCGAGTCAGATGGTCCAATACCGCCCATAATCCCAATCCCCTGAACCATCGGAACGAAATCCGTCGTGATGACGACGTTCCCCGCGTCGGGCTCGAAGACGCGGTAGCTGGCCCCGGTCGGGATGGCCGAGAACTCCGCGCAAGGGACGATGTCCGTAGCTCCGTTATCACGGATCGTACGGCGGTCCCCCGCCGCGTCACCGTCGAGGATCTCGATCGTCTTGCCGTCGAGCGCTCCCGGCGTAAGACCGCCGCTCGTGACGAGCTTCTCAATGGTCGTGCCGCCCTGCGCCGTGTCTCCGCTGACGATGACGTTGACCTCGGGAAAGATCACGTAGATCGCTGCGAGCGCTCCCGTGAACACGCGCGCGCGAAAGGTCGGCCACGCATATCCTGCACCCGGATGCGGACTGACCTGAACGACGACCTCATGGGCAATCGACATCGGAATGATTCGTTCGGCCGCCCCGATCGTGGCGAGGGGCGATTCGATCGTTCCGGTATTCGAGTCGTTGCCGCCCTGCGCGTCGACATGGATCGTGAGAGGGCGCACCGTACGTGCGAACGAGAGCCCGTCCACACCCCTCGAACTCAGCAACGACCAGAGGTTGAGTCCCGGGCGCAGCCGTCGACTTTGCCGGAAAAGCGCAAGGATCGTATCCTGAGAATCCGAGTCGTAGGGCACGATCGCGATGCCCTGCCGCACAAGCAAATCGACATCATGGCTCTCGTCCGAGACGTGATCACCTGCCTTGAGAGAGAGGGTGGGGAAGTCGTCGAGCAGCAGGAAGTCGGCCATGCGCGGAGCCTACCACCTCACCTCTAGCATCGCAGCCGGAGTCGAATCACCGCATCTGCAAGTCGCCGTATTCGAGCGCGAACTCTTCCTCAGGCGCGAACTTCCGGGCCTGCTCGCGTGCGATCCACAGCGCCATCAGGTTGTCCCCCGTGTGCTCGAGAGGTCGATACTCGTCCATCTCGGCGATCAGCGTACGCAGCTCGGGCTCGATCGGCATCCCGAGCTCATTCGAAGGGAAGATCCACCGCCCGGCTCGGAGCTCCACCGCGAGCGACTCGAGACCCCACGAAAGATCCCGCTTGTTCGCCCCCGTGGTGTAGTGCGCGTGCACCGTGAACTCGCCGCGCTGGCGCTCCTCGATGAAGTCGACGAGGAACCGCTGCGCCGCGTTCGACTCGACCGCGACCTCAGAGCCGAAGCGGAGGCCCGTGTGCAGGATCCGGTGCACGAGGTCGGGACCGCTCCACCGCCCCGACTGCATATCGACGATCAGCCGGCGCCGGTCCGGCAGCATCGCGATCGTGACGAGCGCCGACCGATTGTGACGCTCCTCTCGCCCGACGCCGACGTCTACGCCCGTGAAGCAGGGGAGCGTCGGCCCGTAGACGTACCGGGCCGGAGGGGCGTCGAGGAAGGTCCGGTTCACCCCGGCCTGCAGCGCGAGCTTGATCCAGCCCGCCTGGAACACCTTCGTCGCCGGATCCGTGTTGATGCAGCAGTATTTCCGGAAGAAGTTGCTCGGGATCATGTTAGCGAACAGCTTCCGGAGCTTCGCGGGAGACGCGACCTTCCACAGCGCTTCCCACTCCATCGGGTCGTCGCGCGGGTTCAGCACCGCCGACCACACCTGAGAGCCGAAGTCGGGTCGGTGCGCGAGCACGTCGAGCAGATCGTTCCGAGCCCACGGCGTCCCGATCCCCACGATGTTCGCGTTCCCGCCGATCGGCTGCCGCGTGAACGCCTTTTTGTCGAACCACGTGACGAGCTTGTCGCGCTGCTCTTCGGTGCCGCTGGTGTCCTCGTCGACGACGTCGTCGAGATCGATCTCGTCGAAGCGACCCCCGGTGATCGCCTTCGAGCCGACGCCGAACGCCGTCACGCTCGCATCCTTCGCTCGAGTGGGCCGCTCGACCTCGATCGCCTTCGAACCCCAGGGCGCGCCCCGCCGCGTCGCTCGCCGCAGCTCCGGGAAGACGCGCCGCACGAGCTCGTTCCCGTCGATGTGCTGCCGGATGGCGTCGACCCGGTCGCTCGCCTGCTCGTACGTCGCCGAGCAGAGCGCGTGCCGGCGCCGCGGGTTCTTCCCGAGCTTGTAGATGATGCGTCCGAGGAGCTGACTGGTATTGTGGGTGACCGTGTAGTCCCTACCAGCGAGATAGGTCTGCGTCGCCGAGTCGACCGAAATGCACTTCACCGGGACTGATTCGACCGGAACGATTGCGCGAACAACACGCCACCGAGCGCGCCCTCTCGACTGACGCGTTCGAGGATCCCGGAGTCCAGCCGCACACGCGGCCGCCTTCCGAGGAAGCCGGAAAACCTGCTCGGTCGGCGTGAACAGAATCCGCCATCCCCGACGCCCTGATGCTGTCTCACGCTCGAGCTGCGTCGGCTTCATCCCCAAAGACCGCACAAGCTCGACGACGCCATTCGCAAGCTCCTCGTCCGAGGACGCGTACTCGACCCGAAGTGAGCTCCGACCACCACTTCGGCAGCCGTCCGTGTCCATGAGTCCGGCGAGCAAAGCACGCCGCTGCGCCTCGGAGCCGCGAAGGTAGCTCTCGGGGACATGCTTCCGGCCGAGCACACCTAGCTCGCGCAGAAGCTGTCTAAGCCGCTGCGGCTCCATGTTTCGCCGCTTGCTACTCCATCCGAGCGAGCCATACCAGACGCCAGGGTGTCGCTTGTCCTCGTACGGCTCGCAATCACCCCCTGCGAGACGCCGGCACTCGTCGAAGACGAAGCGATCATGCTCATGAAATGTGAGTCGCGACGAGCTCGAGTCCCCATCACCGAGCCACGCTCCGAGCACATACGGATCGACTGGCAGCGCCTTCGTCTCGTACTGAACCGGATCCGCCACCGGAATCCGCCACCTCGAGCGTCCGCTCGGCGTCTCGAGAGACTTGAGCATACGCTCGGTCGTTACGACCCGAGACACGCCCTCAAGATCACGGGCCGACCACTGATGATCCGCGTCAGCCCGAATCGACGTCCTGTCATCGAAGCGGAGAACGAAGACCGCCCGCCCGTGCTGGATCATGCTCGCTCCGAGGATCTTCACCGGATGCCCATCCGCACCAAACACTCGATCGCCAACGCGGAGCACCGCCATCGAGCGCCATCCATCCGGCGTCGGGATCTCCGTGTCGATGGGGAGCGCCTTCCCGTGCCCGACAGGCGCGAGGATCACGCCCCACTGATTCCGGTTCCAGAAGTCGTGCCACGACTCGTGAAAGTCGGCGTTATCGACGCGCTGGCCCGTCTCCTCGTCAGGGATCGCGTACTCAACGAAGGGGGCCGCCCCCACCGGGAGATGATCGAGGTCGGACCCGAGAGGCCATGGCTCGCCGCGCGCCTGCCGCACGTGTACCTCGTCGAGCGCCTGCGTCATGTCGAGCACCTGCGCCTGCGTGAGCGACTCGAGCTCGACGCTCGGGGCGATGTCCTCGACCGTGGCGAGTGAGCCCATCAGTCGACCTCGAGCAGCTTCAGGCAGCGCCGGCACGGGGGAAACTCGCCCTTATACGCGCCCGAATTCCATCCGCGAGGGTTGTTCGTCCAGCTCCGCCAGGCAGAACGCTTCCGGAGCTTAGCGTTCTGGATCGGCGCACCGCACGCGCCCGGCTGATCTCCCCCCCCCTCAGTCAGATGCAGCCGCCCCCACCCACGCCGCGTGCCGAACATCACGACGTGACGCCCGCGGAACGGATGCGACGTCCACGGGCCACGAACGAGATCGCCCATCGGATCAGTCTACTGTTTCCCGAGGTACTTCAGCGCCTGATGCACCCAGCACGCCCGCACCTTGCGCCCCGGGAAGACCTCGGAGACGATGCGACGAAGCGTCTTCTCGATCTTCTTCGCTTCCTGATACGTGAGCGCGTGATCGTCGGAGAACCCGAGTTCACACGTGATTTCGATTCGCGGCCGGCTCACTCTTCCTCGTCGCCCTCGACGAGCCCGCGCCAGCCGTCAGCCGCGTCGCCCCGCAGGTTCTCGATCGCGAACCCATGCGCGCCCGCCAGCGCGAGCCACGCGATCGAGCCGTCCTCGGTCGAGTAGCTCTGATCGTGGTTCACGAGCCCGACAGTATCGACGATCACGACAGAAAGCGCCTGGACCTTCCCGGCCCGGATCATCGTCTCCAGGTCGCGCACGATCCGCAGCATCTGCGCCTGCGAGCCGTGCTTCTCGTCGGCCTCGAGCTTCGTCGGGGGTCTCATTCGTCCTTCCCGTCCGGAGCTCCGATCATGTCGAGGATGCCCTCTCGAACAATCTCGACGATCGCCGGATTCGGCTTTCCATCTACCAAAAGCCCACTCGGGTGAACTCCCGCGCCCAACAGAGGCACTCCGAGTGCAGCTCGAAGCAGAACGACCGGCACCGTGAGGACGTAACCCCGCGACTGGATCTTCGCGAGTCCAGTGTTTGGCTCGTCGAAGTACGCAAGCAACGTCATCGACTCGCCTCTCACCTCGAACTCCTCGCCGGGGTACGGCAGTTTCTCAGAACTCGCCATCAGAACAGGATCTCGTCGGGGTCGAAGTCGTCGTCGGGCTCGTCGTTCTCCGGCTTCATGTCGCGATCGGCGACCTCTTCGCAGTCGTCGTCGACGTGCGGATGCAACTCGGCGCCGCGCGCGCCGTGACGATGCGCGAGGTCGCGAAGAAGCTCAACGTGGCTCTGAACGGTGTCGAGCTCGACCGTCAGCCGCGCGACCTCGCTCTCGCTGTCCTCGAGCCGGTCCCGCAGATGCGCGCCCTCGATCGCCTGCGTCGCGACGAGGCCCTCGAGCTCCCGGATGCGCCGCTGCGCGCCCGCCAGCGCCCCCGCGAGCCCGCGCGCGTGCGCGGCGACTGTCTCGAGGCTCCCTCGGACGTCGTACGCCAGAGGGTCGCCTGCGCTCGGCAGAGGGGCCTCGACGGGCTTCTCGTCGTCTCGCGGCTCGTCCTTCGCGACCATCCCGCGGATCGGGTCTCGAATGCTCTTCTCTGCTACGTCGGCAACCGCTGCAGCCTCAGCAGCGCCGGCCTCGATCGTCGCACCGACGCCACCCGACAGATCGCCCCGATCGACGCTCTCAGGGATGACCGGGACCGTCTTCTTCCCGCCGAGCATCATTCGACCGTGATAGTCGGTGCCCGGGTGCGCGCACTTCGAGATCCACGCCCCGCCGAGCGTCTTCCCCTTCGTCACCGTCTCACACTTCGAGCAGACGCCGCGCATCACCTGCCCCCGAGACCCCTCACGTTCTGCTACCGGCATCACTCCGCCTTTCTGTCGTCTGTCGTCGTGGATCTGCTGTCGGGTTCTGCTGGCGCTTCTGCTGTCAGCGCCCCGAGCACATCGGCGATCATCATGGCGAAGTTGGCGACGTCGACGGCCTCCCATGCGGCTACTCGGCCGAGTTCGTCGACTCGATACACACGACCGCCGCGCCCCGCGTCGATGCCGCTGATGCCGCTCTCGGTCATCTCGCCTTTCCAGTCGGCCAGTGCGTCGTGCAGCTCGTTGGCCTCCTCGATGAGCCGCGCCATCAGCGCCTCGGGGTCATCTTGCTTCCACCCGGGCCGGTCGTCGTGCTCCCGTAGCTTCGTCTCCATCAGGTGTGCGAAGGCGAGCACCTCGGGACGCAGCGTGTGATGGAGACGACGTACGTGTTCGCATGCCTCGCGGTGGAGCCCATCCAGCTCGCCGATCCGCGCGAGGAGGGTGGCTGTTCCAGACGTCCACTCCTCGATCTCACCGCGGACCGACGCGACGTGCTTGCCCGTGATCCTTTTGTAGTCGACGTGGTAGTCGCCGAGCGCCAGGCACGCCACCAACTCCAAGACGCCAAACCCGCCACGCTGGGCCAGCCGCTCGGCACTCTGGCTCCCGTGCCCCGCAGCGGCGTACATCGACCAGGCCCGTTCGTGGAAGTGCCACGGGATGCGTGTCGGGAACGGGTGCCCACGGGCGGGCTGTACGGGCGCGGTTCGTATCCGCTCTATCTCATCCGCCATCGCTCTCCTCGTTCTCATCCTGCCGGTTGAAGGATGCGATCCTCCGCTCGACCTCGCTGCCCATCAGCCGAGCTGCACCGAGGAGCACGAATGCCCGCTTCCGCCGCACCTGGTCGTCCCTGTCCAGCAGCGCGCCGTCCCTCTCTGCCACGACCCGCGCGACGGTCTCCCGGCACTGCCGAGCCCCGGCGTTGTGCTCTTGGTGTACGAGATCACGCTCGGAGCGGAGCGCGCGGATCTCATCCATGGCCTCAACGGCGGCTTCGTGCTCGTCGCTCACGGCGTCTCGCTCTCGGCTGGGGAGAGGAGAGCGCGGATGCGCCCGACGTCGTATGTGTTGACGACTGCCGCCGCCTCATCGTTCATCGCCCGCCGGCCAGCTTCGTGGGCTTCGCCGAGGATCGCGGCGAGCGCAAGCGGCATGACGGGGAGACCTCGGCGGACACCCAGCCACTCCCGAGCCTCCCGTTCCGGGTCGTACGTCTTGCTCATGCTCGGCCGATCCCTTCCTCGTCGAGGGCTGCCTCGCGCCCGCGCGCGTATCCCCGCTCGAACCCGGTCCGAATCTGCTCGGCGTACTCCGGGAAATAGAACCCCAGCACAGCGAGCGCTGCGCCCATGCCCTCGGCGGCATGCTCGGGATCCGCGTCGTTCCCGGTCGCGTGAATGACGGCGGCGAAGCATTCGGCAATGATCCCGGACTGATCATCGCTCGAAGGCGAGTTCTCGTCTCGGATCGTGCGCGTCGCTCGGCGCATGAGATCGAGGGCCTTCACGCCGGATAGCTTTCCAGAGGCTCACGCACCGCGGGCATGAGCTCCTCGAGCTCCGCCTTCGCCTTCCGATAGACGTCCTCAGCGCCCCTGAGATCGATTTCGGCTCGGCGCGCCTCGTCCTTCGCCTTCGCCAGTCGTACGGACTGCTTCTCGACTTCGGCCGCGCCGACCTGCACATCCTCGAACGCCTTCGCTCGAGACTTCGCCGGGTCCTGATCGCCCCTCCATGAGTTACCGCTCATCGTCTTCTCCCTTCACAGTGGGATCACCTGAAGATGAATGCTGATCGCCGCAGCGACGCCCCGGAGCTTCCCGACGTGCTCCTCGCAGATGTGCGCCTCGTCACGCCCCGGCCACGTGAATCGGTACCCCGCGATCTCAGCGCACCCCGCCTGATTGCAGCGCACGACGAACGGCCCGTTGCCGCCGCACTTCGGGCACGGGATCGGCTTGACGAGTCCCATCTGAACCGCGAGGTCGGACCCGGGCGGAAGGTCGCTCCACGCCGTCCACGGCTCGCCCTCGTCGCTGTCGGCGATGCGCCCGCACCCGTCGCACCGCGAGCACACTTCTTCGCGGTTCATCGCTTCACCGTCTCGGCGTCGAGCGCCGCCATCCCGCGGATCGCAACGCACGCGATCTGCGCGAGCGCACCCCGCATGGCGAGAGAGCCTCGCATGTGCGGCTTCTTCCGCACTTCGTCGAAGAACTCGGCCATCTCTCCGGCGAGGATCCCGTATAGCTCGTGCGACGAGTGCGCCGGTGGGAAATCCGCGGCCGCGATCTGCACCTCGACCGCGACGTCGGCGAGCGCTTGGTCGATGTCGTCCTCGATCATCGGAGCCGCTTCGCTAGTTCGCGCATCCGGCGCCGGCTCTCTTTCGGGACCTTGATCCGCATGCTCGCCGGCCGGAGCCGAAGCAGCACCCCGTCCGCGATCGAGCTCGCCTGCCGCGCCTTCTTCGTCTTCGGGTCCACCAGCTCGAGCACGAGCCGCGTCCCCAGCGCTCGCGGGTTCTTCGTCACCGTCGCTCGCTCCCGGGCGTTCAGCCGGCACCAGATGAGCTGAAGCGCCTCGTACATCACGAGCGACACGACCGCCCGCGTCTTCACGTCCAGCGGCAGCGGCACCCGCGCCGCCGACTCCGCTGCCAGCTTCCGGAGCATCTTCGACCGATTCATCTTGCCTCTCTTCCGGCAGACGCCGGCGTATCGTCTCGGGCCGCTCATCGACCGAGAGCCCGTCGAGCGACCCCGGCACGAGCTCCTCAAGCTCTTCGAGGATGTTCGCACGGAGCCGCGGAGTCACCTCGCGCGCGGCCCGGATCACCATCGCGACGAGCACTTCGACCTGCGGGCTCATCGGGGCCCCGGATGCTTCTCGAAGAACTCCCGATGCCAGTCGTCGAGATGCTCCTCGACGAGCTGCAGCAGAATCTGCGTCTTCGGGACGCGGGTCACGTGCGACACCTCCCGAAGTTTCCTCGCAGCCTCGACCGGGATCGAGATGCTCTCGTATTGCGCTCGAGCTCCCATCAGGACCCGTCGAGTACACCGCGCTTGGTGAGCCACTCTGAGAGCACATCAGCGCCGCCGGCGACCGCGAGCTCGATCTGCGACGTGACCGCGTCGAGCACGGTCGCGAGCTCGGGAAGGTGGTAGGCCGCGCGCGCCATGATCGCCGGAGCCGCTTCGACGAGCCGAATCGGCAACCCTCCTGCGATCGCCACGAAGAGGCCGGCATCGACCCCCTTCTGCTTCCGCACGTACCGCAGCACGACGTCGCTCGAGTCGTCCGTCTCCGGGTTCCGCAGGTTGATCTCAGCGCCAGCGCCCGTGGGCGCATACACATCCTCGAAGGCGCCGATCAGGTCGCGTAGGTCGTCAATCGGATTCATCAGATCATCCCCTTTCGGGCGAGCTGCGCCCAAAGCTCGCGATGGTACGCCTCAAGCGCTCCGACGACGTCTTCTCGAAGCTCGTCCCCGTCGCCCGGCCCGTCGAAGTGAGCCCGGAAGAGATGCTCCCGAGCCGCGTCGATCGGCCCCCTGGGAGGTCCCTCGTCGCGGATCGGGCTCATCGTCCCGCCGATGAAGAGCGGGGGCTCTTCGGCCGCGCCAGTCGCGTTCCCGCGGAGCTCGCGAAGTTCTATCAGGATCGGCGTGACCTCCGCCAGAAGCCTCGTCATCGTCTGATCGGTGCTCGGCGTCATGTCGTCG
>SDBV01000427.1_pt1 | contig 60751 bp, 54 predicted proteins | sample 2277081 | NCBI WGS metagenome assembly SDBV01 (sample SAMN10402039, study PRJNA504765) | marine sediment metagenome | isolation source: marine sediment core GS10_PC15, 223 cmbsf | place: Arctic Ocean: Southern Knipovich Ridge | collected 2010
ATCTACAACCATCTCCATTATCTCGGCCACCTGTGCCATACCACGACGCTCAAGGTCGGCGAGGCGCAGGGGAAACTGCTGGAAGAGCGGGCCAAACAGATCAACGCCCGCGCGAGCGGGAGCCGCTTCCTCAGAAGTCTGATCTGGCCGGGGGGCGTGCGGCGTGAACTGGACGTCTATGCCATTGCCGAAGGACTCGCCGCGCTGAAGCCACAGGTGGAGCAGTACATTGCGCTCATCGAGCGGACCACCAGTCATCTCGACCGGCTGATCTCCACGGCGCCGCTGAGCCAGCAACTCGCGTTCGACCAGGGCGCGACCGGCCCGATCGAGCGCGCATCGGGAATCGACCGTGATCTACGGCGCGACCATGCCTATGCGGCGTACCGGACACTACAGCCGACCGTGGCTCTGGCGCAGGAGGGCGATGCGTTCGCGCGCATGAGGGTGCGTATTGCCGAGCTGAGGGCGAGTATTGAACTGATAGAGAAGGCGATCGCCCATGGTGTGCCCAACGGTCCTCTGCTTGCGTCGTGTGCACCGGCTGCGCAGACGGAAGGACTGGGCTGGGCGGAGTCGTCGCGCGGCACGGTGCTGTATGCGGTTCATCTCGACGGCGAAGCCCGGCTCGCACGGGTCAAGATCAAGTCGCCATCGTTCTCGAACTGGCGCGTTTTTCCGTCGACGGTCCACGACAGCAACATGATGGACTACGCGATCAACGAGGCCAGCTTTGGCCTCACGATTTCGGGGTGCGCGCGCTAGCGCCCCCCAACGAGTAGCGAGGACATACAGACCATGTCGCTATGGACCTGGTTCGGACTGAAAGAAGGTAGTGCAAGCACGGCCTGGCCGTTAAAAGGCAGCGAGGATGGCCAGCAGGACGTGCTCGGCATGCCCCGCTACGAGCCGGCAAAGTGTGAACCTGGATGCGACGCGTGTGCCCGCGCATGCATCACGCACGCCATCGCATTCTCTTCCACCGACGGGGATGTCGTCGCGAAGCCCGAAGTGGACTGGGGCCGTTGCATCGTCTGCCAGCGCTGCACCGAGGTGTGCCCGACCGGGGCCTTCACCGCATCGGACGACTGGGCGCTCGGGGTGCATGAGCGTGCAGACCTGAAGTGGGACAGGCAGATGAGCGAGCGTACCGTGCGCGAAGTGTCGGAGCGCACCCGCCGACCGTTCAGGCGCAGCCTGCACGTACGGCACGTGGATGCTGGCTCGTGCAATGGCTGCGAGTCCGAACTCCAGGCGTTGAACAATCCGTATTACAACCTGCATCGCCTCGGGATCTTCTTCACGCCGTCGCCGCGTTTTGCCGACGTCCTGCTTGTGACGGGACCGGTGACGAAGGCCATGCATGCACCGCTGCTCGAGACCTGGGAGGCGATGCCGGTGCCGCGCTGGGTGATTGCGACCGGCACCTGTGCGGTCTCGGGCGGCATCACTGGCGGTAACTACGCCAGTGGCACTGGACTCGACGGCGTATTGCCGGTCGACATTTATCTGCCCGGTTGTCCGCCGAACCCGGCTGCCCTGATACACGCATTGCTGATGATCGTTGGGCGCAGTCGACAACAGATGCGCGGAGGCCTGATTGAGCGCTAACCTGCTGTTCGGACTTTCTGCCGCCCTGTGGGTGCTGGCGGCGCTTTTCTCCCCCTGGCGTGCTGCGCATGGAGCGGCTCGCGTGGGGCTTGGTGCCGGTTGTGCACTTGGCATCGTGGCGTGCCTGGTCGCACTGCCAGTTGGCACTGCGCAGGTGTCGTTGCACGTCGCACTTGCTTCTGAGCCGGTTTCGTTCGCAGTTGAACCGTCGGGGTTGTGGCTGTTCGGTTTCGGTCTCGTTCCGGCGATGTTTGCCTGCTGGCTGGGTTCGCCGCTCGCCGGGCGCTCCGGGCGCTGGTACGCAGGCGCAGCCTTCAGCCTGCTCGGCGCACTCGGCGTGGTGAGTCTGCAGGACGGCATTTCGCTACTGGTGGCCTGGGAAACCATGAGCCTCGGTGGCGCGTTGATGCTGGCCGGCGAGTACGCGCAGACGGAGGAGGGCAGACCGGTTCTGTTGATGCTCTCGCTTCTTGAGGTGGGCGCGATCGCACTCGTCTTCGCGGTCATCCTTCTTGCACATTCGGCGGGAGGGATCGCCTTCAGCGATTTTGTCGGGCATGCGGCAATGTCAGGCGACCTCGTGTCATGGTTCGCGGGTCTTGCGTTGCTGATCGGCTTCGGCGCGAAGCTCGGCCTCGTGCCGTTCTATGAGTGGTTTCCTCGTGCGTATTGCAGCGGTAGCGGTGCGACAGGCGCGATCTTTTCCGGTGTTGTGCTCAACGCCGGATATTTCGCATTGAGTCGGGGCTGGAACAGCTGGCTCGACGTGTCGCAGCATGCACAGACAGCATTCGGCCTCGGTGTAATCGCCATTGCGCTCGGCGTCGTCAGCGCCATTCTTGCCGTGTTCTTCGCATTCCAGCAGGACGACTGGCGTGCGTTGCTCAGCTACTCCTCAGCAGAAAACGCCTCGATTGCGGTGGTGATGCTGGGCGCGACGCAGCTTTTCCGCGCAGACCAGCTTGGTGATCTGGCGGGCCTTGCATGGACGGTCGCGCTGCTTCATCTGGCTGGACATGCACTGGCGAAAGGCGCGTTGTTCCTTACGGCGGACGGTGTTTTCCGCGCGTGCGGCGCATACGATATCGTGCCGCGCGGCTGGCTGAGGCGCAGTGGCTTCCTGCTGGGACTCGGCGCCGTGTTCGCAGTAATGAGCCTTGCGTCGGTGCCGCCGCAGGCCGGCTTCGTCAGTGAGTGGTACGTGTTCCAGTCTGTGTTTCAGGGCTTTCACCTTTCATCCTTCATTGGCCGGCTGGTTCTCGTGCTGGCGGGTGCCGGACTTGCGCTGGCGGCGGCGGTTGCGCTTGCGACGTTCGTCAAGCTGTTCGGTCTGGGCCTGCTCGGGTTCGCCGATGTCGATGCTATGCCAACTGTGCCGCGTGGCAATGCCATCGCTGTGGGAGTCCTCGGGCTATGCGTACTCGCCGTTGCCGTCGGGGCGCCGCTATGGCTGAACGCGCTGGCGGATGGTGCGCAGACGCTGTTTAGCGCAAACAGCCCGCATGCGATGGTCGCCGGATGGCTGCTCGTTCCGCTCACGGACAAGTTTGCGTTTATTTCGCCATCGAAGCTGATCATCGTGATGCCACTGCTGGCCCTTCTCCCCATCGCATTGCTATGGCTGACGAAGCGGCGCGCGGTTCGTCGGGCACCGGTATGGTTTGGTGGGATGACGACGAATGGACAGGATGCGACGACCACGCCGTTGACGTTTTCCAACGCGATGAGAACGTTTTACAGCTTTGTGTATCAGCCGACGATCGATACGAAGCGGGAGCACGAGCAACGGGAATACTTCATCAAGCGGCTAGTGTTCTCTACGGCGGTGACCGATCTGTTTCAACGGCATCTGTTCGATCCCGCTGTGCGGGTCGCGAACCTGTGGGCGGAAAAACTGCGCGCGCTGCAGTCCGGCAACCTGAATTTCTACCTGGCGCTTATCGGTGGACTGCTGGTGGCCATTCTCTGTCTCACGTTCGCGTAGAAGCGGCGTTTCCCGTGTGGCGCCATCGTACAACTCTCGCGGGCCAAGCACCAATCCGGGTCATTCGTGGGAATCGGCTTGCTGGTCGAGGTTCATTGCGCGCGCTGGGCAGACACCGAAACGGCGTGTCTCCGTTGCTGCAACGGTCGCTCTCGCGACGGGCGATGTCTGCACGTTGCCGACTGGAATGTCGTGTGGCTGTAGAGCTTTCCACAGCTGACCAGGCTGGGACAAGAAAACATGGAAGATCTGAAATGCAACGAAAAATCCGGAAAACCGCTGGCGGTCACCCGCTGGCCCTCTTGCGACGCACAGACGTCATGACCTGGGACCCGGCAAGGGAACGCCTGAAGGGGCGACTGATGCTCGCGGGTTATGCCCTGATTGCCAATGAGATTTTGGCGTGGGCATTGTCCTTCATGCTGGGCAGCGTCTATCCGGGACTGCCCCGATGGTGGCTGCTGGTCTTCGGTGCCGTGATGATCCCCTTCGCGATGGAGTGGATAGAGGGCGACGCGGAGAAGGCCTATAAACGGGCTGCCTCGCAACGGTTTCTCGGCTTCGAAGGGGTTCCGCCACGCGTCATCTCGATCGCTAATGACTGCCCTAGCCGGTGGCTCGTGCTGTTGCATATCCAGATGCATCCGGAACTGCGCTGGCGGGAAGACTAGCGTAGCCTGCGAACGCCGGCCTGAACCAGGAGAGCGGTCATGCAGATGGGTACCGCCACGGTTGCTGCGCGTCGCGCAATGCATTTCGTGCTGCTGGTGGGCGTCCTCAGCTTTTTTGCGGACTTCACCTACGAGAGCGCACGCAGCGTGCTGGGGCCGTGGCTCGCAACGATGGGTGCGACGGCCACGGTCATCGGGATAGTCACGGGGTTCGGCGAGCTGCTGGGATACGGCTTGCGTGTGATCTCGGGGCGTCTGGCAGACGCGACACGTCATTTCTGGCCGATCACGATAGTTGGCTATGTGGTGCAGATGAGCGCTGTTCCGTTGCTGGCCCTGACACACACCTGGCAGAGCGCGGCGTTTCTCGTCATCCTTGAGCGGGTTGGCAAGGCAATCCGCAATCCACCCCGCGATGTGATGCTGGCGAGTGCAGCAAAACGCATCGGCGGCTACGGCTGGGCATTTGGAATTCACGAAGCCTTCGACCAGTTCGGCGCGATGGTCGGGCCATTGGTCATTGCCGGAATCATGCTGGTGCGCAGCGACTATCGGTTTGCTTTTGCGATCCTCGCCCTTCCGGCCGTGGTCAATCTGTCCTTTGTTGTCCTTGCGCGGGTATCATTTCCGCGTCCGCAGGATCTGGAGGAGGCTCAGCCGGAGGTGGCCGGCGTCGAGCGCTATCCGGTAACGTACTGGGTCTACCTCGCCGGAGCGGGGCTCGTGGCGGCCGGATTTGCAGACTATCCGCTTATCGCCTACCACTGGACGGTTCGTCACATCTTGACGCGGGACCAGGTGCCGCTTCTTTATGCGGTCGCCATGGCTGTCAGTGGCGGTGCATCGCTGATGTTCGGGCGGCTGTTCGACCGGCTCGGCTTTCCGGTGTTGATCGGACTGACGGTGATCTGTACCGCGTTTGCTCCTCTGGTGTTTCTCGGCGGTAGTATCGAGATGTCAGTGCTCGGCGCTGCGCTGTGGGGGATGGGTATGGGCGTGCATGAGTCCATCATTCCTGCGGCGGTCGCTCCGATGATTGGCCGTTCGAAGCGGGCGTCGGCATTCGGCATGTTCACGGCTGTCTATGGCGTGTGCTGGTTCCTGGGAAGCTCGCTGATCGGCTGGATATACGACCATTCCGTAAATGCAACCGTACTGTTCTGCATAGTGGCACAGGTCCTTGGGCTTCCCGCGTTCCTGTGGGTCAGCTGGCGTCGTCGCGCCGCGCCATAGCATGGTTGCCCGCGCCTGGCGATTCAATGTCCCCGCACGGGGGGCGTGATGCAAGCCGTTAGCTGGCCATCGGTTCCTTTCGGGGATCGGTACGAAGCGTTCCGCACAGTGCGCGGCTCAACCGCTGCTCGATCTTTGGGTTCGATGCGTAGATGAGCGCTTCCGCAAAGTGTTTCAGGCATACGCCATCGGTCAGGGCCGCAACGGCATCGTCGTTTCCAGCGCGGGCTGCCTTGCGAATGAGAGAGGCAACGGCCCGTCGGCCGGCAATCTCCTGTGCGTCGCAGCCGGGGCATGGTTCTCGTAACGCCGTCCCGGCAGCCATCGTGCCTTTTTCCGCCGCCGAATCGAACCATCGCGTCCGGCTGCGCCTGCGGCGCTTCGGAGCCTCGCCGTCGGCGGGTGCAGGCGCAGGCGTTGTCCTGCCGGGCAGGGCGACCTCCAGATAGCGATTGAGCGCCGCGCGGCGCAGCGCAGGGTCGGGCAGCGCAAGACATTGCAGCAGGTGCCCGGTACAGGTTGGCAAGGTGATCCAGCCGGGCTGTTCCAGACGGACGTTCTCGGCCGCGGCTTCAAGCCATTGCCGTCCAGAGGCTGCAATCGCTTGGCACACGGGGCACTGACTGGCCACTGGAGGCCTGTCTTCCCCGCCGAGCGGATACAGTACCGTTCGAACGGAGAAACTGCCGCCTCTTGCTTCTGGTTCTGCTGTGAGCGTGGCCAGCGCCGCTTTTGCCTTTATGCGTAGCTGTCGCATCAGCCGTCCTCGCAGGGGGGGCTCGGTACGCTGCACCAGCATCTGGGTGTGTACGAAGCAAAGATCAGGGAGCGTTGCGCGCTTCGCGTGCCCGGCAGCGCGTAAGACACGCGCGATCGCCCGACCTTCCGCCCGATGCAGGTAGCCGCATGCGGGGCAGCGACTGCGAGCCCCGAAAAGGATGTCCTGGATCAGTTCGTCCTGCAGGTCGGATCGATCAAGCAGCGACGCGAGGTGACGGCCTGCGTCGTCGACGGCTGTCTGCATCGCGCGTGCTTTCGCCGTGCCGGACGATGTCGCGAGCGCCGTGTGCCTGGCGCAGAAACCCATGCTTGTTGCTATCGTCTGCGCAAGCGTCTGCCGTGAGCGGCTGTCGCGCAGCAGCTTGCCGAAATACCGGTCGTCCACGCCGGCGAGCTGCTCGCATATGACACACCCGCATCCAGGGTAGGCGTCGCCGCTTTCGTGCACGGTTGGGGCGGGAACGGGCACCGAGCCAGACGGTAAAGCGCCAGCGTCCGGCGCGCGGGACGGGACAGGGTGAGGACGAAAGTCTTGCGTCGTGGGCATCGCGGTCACGTCGGGGCGGGTTACGCGACCTGGAGGTGGCTGAGTATGTCTGCCTACGTCCCTTCCAGGGTCCGTAGGCATCATCAGCCCGTCGGGGAACGGGCGGTTCGTCGGAGGATGCCATCTCCAGTCCTGAGTTTAGCGCACTGCTGCGGCTTGCCACAATGCAGACGACCCGACGGTGTGGCGTAGCCAGGGCACGACGCGGGGTCGTTCCGGACACGTTGCGGTGCCGTGAGTGCGGCGATAGAATCGATGAACACTGGTGGAGATGGCATTCTCCCTGACCGCCCGTTTCCCGACGGGCTGATGATGCCTGCTGGCCTGGACGAAGGCGGCACTGGCACGACCACCAGTTCCTTTCGGCCAGATTGTGTCTGTCACATGCGGCCCGATCTGCGGTATCCCACTCAAGCCGGGGCCTGACGGCCAGATCGGTGGCGCGGCGCCATCATGCTGCGGTAGGGCCTTCATGGTCCGGCTGCTGCGATGGTTGCCAACGCTCAGTGAGGCAACACGAATGGAACTTGACGCACAGCACATCGAGGTATGGGAGGCGAACATTGTTGACCAGCCCGGCGGGCTCGCGCACGTGCTGGATGCACTTGAGGATGCCGGCATTGGCATTGAGTTCTTCCTCGCGCTGCGCGGCGCGCCGGACTCAGGGCGGGGTCGCGTGTTGCTCACGCCGTTCCGCGGCGAGCATGAGGTCGCGGTGGCCGCACATACCGGGTTCCATGTACCGGAGGACATCCACATGGTGAAAATCTCCGGGCGGAACCGGGCTGGGCTTGTGGCTGGCTTGCCAGGCATGATCGCACGGCTGGGCATCAACCTGCGTGGATTCACGGCATCGATAGTCGGCCAGGCGTTCGTTGCCTATATCGCGACTGATTCCGAAAGTGACGCGGACCGCGTCGTGCACGCGATGCGCCAGCTCTGATGGTGGGTATCGGGCAGAGGGAAAGGAACGGAGGACGGCCGATGAATCTGCGTGACTACGAGAACGCGAAGTTCGAGCTCGCCGGTATTTTGCGTGTACTCGCCGAGGCTGCAAAAGACAAGGGCGACTCGCTCACCGGGCAGATCCGGGAGCTTTTTGTGCGGCTCGCGGAAGACCGCTTCAACCTTGCGGTGATTGGCCGGTTCGGGCGTGGAAAGAGTTCGCTGATGAACGCGGTTATCGGCATCGACCGGCTGCCCACCGGTATCCTGCCGCTGACCTCGGTTATCACCACGGTGGTATACGGCAGTACCGAGAAGGCGATCATCCATTACGAAGGGCGTCATCTCGCAACTGAGGTCGAACTGGATCAATTGCCCGAGTTCATTACACAGCAGGCGAATCCCGGCAATGTACGGCATGTCCGGACAGCGGAAGTGCAGCTTCCTGCGGAGATCCTGAGGCGGGGATTTCACTTCATCGATACACCCGGTCTCGGCTCCGCGATTGCGGAGAATACGCGCACTACTGAATCCTTCCTGCCGGAGGCGGATGCGATGCTGGTGGTGACGAGCTATGACAGTCCACTCTCGGAAGAAGAGTTCGCCGTCCTGCGTCTTGCCGCTAGATACGACCGGCACGTGTTCATGGTGCTTAACAAGCACGATACCGTGACGGAGCCCCAGCGCAGGGAAGGACTGGAGTATGTGAACGACCAGTTGAGGCGCGTTCTCGGACCGCGCGCATCGGAAGCCTTTTCCGTCTCCGCGCGGGACGGTCTGGCAGCGAAGCTGGCGGGGGATGCCGATGTGCTTGCTGCAAGCGGAATAGTCGCGCTTGAGGAAGCGTTGGTCCGCTTTCTTGTCGAAGAAAAACAGCAGGCGTTCCTGTCCAGCTTTTGCGAGCGGCTGCTCGATGTAACGCATCTGGATGCAACCGACAGTACCTTTGCCGATGTGGCACTGCAGATCCATGATTTTCAGCGGCAACTCAAACCGGATAATGAACTCGTGCCTTTGGATCACGGGCGCCGGTCCATACAGGCGGTCGACGTCGGTTCGTTGCATGAACTGGAGCCGTGTGAGATCTGCCAGCGGATCCAGTCGGTCAGTTTCGACTTTCTATGCCGCTACCAGTACGAACTGAGTGTCAGCCAGGCGTCGCAGGACCGTCACGCGCACGCGAAGGGACTCTGCGTGAGCCATACGCGGCAGCTTGCGGCGCTCGCGGCACCGCGTGGCGTTGCTGTGGGTTATCCGGCCCTGCTCGATGCCCTGTCTGCAACGCTGGCCAAAGCGGCGAACGCCGCTTCCGTAGGCGTACATGATGTACTCGTCCGCGGCGATGTACTGCCCGCGCCGGGTGAGTGCGCGCTGTGCCGGTTATGCGTCGAGACCCTGAAGGAGGCAGTCGTGGCAATCGCGGCACGCCTGCAGCACGAGGACGCCCGAGGCATGGAATCCCTGTCTGGTATCTGCATGCTGCATCTGCCCGAGCTCGTGGCGGCGCTCGACGACACGGACGTCGTTGAACGTCTTCTCGGCCGCGAATCTTCCATACTGTCTCGTCTGGCAGACGATCTGAGGCGGTATGCGACCAAGCATGACGCGATACGCAGGCAACTGGCAAGCGCGGAAGAAACAGAGGCAGCCGACCGCACACTCCAGATGATTGCCGGTCTTGTCAACGTGCATGTTCCGGATGCCAGTGGCTAGGTGGCAACCCGGCTGTAGGCGCCGCGTCCACGCTCGTGCTGTGCGATTCGCACGGGCGGCGTGAGCCGGAACGAGGAAGTACCCGGAGATGGCATTCTCCGACAACCGCCCTTCAGGGCTGATGATGCCTGCAGGTCTGGCAACCAGGGTTGCGGGCGACGCACCGTTGATGTGCGATACGGGTTCTACGGTACCGTGCGCATGCCTGATTGCCGGCGCGACAAACCAGGCGGCAGCATGTACGTCCCGCAGAAAGGAAACGCCGGGGCCAGCATCCAGCCGCGTTGAGTGGGTAGCTGATCATCATGCTGGAAGGCAATCGGATTGAATCGGGCGGGACGAGCGAATTCCTGCAGGACGGGGCGGGCAGTCCCATGGTGCGGCGGCCAATTCATGGTGCCGGGGGCTGCATTCGATGAAACCCGCCGACCGGATGCGCCTGACGGGCCGGTTTACGGTGGTGGGTGTGGCGCTAGCCGTTACGGAGATCGAGGCCTTCATCATATCGGCGATTCTCCATGCGATTTCCTATCCTGTCTCCCCCGTTCTCTTTGGAGCCTTCGGTGCGGTTACAACGATTCTGGTGGGAGGATGGGTGCGACTTGACGCCGAGCAGGCGTTCAAGTGGGCGGATCGGCATGGGTTTCTCGTCCGGGATGAGGATACGTCCCGCGTGACCGCGGTGCGCCAGAACTGTCCGAAGCCCTGGCTTGTGGCACTTCACCTGCAACTGCATCCTGAGTTGATGGGACTCGCGTGATCAGGCGAGTCCCGGACATGCGTTACTCTCTGGGTTTGAATTGCAGGCTGTCACCTGCCGGGGGGCGATGATAGCCACCGGGGATACCGCTCTTCGAGAAGACCCATTGCCACAGTTGCGTTTCTCGAGCGCGAAAGAGTCCGGCGCACGATAGCAGGTAATATCGCCACATCCGATGGAAGCGTTCTCCGAGCTGTGACTGGAAGCGCGGCCAGGCGGCTTCGAAGTTCTCGTGCCAGGCCATCAGCGTCCGGTCGTAGTTTGCGCCGAAGTTGTGAATGTCCTCAGTGACGAAGAGGCCACCGGACGCATCGGCGATCTGGCCGAGTGCTGGAAGCTCGCCGTTGGGAAAGATATAACGATCGATCCACGGATCGGGTGACGTATTGCGCCGGTTTTTTCCGATCGTATGCAGCAGGAAAAGTCCGTCATCGACCAGGCACCGATGCGCGACCTCCATGAAGGCCCGATAGTTACGGGCGCCCACATGCTCGAACATTCCGACGCTCGCTATGCGGTCAAAGGGTTCGTTGACGCTCCGATAGTCCTGCAGCCGGAACTCGAGTGGAAATCCCCGGTAGCGTTGCGCGGCCCACTGAGCCTGTTCCTTCGAGATCGTGACACCGACGCAGCTTACGCCGTAGTATTCGGCGGCAAATCCCATCAGGCTTCCCCAGCCACAGCCGATGTCGAGCAGCCGCATCCCGGGGCGCAATTGCAGCTTGCGGCAAATGAGATCGAGTTTGTCTTCCTGGGCGCTGTCGAGCGTCTGTGCACCACCGGACCAGAAGGCGCAGGTATAGGTCATGCGACGATCGAGCATCGCTGCATAAAGATCATTCCCGATATCGTAATGTTGCTGCCCGACCTGCCAGGACCGGCGCGCAGTCTGGCGATTGGTTATTTTTGCGCGTAACGCGTGCAGTACGAGACGTGCGGGACGGACCTGCTCGTCCAGCCTTGCGCGCAGAATTCTGTCGAAGAACTGATCGATGTGGTCGCATTCCCACCGGCCATCCATGTACGCCTCGCCGAGTGCGAGGCTGCCGCGTGCAAGAATGTCCCCGGGGACATCGTCGTCGTTCAGGCGGATATCCCATGCACGGACTCCTTCCAGCTTGACGTCGGCGCGTGCGAGGAGTTCTCCAACGAACCTGTGGGCTGAGCTCGCGGCGCGTCCGTCACGGTTATTTTCCTGCTGGACTGACACAGACATTCGTCTTCTCCATTGTTTCGGTGCGGTTCATCGTGGCGCGGCCGTTGATCGTTGTGCGCCGGCGATCGGCGCACAACGAGTCAGTAACGCGGGGCGGTAAAGCTCGCGCCGGTTGACGGATTCGTGCCGAGGCTGGATTTGCGTCGAGCCGAAAAACACCGGGAGCGGAGTAGGGGGAACGTCGGGTCGGCCGGATGTGTTGTCCCGGCGCTGCTGCGATTGGGCAGACGTTGTTGGGGGTGACGTATTGCATGCTTTTCCAGGAAATGCATTGAAGTAGCGTTAATCCTGGACGGCAGGGGACCGGCGGGTGGCCTCCAACCTCCTGCTTCCAGGAAATCGGTAGGCATCGTCAGCCGGAATGTCGGCGGTTGTATGGAGGAATGCCATCTCCAGCGCGGCTATTTTAGGCAGAACGTGTCAGCGCTGCAACGAGCAGGTATGTCTGTGGTACCCGAGCGCTGAAGCCGGCGTCAGGGCCGCTGCGCGACACCACCGTCGATAACGGGTGGTTCTTCAAACGTATGGAACGGCGCCGGGCTGGGCACCGTCCATTCTAGGCCGGTCGCGCCGTCCCATGGCTTTGCGGGCGCTTTCTGCAATCCGCGTGCGCCGCGATAAACGGGCAGCGCGACGGCGAGGAGAAAATAGACCTGCGAGAGTCCAAAACCGAATGCGCCGATCGTGGCAACCTGGTTCCAGTTCGTGAACTGCGCCGGATAGTCGGCGTAGCGTCGGGGCATGCCAGCGAGTCCGAGAAAGTGCATTGGGAAGAATGCAATGTTGAAGAAAATAATCGACCCCCAGAAGTGGATCTTGCCGCGTGTCTCGCTATACATCCAGCCCGTCCATTTGGGCGCCCAGTAATACCAGCCGGAAAAGAGGCCGAACAACGAACCGGCCACGAGCACGTAGTGAAAATGTGCGACGACGTAATAGGTGCCGTGCAACTGGATATCAATGGGCGCCATGGCCAGGATCAGTCCGGTAAAGCCGCCAATCGTGAATACGAAGAGGAAGCCGAGCGCAAACAGCATGGGCGCCTCGAAGCTGAGGGAACCTCTCCACATCGTCGCGACCCAGTTGAATACCTTGACGCCCGTCGGCACGGCGATCAACATCGTCGAGTACATGAAGAACAGCTGTCCCATGACGTTCATACCAGTCACGAACATGTGGTGAGCCCAGACGAGAAAAGAGAGGATGGCGATCGATGCCGTGGCGTACACCATCGAGGCATATCCGAATAGCGGCTTGCGTGAAAATGCTGGAATGACCTGCGAGACAATACCGAATGCCGGCAGGATCATGATGTAGACCTCGGGGTGCCCGAAGAACCAGAAGATATGCTGGTACATGATTGGATCGCCGCCGCCCGCTGCGTTGAAGAACGACGTGCCGAAATGCCGGTCGAACAGCAACATCGTGATTGCTCCGGCCAGTACCGGCATCACGGCGATCAGCAGGAAGGCAGTGATGAGCCAGGTCCAGCAGAACATCGGCATCTGCATCAACGACATACCCGGTGCCCGCAGGTTGAGAATGGTCACGATGATGTTGATCGCGCCCATGATCGAAGACGCGCCCATGATGTGCACCGCGAAGATGGTGAGATCCATTCCCGGTCCCATCTGTTCTGAGAGCGGCGCATACATCGTCCATCCCGCAGCCTGGCCGCCTCCAGGGGCAAAGAACGAACCCAGCAGCAGTACGCCGGCTGCGGGTAACAGCCAGAAACTGAAATTGTTCATGCGGGCGAACGCCATATCTGACGCTCCGACCTGCAGCGGAATCATCCAGTTAGCGAACCCGACGAACGCTGGCATGATCGCGCCAAAGATCATGACAAGACCATGTTCGGATGTCAGCTGGTTGAAGAACTCCGGGCGCATCAACTGCAGTCCGGGCTCAAACAGTTCTGCGCGTATGAGCAGGGCGAATACGCCGCCGACCAGGAACATCGTGAAGGAAAAGATCAGGTAGAGCGTTCCGATGTCCTTGTGATTGGTGGCGAGCAGCCATCGGCGCCAGCCATGCGGAATCGGGTGTCCTGCAGCCTCGTGGGTACCGTGGATGTCGATCGAGCTCATACTTTCTCCTGGACGAGAAGGTAGATGCTGGACGGAAGGCGTCGATCGACGAGCGGTCGCGTGGCCCGGCTTCAAGGCCGGCCGGGCCGGACAAACGCTCGGGAGATGTTCAGTTTCGCGCGCCGGATCCGTCAAAAAATCCGGGCGGAAGGCCAATATCCTGCGACCCCGTCCGGGGGATCGTAGGCATCATCAGCCGTGACAGGCGGTTGTAAGGAGGTATGCCATCTCCCCACTGCCCCAACAGTCTAGGAACTCCTGCAGGGGATGGCAATCTACGCAATGTAGGGATTGCCCCTGACGCGCCTCATGCGATGGCCGCTCTCGAGAGCAGGCTGACCGTCGCAAAGCCGAGAATGGTCATGATCAGCGAGCCGGAAAGATGGATCACGATCTCTCCCGCAGCCCAGCCATACCGGCCCTGCTGAAGGTCGCCGACGACTTCCGCGGAAAAGGTGGAGAACGTGGAAAGCCCCCCCATCAGCCCGGTCGTGACGAACAGCCGCCATTCGGGCGGAATCTGTGGCATGCGGACAAAACATGCAATCGCGACACCGATGATGTAGCCGGCGATGACGTTGGCGGCAAGTGTGCCGAGTGGAAGGTCAGGAAAGAGCCCGTTAAGGCGGAGGCCCAGGAACCAGCGAAAGAGCGATCCAATTGCGCCGCCGATCGCGACAGCGAGAACCGATTGATACATGTCTAATACCCTGTTCGATTTAACATCGACAAACGCCACATGTGCGGGCGCTTGTCTGGCGGGTTTGTAGGCATCATCGGCTCACGGCGAGCGGTTAGGGAGAATGCCATCTCCAGCGGGAAATTCTATCATCAGTCGTAGCAACGTCAAGCGGACCCGACTGCAATGCGCCAGGACGCGCGGAGCCAGGATAGCAGTGGCGGACGCGGTGGTGTGCTCACCAGGAGCCGGGCATTGCAGTTGCTGGGAAGGGAACGCGGAACGGCACAGGCAGACAACCGGGATGGCATTGCCAGTCCCGCCACATGACGAATATTCACGGATTCCGCAAGCGCCGAAAGTGTCGCCCGATGGCTCGAACCATGCTTGCAGGTCTGCATATGCAGCGGTATGCTTGTGAGTGGAGATGGCATTCTCCTAAACCGCCGGGCGCGCCGGCTGATGATGCCTGCTGTTTCGCGGATGCGAATACTTTTCCCAACCAGCAAACAACAGGTGAATCATGGTTGCATTTCCCACATTCCCACTGTCCAGTCTCCGGCGTCGGGCAGCACGTCTATTCCTTCCCTTACAACCGCGAATCGTATTGCGGCCGTGGCCGTCTGTGGTCATGGTGCCCGTCCGGCTCGAGAGCCAGACGACGCTCCAGCGCAGCCGGCGGCAGGCAGCGTACCGTGAATAACCGGTACGGCCGCAGTCGACACCCCGGTTAATCGGCGGCCCGCTCCAGGGCCGCACTCAGGAAAGGATTTTAAAAATGCAGATCGCACTCAGTGATGATGCGGTGTGCGCAGTTCGCCCGGGACACGGAGGAACTGCGGCGCCCGCATTCGGGCCGGCTTCGCCCGTCGGCGACCTTGCCGGACTGGAAGCCTCGTTGCGCAAGCTTGGTCATCTCACCGTTTTTGCCTTTGCGTCCGGAGAATTCATGCTGATCGGCCGGAACGGGGAGCGTGTGCGCGATTATTCGCTCGTCTCGGCGCTGCAGAAGATGTTGCAGTGGCAGGGATTCGAGGCGATATCTCCAGAAGACATGAACTGCGCGACCTGAAACGCCGGTAAGAAGTTGGCACTGCAGAATAAGTTGGTACCACCGGATGGCGTATGCAACCGGCACACGGAGATGGCATCCTCCGCAACCGCCCGACCGGGCTGATGATGCCTACAGGTTCCGGAAGTAAACATGGGGCCGCCTGAGCGTGTGGTGGCCAGTCCCATGTTTTGTACGGACAGGGCACCAGGGCCTCGCGCGTTGACTGTTGCTGGGTAGCGGGCTACCTGCATGTTTTCGAAGTGGCCGGGGTTGCGGGCAATGGTACACAATACGTTGGATCGTCGCTGGTTATGGATGTAATCGAGAATTTCAGAAGAATCACGAGGGCGCGAGGTCTCGAGCCCGATCACTCCCAACTTGAGGCGCTCGGTCGCCTGCAGCGTTGCTACGAAGGATGGCAGGCGTATGAGGTGCACCGTAATCCGGTGACCCGTTTCCTTGTGCATCCGGCGCCGCCTAAAGGGCTTTATCTCTGGGGCGGAGTGGGACGCGGCAAGACGCTGTTGATGGATTGCTTCTACGCCGTCGTTCCGGCAAAAAAGAAGTGTCGCCTGCATTTTCACGAGTTCATGCATGACGTGCACCGATCTTTGGAGGAACTGCGAGGACAGGTTGACCCGCTCGATGCGCTCGCGCGCCAGCTATCGTCGGCGCAGGAACTTATCTGCCTGGACGAATTCCATGTGTCGGATATCGCTGACGCTATGGTTCTGTCGCGTTTGCTGCCGGTGCTTTTCGACAGTCATGTCGCGCTCGTTGCAACATCAAACTTCCATCCGGACCAGCTGTATCCGGACGGGCTGAACAGGGAAAGGTTTCTTCCGGCGATAGATCTGTTGAAAAGCAGACTCGATATCGTGAATGTCGATGGCGGCACGGACTATCGAGAGCGTTCGATGGCCCGGGTTCGGACCTACGTTTTCCCGGCGAATGCCGATGCGGAAGCAGAACTCGGCGAGTCGTTTGCGAGACTCGCCGCTGCTACCGAGCAAACGCCGGTGCTGCAAATCGAGCAGCGCGAGCTGCGGGCGCGCAAGCGGGGGGACGGTGTTGTGTGGTTTGACTTCGCGACACTGTGTGGTGGTCCGCGCTCGCAGAACGATTACCTGGCTCTTGCTGCACGGTTCCACACCGTCATTCTTTCCGGCGTCCCCCAGATGACGCCGGACCAGGAATCTGCGGCCAGACGATTTACCTGGCTCGTGGATATCCTGTACGACCACCATATCAAGCTGATCATGTCGGCGGATGTTCCGCCCGAGAAACTGTACGTGCAGGGACCGCTTGCAGCGGAGTTCGAGCGGACCGTTTCGCGCATAGACGAAATGCGCAGTGTTTCATATCTGCGCCGCGCGAAGCGTCTGGTATCTGCGGGGCCAACGGCTGGAATACCCGGCGTGGATCGTGAGCATAGCCATCACGAGAGACAGGCCTGATGGTTCCAATGCTGAATATCAGGCGCCTCGCGCTCGATGTCGACCAGCGCGGCCGGCAGGCTGCACTGGTCGAAATGGCAGAGACGATCACTGCCTGTAGTGGCGTTGAAGCAGTCAACATCACAATTACCAGCATGGACGTCGGGACCGTGGGTATGGACGTCACGATCGAAGGCCAGTTCCTTGACTATGGTGAACTGGTGAAAGCAGTGGAGGAACGTGGAGCCGTGGTCCTGCGTGTTGGGCATATCGCATGCGGCGAGCGGTCCGTCGAACGTATTGCGCGTGCCCGGTAAGGCACGCAGGGAAATTGCCGCGATTGCGGCCGGCCGCCTTGATCGGCTCTTGCTGAGTAACGTTCACATGATCGATACAAACACCGGGCTTGGCGCGATCAACAGTTCCCGCGAGCTGCAGGAGCTGCTGATAACCGTGCGGGCACGGGTTCGCAAGTATCTCGTGAGCCGGCAATCCACCAATGGCGGTTTCTGCTTCTATCGATCGGCATATGCCGATCATCCGAACCTGGCTGATACTGCCAGTGCCGTCCGGTCGTTCAGGTTGCTTGATATACCTGTGCCTTGCGCCGCGAAGGTAGGATCGTTCGTCGCTGCTCTGGCACTGCAGCCCCAGCCTGAGTATCTGTTTAACCTGGTCACCGTGCAGCGTGCTATTGGCTGCGATGACATCGCTATTCCCGTGTCAAAGATGATTCACGGACTGTCTCTCTCGCCCGCACCAGGCCCGGAATATCAGCAGACGGGCTGGTTCGAGCGCACCCGTTTTCTTGCCCATCTAAAGCGTGTGGTGGGCGATCTCCGGAGTGTCGCGTGCATTGCGGCACATATCGGAGAGATGCTGCTGGCCGATGGATTTGGCAGAACCCCAAACCTATGGGATACGTGGCTCGCTATCGACACGCTCTTGGTGTGCGGTGACGTTTCGATTCCGGAAACGATTCGGGAATTCGTTGACAGACTTCAATGCAGACCTTCTGGATTTACTTTATGCATCGATAGTCAGGTACTTAACCTGAACACCGTGTTTGCGGGCGTGCAGTGCTGCGACCTGCTGCACATTCCATTGAAGTATCGAAGGGAAATCCTCCGGTTCGTCCTTGCCTGTCAGGCAGGACACGGTGGGTTTGCGGCTTCGCCTGGTGCGGTGCCGAATCTCGAGCTGACCGAACGCGCAATCCGTGTGCTTGTTCGATTGTGGCCCGAAACTGCATCTGACGAAGCCGGGTAAATGGCTTGACGTGAGCGCGCGTATTTCCTATCGTGCCGCCCTGGGGATGGGGTTCCCCCATAACTGCCATCCAGGCTGATGACTCCTACTGCTGACGTTTCTTTTTCGCTGTATCGTGTGGTGGGAATTGTGAGAGCTGAGATGATCCCGTACCGCGTGCCGGCTGTGCCCGCGAGTTCCTGTTTTTTTGTCGATCCCCGTTGTATGGTCCGGTCGGTACCGCGTCTCTACGCGCATGCGACCGATGTCCGTATGGCCGCGCCGGATGCCTGTTTCAAACTCAGGTGGCTGTCCGTTTCCGACCAGTGTGAGCATACGCAAGCTGCAGCCCGTGCCGCCGATACAGGCAGTCCAGGCTTTCCGGCGTCGGTCCATTCACATGAATTGAATGGCTGGTTACCCGATGATTTCACGACACGGGAGACCATGCAGCATGTCGCATAAAAGAAAAAAGGCGAGCACGCGGAGGCGCCTGACGCGCGAACTCCTCCTCCCAATACCGGCCAGGAAGGCCCAGCAACGTTCGATTCAGGCGCATATGGCGCTCGAAACGCTGAGACTGGGGCAAGGGAATGGCAATCAGGCGGGTGAACTGATCAGATCTCTGTACATGACATGGCTGATTGCATGCGATTGCGGTGAAGTTGAACCGGATGTCTTTCTTGTCGCGGAGGCAGGGCTTCATCGATGCATAAGACGTGTACCGGAAGATGGGAGCTGGAGCATCGACGCAACCGCGTGCGACGCGCTGAAGGCGGTATTGAGTCTGCAGGATGACCTGCTTGCGACAGTCCCAGCGCACGTTATGTGGCGGGCCGCGCGGCGCCTCGACAAGGTGATTGATTCGGGCAGGATGCCGAGCGTGCAGGCCATCGTCGAATCAGGTGCTGAGGCGGGCGGCAGTTAGCCGTAGAGGTGTCCGCATCGGATGACGCCGCGATCGAGCGCGGGCCGTGACTCGTGGTTCGCGTTAGTCTCCCTCTCCGGGCGCGGACAGCGTCCGATCGAGGTGTGGCAGGTCCGAGCCACCTAACGCAGGACAAAGTGAAGTCCGACCACGATGAGGACGATGAAGATGAAGAGGGTAAGGAGGCCCTTTAGCATGGCGCAGGCTCGAACGAGTGGTTCACGGGCAGCATAGCGCATAGCGACAAAATGTTGCGCTGCACGAAAATTGGCGCTAAGCTGATCACTACGGAGATGGCATTCCTCCGATAATCGCTGCGACGTTCTGTCATGCAGCTAATGATGCCTACGTGTCCCCGACGGCGGGGGTGTAGGTGCTTCTCTTCATTCCGCCGTCCGGGTTTGCGTTAACTGAACCACGGCTCCCGCTTCTCTCACTGTCCCGCTCACTGCTGAATGGCACGTAGTCACGCTGTGAGACAAGGGCACGATTCCGTGGTTTGCAGGCGTCAAAATTCTGATCTCCATGGAAAGAAATTCTCTCGCAGCATCGCTGCACATCCCGGGTTTGAAGGACCCGATCGAAATGCCAGTCTATCGCGGCGTAATGGGTCCTGCCGTGATCGACATCCGCAAGCTGTACGCACAGTCCGGCATGTTTACGTACGATCCAGGTTTTATGTCGACGGCAGCATGCGAGTCTGCCATCACCTATATCGATGGTGACAAGGGGGAGCTGCTATATCGCGGCTATCCGATCGATAACCTTGCGCAGAACGCCGACTTTCTTGAAACCTGTTATCTGCTCCTGAAGGGCGAACTGCCCGACACCAGAGAGAAGCGTGCATTTGTCGAGGCAGTGACGAAGCACACCCTTGTCCACGAGCAGATGCATTTTTTCTTCCGCGGGTTTCGCCGGGACGCGCACCCGATGGCCATCCTCGTTGCCGCAGTCGGTGCGTTGTCGGCGTTCTATCACGATTCTCTGGATATCAACGATCCCGGACATCGCGAGGTGTCGGCGATCCGTCTGATCGCGAAGCTGCCGACGCTCGTCGCGATGGCCTACAAGTACACCGTAGGCCAGCCGTTCGTATATCCAGAGAATGACCTGTCATATAGCGCGAATTTCATGCGCATGATGTTCTCGAATCCGTGCGAGGAGTACAAGGTCAACGACGTGCTGGTGCGCGCGCTCGACCGTATCCTGATCCTGCACGCGGACCACGAGCAGAACGCGTCGACTTCAACGGTGCGTCTTGCCGGTTCGTCGGGCGCGAATCCGTTCGCCTGCATTGCGGCCGGCATCGCGTGTCTGTGGGGCCCGGCGCATGGCGGAGCGAACGAAGCCGCGCTGAACATGCTTGAGGAGATCGGCTCGGTCGACCACATCCCCGAATTCATCCAGCAGGTGAAGGACAGGAGCTCGGGCGTGAAGCTCATGGGCTTCGGTCACCGCGTGTACAAGAACTACGACCCGCGTGCAAAGCTGATGCGCGAGACGTGCCACGAAGTGCTCGAAGAGCTGGGCCTGCACGACGACCCGCTGTTCAAGCTCGCGATGGCGCTCGAAAAGATCGCGCTGGAAGACGACTACTTCGTGTCGCGCAAGCTGTACCCGAACGTGGACTTCTACTCGGGCATCGTGCAGCGCGCGCTGGGCATTCCGACGTCGATGTTCACCTGCATCTTCGCGATGGCGCGCACCGTGGGCTGGATCGCGCAGTGGAACGAAATGATTGCGGACCCCGAACAAAAGATCGGGCGGCCGCGTCAGCTCTTTATCGGCGAAGCCCTGCGAGAGGCGTTGCCGCTGGCAAGGCGTGGTTAGTCCGCGCGATTCAGGCTAATTCAGGAGGATCTGATGAGAACCGGGCGGGACCCGAAGTGGGCTGGCACACTGGCTTTACTCGATCTGTCGAGTTCACCGATAGGTCGTACCAGGAAACCGGGCGCTCCGGTCAGGCGTGCTACGGAAGCGGTGATCGGCGGTAGTAGTCTTCCGACCATCCGGCTGATTGATCGCATCGATGCGGAGACGGTGCTGCTGTCGTGGAGCGATCCCCGGGCCGGCTTTTGCGGCGAGCAGAAATGGAAGATCGGTGCTGCGAGACGGGCGGGCCCCTGCGTCGTCACGCGCATCCATGTCCGACGACGCGATCGCGTCTATCAACCAGCATTGCGCTGCGGACGTCGTCATGAAGGCGCAATGATCCTGCCTGACTGCATCGAGTGTGCGATGCCCGGTCAGCTCCTGGTGCCCGTTACGTTCGAGCCGGCCGCTGAAACAGCGATGATGTCCCTATAGGCGGCAAACCCAATCTGAGGAGAACGAGGTTGTCCGAGACATTCAAGGAAGTCCGCATGGAGAGCGACACGTTCGGTGAAATTGCCGTCCCGGCCGCGCGTCAATGGGGCGCGCAGACGCAGCGTTCGCTGCAGAATTTCTGCATCTCGACCGAGAAGCAGTCGCCTGAACTGATTGTCGCGCTCGCGCTGATCAAGCGCGCGGCCGCCGAGGTCAATCTGGAACTGGGCGTGCTGGACAGGACGAAGGCCGGCGCGATCGTCGCGGCGGCCGACGAAATCGTTGCCGGCAAGCATTCGGGCGAATTCCCGCTCGCGGTCTGGCAGACCGGCTCCGGCACGCAGACCAACATGAACCTGAACGAGGTGATCGCGAACCGCGCGAGCGAGCTGCTCGGCGGCGAGCGCGGCGAAGCGCGCAAGGTGCATCCGAACGACGACGTAAACCGTGGCCAGTCGTCGAACGACGTGTTTCCGACCGCGATGCACGTGGCCGCCGCACGCGCGTTGGTCGAGCATCTGCTGCCCGCACTGCAGGCGCTGCGCACGACGCTCGACCGCAAGGCGAACGCGTTTGCAGAGATCGTCAAGATCGGCCGCACGCACCTGCAGGACGCGACGCCGCTGACCCTCGGTCAGGAATTCTCCGGCTACGTCGCGCAGCTCGATCACGGGATCGAGCACGTCGAATCGGCGCTGCCGCATCTGTATCAGCTCGCGCTTGGCGGCACCGCGGTCGGCACCGGGCTGAACGCGCATCACCAGTTCGCCGACAAAGTCGCGGCCGCGATCGGCCGGCTGACGGGCCTGCCGTTCCTATCGGCGCCGAACAAGTTCGAGGTGATGGCCGCGGCCGATGCGCTGGTGTTCGCGCATGGTGCGCTGAAGACGGTCGCAGCAAGCCTGATGAAGATCGCGAATGACGTGCGCTGGCTCGCGAGCGGCCCGCGCTGCGGGCTCGGCGAACTGTCGATTCCCGAGAACGAGCCGGGCAGCTCGATCATGCCCGGCAAAGTGAACCCGACGCAGTCAGAAGCGGTGACGATGCTGTGTTGCCAGGTATTCGGCAACGACGTCGCGGTGAACTTCGGCGGCGCGAGCGGCAACTTCGAACTGAACGTATTTCGGCCGATGATCGCCCACAACGTGCTGCAATCGGTGCGTCTGCTCGCAGACGGCGCCCAGAGCTTCAACGATCACTGCGCGGTTGGCATCGAGCCGAACCGCTCGCGCATCGACACGCTGCTGAACGAATCGCTGATGCTGGTGACGGCGCTCAATCCGCACATCGGCTACGACAAGGCCGCGCAGATCGCAAAGAAGGCGCACAAGGATGGCACGACCCTGAAATCCGCCGCGTTGGCGCTCGGCCATGTGAGCGAACAACAGTTCGACGAGTGGGTGAAACCGCACGACATGGTTGGAACCAGCAGATGACAATCGTCCGCGTTGTTCTGTGCTCACCTGGGAGAGGGGTTATTGCGCCACCAACCAAAAGCCATTAAGCTCCCTTCAACGGAGATGGCATACCTCCGATAAGTGCCGGTCCAACCGGCTGATGATGCCTACAGGGCCCTGGATAGGGAACCCGTAGGCATATCTGCGGCGTTCTGCTGCCCAGGTTTGAGTTCTTCAAACCTATCTTCTTCTGCAAATCGACACCTGATTACCGCTGGCGCTTATATCCATGCCTCTGTCCGGATAGCACTCGTGCACGCCGGTCGTTTCCGTGGACCTTCGGGGCAGGTAAGGGATCAGCCCGCTGGGTAGCGAGCGATTAAAAGGCGAGCTCGATCGTATGCCCGGCGCGTGCGATTGCCTTTGGGGGAGTCGCCTGGAAGGCGGAGTCTGGCGTTGCGAGGAATGTATGAGCATCAAGCAAAAAAACGCAGGGCCTTATTCACTTGTCCTTGTCCGCCATGGCGAAACCGAGTGGAACGGGCAGGATCGTTTTACGGGTTGGACAGACATCGACCTGACTGAGCATGGCGCGCTGCAGGCACGCAAGGCCGGACAGGTTCTGGCCCGCGAGGGCTGGTCGTTCGATATGGCTTATACCTCCCTTCTCCGGCGCGCAATTCTCTCGCAATGGTTGATGCTTGAGGAGCTGAAACAAAGCTGGGTACCGCTGCAGCACGATTGGCGCCTGAATGGCCGGCATTACGGTGACCTGACCGGCAAGCTGCGCACGGAAGCCGCCAGGATCTATGGTCATCAGGAGGTGCTTCACTGGTGCCGCTCGTATTGCGGGCAGCCTCCCGCGATACCAGGCGGAGATGCGCGCGATGCCATTCTGGATCGTCGTTATGCGCATGTGTCGCCCTGGCGGCTGCCTCGTACCGAATCACTACGTGCGGTGGTAAGCCGCGTCAATGAGTTCTGGCTACAGGTCGTCCGGCCCGCGACTGTTTCCGGACAGCGGGTGATTGTTTGCGCGCATGGAAGCGTCATTCGTGCCCTGATCAAGATCCTCGATGGCATATCCGAATATGAAGCGGCCCAGTTGAACGTACCCAACGGCATACCGCTCATCTACTGGTTTGACCATGACATGAAACCGACCTGTCGATGTTATCTGGAAGTGGACAGTGCGGGCGATGTAGACCTTCCCGGCAGCCGCCGGCAGGCCTGCTAGCGCGAGCATGTCGCCCGATTTTGCGTGCATTCGGGGAGTGGGGAGTGAAAGTGATGCGTGGCAAAAACACAGGCAATGTCTGCTGTTGGCAAGGACGGCAGCGATCAGCGCAGGACGTGGCTCGGACACCCAACGTGGCGATGCGGTTGACCTGTCACCGCGCGTTGACTGCGTGCGCCGATTACGGCCTGACGAAATGCGGAAGGTAAGGCTGCTACTGGCGCGGGCGTTGCGCGTGATTGTGCTCAGACTGTTTCGCGTATCGGTACACATCGATCCAGCGACATGGGATCAGATCCGCAGCGGAAACGTCATCGTTTGTGCCAATCACGTTTCTCATCTCGACGGACTGATCGTCGCAATGGCGAGCCCGGTGCTGATGACGTATGCGATTGACACAAGCTATTCACGGGATGCCTGGTACGGCAGGGTGGGCCTTGCGCTGGGCGAGCGCCTGGGATTGTGCCGGGTTGTGCCGCTTGGGGCGAATGCGCCATTTGGGTTGAGACGGCTTCTGCAGGCACTCAGGCAGCAGCACGCCGTGATGATTTTTCCGACTGGCACCATCGTGCCCGGCGCGACCATCCGTCCGGGCGTGACATGGCTGCGGGCGCGTACTGGTGCGACCGTAGTGCAATTACAGATCCGGGGTGCCGAGAAAAGCCGGCTGTTTGCAAAGTGCGGTGCGCAGTGGTGGCCGCCCATCGCCATATCGGTGGCTGACGCAGCCGCATACCATTGTGGTCCGACGCAAGGCGCAGCGGAAGGTGCGATGACGATCGATACCGCCGGCGCAGCGCTTCAGGACGTGCCTTATGAAGCCGCGCATGACTAGAGCAACCGGCAACGCGTTGCATTTCGAAGAGTAAATCAGGGAGGACACTCATGCGTATCATCTTGACCCGACATGGGCAGGTAGAGGGAATTGATCCGCCGAGGTTCCGCGGACGTGCCCAGCTGGCGTTAACAGCATTGGGCCAGCGCCAGGCGCAGGCCCTGGCCAGCGCGGTTAGCGCGCGGTATGCGCCGACGATCATTTACACGAGTCCGCTTCAGCGATGCCGGGACACGGGTAACACGATAGCATCCGCCTGCTCGATCGAATCGCGCGTAGAACCCGGCCTTGACGACCTCGATTATGGCGAATGGCAATGGAAGACCTACGATGTCGCGCGTGCCCAGTTTCCGGCCCAGTTTGCGCTGTGGAAGTCCGCGCCGCAATGGATGCGATTTCCCGGCGGCGAATCGTTGCAGGCGCTGGCCTTGCGCACAGCCGACGTCATAAGGGAACTGCTTGGATCGCATGCGGGTGAGACGGTGGCGCTTGTCGCGCACGACAGCGTCAACCGGGTCATCCTCACGCAGGCACTTGAACTGCCATTGTCGGCCTACTGGCGACTGGAACAGGCGCCGTGTTGCATCAACGTGCTTGATATTGCGAAAGACGGGAGAGTGTGTGTCCGTCAGATTAACGAAACCGCACATCTCGATGGGCTGCGGTGACCGGTGGTCGTCTCGCCTTACGGAAAGCATATTGACGACCGGCTCTCCCTGTTCAGAAGCAAAGTTTGTTGCGCCGCACATTGCGTTCGGTTAGACTTTTACTACGGAGATGGCATACCTCCGATAAACGCTGGCTACGCCAGCTGATGATGCCTGCTAATTCCTGGGAAAGGGAAGATGCAGGCATTGTTTCCTGCGGCATTCTGCCGTCCCAGGTTTGAGTCCTTCAGACCTGTTATCAATGAAAGTTCTAACTCTTATTGCCGGCGCCCGCGAGAGCGCCTGGGCGTTGCGTGCGCTTATTCAGAACCGGCTCACATCGCTTCCTGTACAAGCGGCAGTTGCACGGGAATACAAGCTGTGTCTGCAACGACACCGTAAGTCTCCGGCGCGGCCGGTGACTTCGCGCATCAGTGAAGCCTTCGCACAACGATGCGCATTATTGCCGTTGTCATGCTGTCTCGGATGGCGGCACGAGGCGCAGTCACAGGTAGATCGAATCTCGGGGAATAAAGGCGTCGACCTCACAGCTGTCGTGAAGGATGTCGGGCGCCGCTATGAAGCGAGGCTGGAAAAGGTGGGGCTCGCAAAGCGCCAGCCGCGCGAGCCCCGTGTAGCGAAACCGTATGGCAAGAGGGGGTGTTTCGCTACGAAATAAGTATAACTAACTAAATATCGGTCGTGCAACAACGGTTTCGATCAAAGGTGAATTATGGATGTCAGACCGACGTTCATGGCTTCGTTCGTTCTGCGGTTGCCGGTTAAGGGCATGAATCGTTGACAGGAGGGGAAGCGTTGATGAAGACAGGTATGTGGAAAAGGTTGTGGCCTTGCGGTGTAGCGGCACTCCTCATGTGTCTGTCCGGCTGCAAGATGGACGTACTCGATCCGATGGGCAGTGTGGGCGTCGCTGAGAAGACACTGATTGCGACGTCCACCTGGGCGATGTTGATCGTCGTGGTGCCCGTAATCTTCCTTACGCTGCTGTTCGCCTGGCGCTACCGCGCGTCGAATCGCAGCGCGACCTACGCGCCGAAATGGTCGCACTCGACCGCGATCGAAGTCGTCGTCTGGACGATTCCGACGTTGATCATCCTGTTCCTCGGCGTGCTCACCTGGAAGACGACGCACGAGCTCGATCCGTACAAGCCGCTGCAGTCGGACGTGAAGCCGATCAACGTCGAAGTCGTTGCGCTCGACTGGAAGTGGCTGTTCATCTATCCGGACCTCGGCATCGCGACGGTGAACCAGTTGGCGGTGCCGGTCGGCACGCCGGTCAATTTCCTCATCACGTCGGATTCGGTGATGAACTCGTTCTTCATCCCGCAGCTCGGCACCCAGGTTTACGCAATGGCGGGCATGCAGACCCAGGTGCACCTGATCGCCGACGAGGCGGGCAACTACGCCGGCGAATCGGCGAACTTCAGCGGCGACGGCTTCTCGGACATGAAGTTCCGCACGCTGGCGAAGAGCCCGGCGGACTTCAGCGCGTGGGTCGCGCAGGTCAAGGCTACGCAGCAGCCGCTCAGCATGGATCAGTACGCGAACGTCGCGAAGCCGAGCGAGAAGGTGCCGGGGCAGTACTTCTCGGCGGTCGATCCGAAGCTGTTCCACAACATCATTGCGAAGTACAACAACGGCCAGGTCCTGGATCCCCAGAACGCTGCCTGCGGTACGACGGGTACGAAGGGGTAAGCACAGCATGTTCGGCAAACTTACATTAGACGCGATTCCATACCACGAGCCGATTATCGTGATCGCGGGCGCAGGCATGGTGTTCGCCGCGCTCGTCGTGCTCGGCGCAATCACGTATTTCGGCAAGTGGAAGTACCTGTGGACCGAATGGCTCACGAGCGTCGACCACAAGCGGCTCGGCGTGATGTACATCGTCGTGGCGCTCATCATGCTGCTGCGCGGCTTCGCCGACGCGATCATGATGCGCACGCAGCAGGCGCTCGCGTTCAACGCGCCGGGCTACCTGCCGCCGCATCACTACGACCAGATCTTCACCGCGCACGGCACGATCATGATCTTCTTCATGGCGATGGCGTTCATGGTGGGCCTGATGAACATCGTCGTGCCGCTGCAGATCGGCGCGCGCGACGTCGCGTTTCCGATGCTCAACTCGCTGTCGTTCTGGATGACCGCGATCAGCGCGATCCTGGTCAACGTCTCGCTCGTGATCGGTGAGTTCGCGAAGACCGGCTGGCTCGCGTATCCGCCGCTGTCGGAGTTGCAGTTCAGTCCGGGCGTGGGGGTCGACTACTACATCTGGGCAGTGCAGCTTTCCGGCGTCGGTACGCTGCTGACCGGCGTGAACTTCTTCGTCACGATCATCAAGATGCGCGCGCCCGGCATGACGATGATGAAGATGCCGGTGTTCACGTGGACCGCGCTGTGCACGAACGTGCTGATCATGGCGTCGTTCCCGATCCTGACCGTCACGCTCGCGCTGCTCGGCCTCGACCGCTACCTCGGCATGCACTTCTTCACGAACGATGCCGGCGGCAACCAGATGCTGTATCTGAACCTGATCTGGGCGTGGGGCCACCCCGAGGTGTACATCCTCGTGCTGCCCGCGTTCGGCGTGTTCTCGGAAGTCGTCGCGACGTTCGCGAAGAAGCCGCTGTTCGGCTACAAGGCGATGGTCTACGCGACCTGCGCGATCATGGTGCTCGCCTTCGTCGTGTGGCTGCACCACTTCTTCACGATGGGCTCGGGCGCGAACGTCAACGCGTTCTTCGGCATCATGACGATGATCATTTCGATCCCGACCGGCGTGAAGATCTTCAACTGGCTGTTCACGATCTACCGCGGCCGTGTCGAAATGAGCACGTCGATCCTGTGGACGATCGGCTTCATGGTCACGTTCACGATCGGCGGCATGACCGGCGTGATGATGGCGATCCCGGGCGCGGACTTCGTGCTGCACAACTCGCTCTTCCTGATCGCGCACTTCCACAACGTGATTATCGGCGGCGTGCTGTTCGGCTACCTCGCGGGCTTCAACTACTGGTTCCCGAAGGCGTTCGGTTTCAAGCTGAACGAGAAGCTCGGCAAGCGCGCGTTCTGGTTCTGGCTCGTCGGCTTCTATGTCGCGTTCGTGCCGCTGTACGTGCTCGGCTTCATGGGCGCTACCCGCCGTCTGAATCACTACGACAATCCGGCATGGCATCCGTGGATGCTCGTCGCGTTCTGCGGCGCCGTGCTCGTCGCGATCGGCATCGCGCATCAGTTGCTGCAGCTTTACGTGTCGATCCGCGATCGCAACCTGCCGGAAAACCGCGACCTGACGGGCGACGCCTGGGGCGGCCGTACGCTGGAATGGGCGATCTCGTCGCCGCCGCCGGCCTACAACTTCGCAGTGATCCCGCACGTGAGCGAGCTCGACGAGTTCGCGCACATGAAGGAAACCGGCCGCGAGACCGTGGACATCGCGAACACCGAGTACCACGACATCCACATGCCGTCGAACACGAGCGCGGGCTTCCTCGTCGGCATGTTCAGCCTCGTGCTCGGCTTCGCAGCGATCTGGCACATCTGGTGGCTCGCCATCGTCGGTCTGGTCGGGGTGATGGCGACCGTGATCATCTACAGCTTCGGCAAGAACGAGGGCTACTACATCCCGGCCGCCAAGGTCCGGGCCGATGAAGAAATGCGCAATCGCGCATTCGTCAAGGCGTTCGAGGACAGGCAGCGCCGTGACGGCAAGCGTCAAGAAGTTCTGGAGGCCAACTGATGTTGCAGAAAACTAGTGCTGCTGCGCTGGCGGAACATGATCACCACGATCATCCGCCGTCGCACTCGGTGTTCGGCTTCTGGCTGTATCTGATGACGGACTGCATCATCTTCGCGTCGCTGTTCGCAGTGTTCGCGGTGATGCAGAACCAGTTCGCGGGCGGCCCGACCGGCAAGGATCTGTTCGACATTCCGGGCGTCGCGATGGAAACCGCGGTGCTGCTGCTGTCGAGTATCACGTACGGCTTCGCGATGGTCGCCGCGCATGGCAAGCGCAATGCGCAGGTGCTCGTGTGGCTTGCGATCACGTTCGTGCTCGGCGCGACGTTCCTGTACTTCGAACTGCACGAGTTCGCCCACCTGATCGCCGAAGGCGCGGGCCCGGACCGTAGCGCGTTCCTGTCGGCGTTCTTCACGCTGGTCGCCACGCACGGTTTGCACGTGACGCTCGGCATGGTGTGGATGATCGTGCTGATGGTGCAGGTCGCGAAGGCGAAGGACGGACTGGGCGAGCGCGAACTGCGCCGCCTGACGTGCCTCTCTCTTTTCTGGCACTTTCTGGACATCGTCTGGATCTGCGTGTTTTCCTTTGTCTACCTCGCGAGCGTGATCTGAAATGGCCCAATCGCATTCCATCCACGAAGAAGAAGCCCACGGCACCGTCGGCAGCTATCTGGTCGGTTTCGTGCTGGCGGTGGTGCTGACGGCCGCATCGTTCTGGCTCGTGCTGCATGGCGGCTTCACGCGGGAAACCGCGGTGCTCGGCCTTGCCGCGCTCGCCGCAGTGCAGATCGTCGTCCACCTCGTGTTCTTCCTGCACCTGAACGGCTCGTCGAGCCAGCGCTGGAACGTCACCGCATTCGCGTTCACGGTGTTGACGGTCGCGATCGTGGTCGGCGGCACGTTGTGGGTCATGCATAACGTGACGATGAACATGATGTCGCGGTAGGGGAAATCGGGCAGACATGCCTGTCATGGGAAGACAAGTAGATGAACATTGATACTGTGCTGTCCAATGCTTTTGCTATGCCGCTTACGAGTCCCGCGTTCCCGATGGGGCCATACAGATTTGTGGGGCGAGAGTTTTTCATCGTTACGTACCGCACGGACCCGGGCAGGCTGCGGTCACTGGTACCGGAGCCACTGGAAATACCCGAGCCGCTGGTGCATTACGAGTTCATTCGAATGGCCGACTCGACAGGCTTTGGCGACTACACGGAGAGCGGTCAGGTAATTCCGGTCACCTATCGCGGTGAACCAGGCAGTTACACCCTTGCGATGTATCTGGACGATCACCCGCCGATAGCAGGGGGCCGCGAATTGTGGGGATTTCCTAAAAAGCTCGCGAAACCCGTACTTGAAGTCCATACCGATACGCTGATTGGCACACTCGATTACGGTCCCGTACGTGTGGCAACAGGCACGATGGGATACAAGCATCGCACGCTCGATGGTCAGGAGCAGATGCGACGGTTGCTTGTGCCGAATTTTCTGCTCAAGGTAGTACCCCACGTAGACGGTTCGCCGAGGGTCTGTGAACTGGTGCGGTATTTCCTGGAAGATGTCGAGATCAAGGGAGCATGGAGCGGTCCGGCGTCACTGGACCTCGCGCCTCATGCACTCGCGCCGGTAGCAGAATTGCCAGTGCTGGAGATCGTTGAAGCACGGCACATTGTGGCCGACCTCACGCTAGGACTGGGAGAGGTCGTGTTTGATTATCTGCAGCGCTAGATCACGTTGGTGCTGCGTTGGACATATGGCGCAACCGGCGCCGATTTGATTGGAGTGAACATGTTGGCCAAGGGTGCACTTGAAGGAAAAAACGCGGTGGTTACAGGCGCTGCGAGCGGCATCGGCAGGCAGATTGCGCTGACGTTCGCACAGGCTGGCGCGGCGGTTGCGATCGCCGACCTGAATCAGGACGGCGCGAACACCGTCGCGGCCGAAATCGCAGCGGCGGGTGGCAGGGCGATCGGGGTTGCAATGGACGTGACAAACGAGGAAGCAGTCAACCGAGGCATCGATCGCGTCGCCGCCGAACTCGGCCCGGTTGACATTCTGGTGTCGAACGCGGGTATTCAGATCGTCAATCCGATTGAAAGCTACGCGTTCTCGGACTGGAAGAGGATGCAGGCGATCCACGTCGACGGCGCGTTTCTTACGACGAAGGCGGCGCTCAGACACATGTACAGGGATGATCGCGGCGGGGTCGTCATTTATATGGGCTCAGTACATTCGCACGAAGCGTCGCCGCTGAAATCGGCCTACGTTGCGGCCAAGCACGCGCTGCTGGGTCTCGCGCGGGTATTGGCGAAGGAAGGCGCGAAACATAACGTGCGCTCGCATGTGGTGTGTCCGGGCTTTGTGCGCACACCGCTGGTTGACAGACAGATTCCGGAACAGGCAAAGGAACTCGGCATCAGCGAGGAGGAAGTCATCCGAAACGTGATGCTCGGCGGAACTGTTGACGGTATCTTCACGACTGTCGACGATGTCGCGCAAACAGCGCTGTTCCTCGCCACGTTCCCGAGTGCAGCGTTGACGGGGCAGTCGTTTATCGTCAGCCACGGATGGTTCATGCAGTAAGCGAAGCGGATGCCGCGGGCCAGGCAGGACGCGGCAGTGGCGTGTCTCAAGGAGGGTAAGTGGAAGCATTTCCGGTGACAGCACAGCAGATTGATTTTCTTCTCATTGGTGGAGGGCTGGCGAGTGCCAAGGCGGCAGAGACGCTTCGGCGCGAGGGAGCCAAAGGGACCATCCTGATTGTTTCGTCGGAGCCGTCGTTACCGTATCACCGGCCAAGTTTGTCGAAGCGTTATCTGCTCGGGCAGGCAGACGCCTCGCAGATTCTCGTGCACCCAGAGCAGTTTTATACCGATCACGAGATCGGAGTCGCCGTTGGCACCCGGATCGTTTCAGTAGATCCGACGGCCAGGTGGGCGGAGACGGAAAACCGCGATCGGCTCCATTTTGGCCAGCTTTTGCTGGCACCCGGTGTGAGACCGCGCCGGCTCGCGGTCGACGGCGCAGGTCTGGCAGGTATCCACACGCTGCGTTCGATAGCTGACTGCGACGCGATCCGGAAGGGGATGGCCCGGGCTCGAACCGCCGTTGTTGTAGGCGGGAGTTTTTTGGGGATGGAGGTTGCAATGTCCCTGCGCGAAGCGGGACTCGCGGTGTCGGTAGTGGAGGGCGATGGGTGTCTGCTCCGGCATCTCGAATCAGGGTCGTTGTCTGCTTTTTTCAGGGAGTATGCGCAGTCAAGCGGAGTGGCCATACACCTTGACGACCCCGTCGTCGGTTTTCGCGGCAATCACAAGGTGGAAGCAGTTGAGCTGGCGTCCGGTATCAGCCTTCCCTGCGATCTGGTGATCATGTGTGTCGGCGTCGAGCCTGTGACGGAATTTCTGGCAGGCAGTGGCCTCAAGCTGGAGGGTGGGCGCATTGCGGTCGATGAACTGCTGCGCACCAGCGCTGCCGGCATATTTGCCGCTGGCGATGCGGTGTCATTCTACGATCCGGTGTTTCTGAGGCGGCGCCATATAGAGCATTGGGATAACGCTGTCCGGCAGGGAAGACTGGCGGCATTGAACATGCTCGGGCGGCGTCATCGTTATGATGAAGTGTCCTATTTTTTCTGCGAGATCGGAAGCATCGGCTTCAATGTGCTGGGCGATACGGTGGGCAACGACGAGCACATTGGGCGAGGCTCGCTGGAGGCGCATGCCTATACGCAGTTTTACCTTCGGGGCGACGTGCCGCGGGCCGTCTTCTCGTTTGGCCGGCCTCCGACCGAAATCCGGCAGGCTGAGGGATTGATCCGCTATCGCGTGAACGTGTCGGGAGAGAAGGCGGCCCTGTGTGACCCCGGATTTGGACTGGATGAACTTGCAACGCAAAACGTGCTGATTCTCCAGGGCGGAGGTGCACTGGGGGCGTTCGAGTGCGGTGTCGTCAAGGCACTCGATGAGCATGACATAGTGCCGGACGTCGTTGCTGGCATTTCGATAGGGGCCCTTAATGGCGCGATCATCGCGGGCAACCCGGATAACCCGGTGGGAGCCCTGGAATCATTCTGGTCCGAGCTGCAGATCTGCTCACCCAGGATTGCGTCCGAACATCTGCAGCGGGCGATGTCTGCCATGCAGGTGTTGCAGTTTGGCGTACCCAGGTTCTTCAGGCCGCGCTGGTTGCCGTCGTTTGATCAGCCATGGGCAATGCCGTGGGAATGGACGGGCTTTTACGACACTTCGCCCATGAAGCGGCTGCTGTCTGAGTACGTGGACTTCACGAGGCTAAAGTCGAGTCCGATCCGGCTCATTGTGGGTGCGGTTAACGTGCTGACAGCAGAGCTGGAGGTGTTTGACAGCTACGTGGATGACCTGACGCCGGAACACATTCTTGCAAGCGGTAGTCTTCCGCCCGGTTTTTCATGGACCTTTGTTGACGGCAAGCCGTATTGGGACGGTGGCGTGGTCAGCAATTCGCCACTTGACCTCGTGATCGATCGTTGTGGACCCGATGGCAAGCAGGTCTACATTGTCGATCTCTTTTCCGGGGAGCGGGCCCTTCCGACAAACATGATGGAAATCATGGCGCGCCGGGATGAAATTGTCTACTCGGAGCGCGTGCGCAGTGACCTTCGCAGCCGGGAGATGAAGGACGCGTACAGGAGCCTCGTGGCGAGCATCCTGAGCGAGGTGGATCCTGCGATGCAGGACAAGATCAGGCAGCGTCCGCGCTACATCCAGCTGATGGGAGACGGTGCGCCCATGCGTGTGACGCGGTTCGTGCGCAAGGGGCCCGAAGGTGAACCGTCGTCACGGGATTATGATTTTTCGGACGTCGCGATTGAGTCGAACATGCGCGGGGGCTATCTTCTCGCGATGGATGTGTTGTCGGAGCAGGAACGGCATTGGCATTCGCACGCCGGTCGTCGATTGCTGTCCGATCACGATTTCAATGAGAAACCCGAAGCGGTGATGCGATCCGTCAGGGAGCGAGCGAACCTTGATCCTGCCTCGAACTGAGAATAATGTTCTTTGACGGAGAAGAGCAATGAACGATGAGATGGTCGACGCACTGATGCAGTTCTACAGGATCAACGCGGGGCTGATGCGCAAAATGAGTGCTGTGCTGGCCGGATCCGGGAGACAGTGGTACGAGGTTCAGCAGCAAACGCTGGCTGCAGCGATTTCGGATACGGGTGCCGAGCTGGAGGAACTGCTCGGGGCGACGGACGCACCGGCATTCATGTCGGTGCAGGCGAGAGTTGTTCAGCGGCACTGGGAGGCGCGGCAACGGTGCATGCAGGAGGCTTTGACGTTCGTTTCCAGGGATAACAGGCTGGCCGGGGAGGTAATGAGTGCGATGAAGGACTGGCAGTACGGCGTGATCGACTTTGCGGCGCATGCGGGCAACCTCAGCCATATCACTGCTCCATGGATGGTTTACCTCGGAAGGCTTGAACGGAGTGTCAGGGAGAGCGGGCGTGATGCTGGTAAGCGTAGTCCCGGCAACGATGGGCAAGCCTGAGCAATATGGGCCGCTGCTCATGTGCAGCACGTGGGCTGAGGCTTCGGCTGGCAGGAGGGTTGTGAAATAATCGGTACTTTATTTCAGCTCAGCCGACGCGCCCCATTGTCCGGAAGGATGGTATGGCGGCGGGCCGCAGGATCGCAGCCGTTCGGGTGCGTATGCGGTTTCCAGGCTGGCCAAAAGATCCTTCGGGGTCCGGGGTCCATATGAACATGCAGAACTGGCTGCTCCTGATTTACAAGGTACCCACTGAACCCGCAAAAAAGCGCGTAGCACTATGGCGGCGGCTGAAGGGTATGGGGGCCGTGTACCTGCAGAGCGGCGTTTGCCTGCTTCCCCGTACGGACGATCATGTCCGGCGGTTGAAGATGGTCGAAAACGAAATCGCCGGGATCGAAGGGGAATGTCTGCTTCTCGAGACCACCGCGCTCGACCGGTCCCAGGAAGAAAAGGTGGTCTTGCGATTCAAGGCAGACCGTGACGAGGAGTATCGAGAGTTTCTAGACAAGTGCAGTGATTTCCACCGGGAGATTGAGAAGGAGACGGCAGCGGGACATTTCACCTATGCCGAGCTCGAAGAAAATGACGTCGACCTCAAGAAACTGCAGTCGTGGCTCGAGAAGATCCGCAAACTGGACTTCTACAATGCTCCGCTATACGAGGACGCAGAAAAGCAGCTTCGGAGCTGCGAGACGCTGCTTGATGCTTACGCACAGAAAGTATTCGACGCGCACGACGAAAATCGCTGAGGCAGGGCTACGCGCGACGCCGACCCTCTCGCGCAACTGGCACAGTCGAGTGATATCTTTTTCGACCTAATTGGGCCGGAAAAATATATTGGACGACTCACAGGCGCTGGGTCAATACTTGAGTCCCCCATAGCCCGGTACGCTGCTGCGGACGTGCGTATGTCCACGCTCCGCGGTAACAGTGTTCGCTTCGGCGCAGCAGTCCGGGTACAAAACTCTTAAAACGGAATACCGGAGAAGACAGATGCCCGAATACCGCTCCCGAACTTCGACTCACGGCCGGAACATGGCAGGTGCCCGCGCATTGTGGCGCGCCACCGGAATGAAAGATACCGACTTCGGCAAGCCGATTATTGCTGTGGTGAATTCCTTTACTGAATTCGTGCCGGGCCACGTGCACCTGCGTGATCTTGGTGCACTGGTGGCGAAGGAGATTGAAGCCGCGGGCGGGGTTGCAAAGGAGTTCAACACCATTGCCGTGGACGACGGCATTGCGATGGGACACGGAGGCATGCTGTATTCCTTACCCTCGCGTGAACTCATCGCGGATTCCGTGGAGTACATGGTCAATGCGCATTGTGCCGATGCGATGGTCTGCATTTCCAATTGCGACAAGATTACGCCAGGAATGTTGATGGCCGCGATGCGCCTCAATATTCCGGCCGTGTTCGTGTCGGGAGGCCCGATGGAGGCTGGCAAGGTCAAGTCGAACGCGGACGGACAGGCGGTCGTCAAGATCGATCTGATCGACGCAATGGTCAAGGCGGCTGATTCGCGGGTGAGCGACGCGGAGGTAGCTGAAGTGGAGCGCAGCGCCTGCCCGACGTGCGGCTCATGCTCGGGTATGTTTACCGCGAACTCGATGAACTGCCTGACCGAGGCGATCGGCCTCTCGCTCCCGGGCAACGGCACGCTTGTCGCAACCCATGCGTGGCGTAAGGGACTTTTCGAACAGGCTGGCCGCCTGGTGGTGGACCTGTGCCGTCGCTACTACCAGGAAGAAGACACGTCTGTCCTGCCGCGCAGCATCGCCAGCCGGCAGGCATTCGAGAACGCGATGGCGCTCGACGTGGCTATGGGTGGCTCGACCAATACAGTGCTTCACCTGCTTGCAGCGGCTCAGGAAGGTGGTGTCGAGTTTTCGATGTCGGACATCGACCGCATCTCGCGCAAGGTACCCTGTCTTTGCAAGGTGGCGCCGTCGAGCCACTATCACGTCGAAGACGTGCATCGGGCGGGTGGCATTCTTGGCATCCTGGCGGAACTCGCGCGTCTGGATCTCGTTGACCTGTCGTGTGGCAGCGTCCACAGCGGCACGCTGGGCAACGCCATCGCCCAGTGGGATGTGGCGGGTGGTACGAATGCGGACGCGCAACGATTTTTCCGGGCGGCGCCGGGCGGTATTCCCACCACGGTCGCATTCAGCCAGGAAGCGACGTTTGACTCGCTAGATATTGACCGCCAGCACGGCTGCATTCGTGACGGTGAAGGCGCCTATTCAAGGGATGGCGGCCTCGCCGTGCTCTATGGCAATCTCGCAGAGCGAGGCTGCATCGTCAAGACTGCCGGCGTTGATCAATCGCAGTGGCTGTTTTCTGGGCGTGCGCGTGTCTTCGAAAGCCAGGAGGCTGCAGTCGAAGCTATCCTCGCTGATAAGGTTGTTGCGGGCGATGTGGTCGTGATTCGCTATGAGGGACCGAAAGGTGGGCCGGGCATGCAGGAGATGTTGTATCCCACCTCGTATCTGAAATCGAGAGGACTCGGCAAGAGTTGCGCGCTGGTTACGGATGGACGTTTCTCTGGCGGCTCCGCAGGTCTCGTTATCGGGCATGTCTCGCCCGAGGCAGCCGAGGGTGGCGCGATTGGCCTGGTGGAGGAGGGCGACATGATCGAAATCGATATCGCCGAACGAAAAATTCATCTGGCTGTGTCGGGGGACGAACTTGCACGCCGGCGTGAGGCCATGAATGCGCGTGGTGATCGTGCGTGGACGCCAGGTGCCCGCGTACGCACGGTTTCACAGGCATTGCAGGCATATGCAGCGCTCGCCACTTCTGCGGACCGAGGCGCCGTGCGGGACGTCGCTCAATTGAAGCGTCGGTAAGACTGCAGGATTTCGTTGCCGGTAGCGGTACGTCCAGCTGCAGACGTACCCTCCGCGTCAGTCGAGTGCATGCGTTGCGACTATGGTGCGGCGGCGCGGATCATTCGCGTTCGCCGGCGTAGTGTACCAAGGCGAACAACGAATTCCGTCCAACGTCGGGCGACGTTGTCCTTTTCGGCTCGGACGCTGATGTTGGACCTCTTGACGCCGTGCAGTTGCTTTATTATCGTCTCGGGATGGGGATGGAGTTCCCCCTCAAACGCCAGTTCGGCTGATGACTCCTGCTGTTGCAACACGGCGATTCCGCCTCGCACATGGAGTGCATCGTGCCAACGCAAAACGGCTGGTTGTCAGGCTTTGCAGACTCAACTTCGGGTTACGGTTTCCCGATCGGACGTAATTTCCCCGGATCTGCGCCTCATCTCTTTCGCGGTTTTCCCGATCACTTTTTATCCTCGCGGCGCAGTTGCGGCTCAGGCCGTGCGGCATACGCAGGTGCGTGCCTAAGATGCGGGAAAATCCGCGGCGAGGGTGGTCGCGCATGAATCACGAAATCGGCCCCCTCTCGGACAAACTGAGCTTTGACGGCGATGCCGGAGTGGTTGCGCTGAACCACCATGACATCGTGACGAGCATCTCGTCGATGCTCTCCGGTCACAGAATCGCGCTGCTGCATATCCTGTATCCGCGTACCGATGCCAGGACTCATCGTAGCCTCGATGCGTTGGTCGATGCGCTGCGGGGTCATGGGGAGCACGAGGTCGCAACCCTGCTTCAGAATCAGGCCCACTATCTGTTCTTTGCCGATCCGGCCAAGGCATGGGTCGTGCTCCGCGAAATCCGTCTCGATTCACTAGCCATCGGCGTGCATCTCTACTACTGCGGGCTGACCGGAGAGCGTGCTGAGCACGCGCTCGAGGAAAGCGTGAAGGACGCGACGGGGCGGAATGAGTGGCGGCGAAAGGCCGCACCGCCTCGCTTCTGATTCGTAGCGGCGAGCCGCAACGAACTTAAGCGCATACCCACCGGACACTCGCGAGTGACTCGCTGGGGAGCATTAACTGTCGAAAATGAGGAGAGAGAGGCCATGAACCTTGACATGAAAGACATGCGCCATATCGCCGAACTGGCGCAGCTTGATCTGCCGGATGCGGAAGCGGACCGCGCACTTTTTCAGATCAACGAGTTCTTCGGACTCGTGCAGCAGATACAGGCTGTCGATACAGCCGGTGTTTTGCCTATGACGCACCCTGTGGAACTGATGGGAGAGCTGGAGCTACGTCTACGAGAGGACGTAGTGACGGAAGTTGTCGATCGTTCCGCATTGCAGGAAGTGGCGCCTGAGGTGCGCGATAGCCTCTACCTGGTTCCGCAGGTGCTTGGACAGGAACCGAGGGGATAGCGCAACGCGGACTGTGCGACCGTCAGCGCATTTTAATGCCGGGTCCTTCGACCGCAAATCCGGTTCATACGGGCGGAGCAATGGGTGGAGGGCAGGCGCGCCGTTCTATGTTCGCGCACGCTATGCAGCATGGCATGTCGGGTGCCTATGGAGAAAATAATGAGCAGGTCAATCTGCATCGTGGTCGCAAACCGTGCGACCGCGCGAATATTTGAAGCGGATGGTCTTTCGCGCGAACTGGTGGAGAGGCGCACGCTTGTTCATCCCGCCTCACGGCTCAGGGAGTCGGATCTTGTGTCGGACACGCCTGGTCGGACGCACGACAGGTTTGGGCATGGTCGTCATCGGACGGATCCCGACAGTTCGCAGCGTGAACACGAGATGATCAGCTTCGCCTCCGAGATCGCGAAAGAACTCGGCGATGGTGTTACAGGTGGCACGGTGAGCTCGCTTGTTCTCGTTGCGCCCGCAGCATTTCTTGGGGTGCTACGCAACCGGCTCGAAGCAACGACACTCGAAAGCGTCGTACTGGAACTCAACAAGGATATCGTGCACCTCGACGCGCGTGCTATTCGGGCACGTCTTCCGGAGTTTCTGCCACGCCGTTAGGCATGCTCTAGGCTGGCGCGGCCAACGGCGCCTGTTCGCGGCCTCATATAACCGGTTATGGATTCGGGTCGGGTGGGCCATTTGTCGGCCCGGATACCGTCCTGTGATCGCCCGGAGGGCACCTGAAAAACGCATCCTAGCCGTAGGGAGCTCTCATGGATCAGTGCGGGGCGTCCTTCGGAGGAGTGAGTCTGACCTGCTGGATACTTCTCGCATCGGCTTCTGCGACTTCGAACAACCAGCCGCTGATGCGTATCTGCTCACCGCTGGCGGGCAATCGCCTGAAGTGCTCAAGCAGCAGACCAGCGGTTGTCTTGTAGGTTGGCGTCTGGCCACGTCCGATGCCAAGGTATTCTGCGAGATCGTCTGCCGGCAATTGTCCAGATACCAGATAAGTTCCGTCCGGTTGTTTTCGCAACTGTTCACCATCCCGACGCCGCCTTTCGGGCTCAGGGACATCGCCTGCCACCGCTTCCAGTACGTCGGTGAGAGTAACGATTCCCATCACAGTCCCGAATTCATCAACTACAAAGAGCATCTGCGCGCGGGCGCGTTTCAGGGTACTGAGAAGTGCGAGAATCGGGGTATTCTGGGCCACAAATGCAGGCGGCTGGCAAAGGGCTTCGAAATCGAGTTTGCCCGTCGACAGCAGCAGGCGAAGGATGTCCTTCTTTGCCGCAACGCCTAGTGGGCGGTCGATGTCACGACCTTGCGTGACGATCAATTTTGAACACGGGGACTCGGCGATGCGCTGGCTCAATTCTTCCTCGGTCATTCCACGGTCGACCCATTCGAGATGACGCCGCGGAGTCATGATAGTGCGGACTGTCCGAATCCTGAGCTGCAGGATACTTTCCATCATGTTTCGCTCGGCATCCAGAATGCTGCCGGAGCGTAGGGCACTGGAAATCACACTGCGAATTTCGTCTTCGTTTGTCTCATCGTCTGTTTGCGCGGGTATTCGGGCTAGATCCATAAGTACGTCGTTGGACCAGCGAAGTAGAAGCACGAAGGGACGTGCGACACGAATCGTCCAGTCGAGTGGGCGTGCAATCAGTGCTGCGCTGTATTCTGGAGAGGAGAGTGCGAGGCGTTTCGGCGCGAGTTCACCGAACACCAGGGTGAGATAGGCGGCGATCAGGATGGATGCTGCACTGCCTAGTGGCCGGGCATAGGTCACAGGTACTGTGAGTCGTTCGAGGAGGGACTCTGCTGCGACGGCAAACGCGGTGACGCAGAACGTACCGGCAAGGATACTGGTGACCGTGATCCCCGCCTGTATCGCCGACAGAAAGGTCCCTGGATCCTCTTTCAGCCGTATAGCGAGGGCAGCCGACGCTGATGGCCGTGTGACCAGCGCATCGAGCTTCGGCTTGCGTGAAGCGACGAGTGCCATCTCTGCGATGTTGAAGAAGGCTGTCAGCGCTACAAAAAAGAGGAACAGAGCGGCATTAAACAGCAGCATAGACACCACCTCGGCGGACGTGTGGACGCTCGTACAGTGAACTGCAGAGGGTGTTCCGGCACACTATGGGTTGGTGCTCGAACGTGCTTTTGCAGTCGGAGGCTGGGCGTCCAAAGCGGCGCTTCGCGAAACTGATAATTGCGCCCGCAACAGGGGTGGCGATGCGCACCGTAGCCGGCGCATTTGGCTCGCCGGTCAGGCGCATGAGAAGACCGGCGACTATATGCAGCACGGTGCGGGCATACCGGGGCTCATTCGCAGTCGAGCGCGGTAGGTGCCGGGACGCGGGAACAGCGAAACATCTTCGGCTGTGCCACGCGTTATCAGTCGTGGTAGTGCACGACGTGACTTTGCCGGGATTGCAGCAAGGATTCGGGATATACACGAGCAGACCCACTGGCCAGGACGCGTAGCTAATCCGGACGAGGGTCGTATCAATGACTCCCTGAACCCTGGCCGGCAACAGTAGGCATCATTAGCCGCAAGGGCAGTTTGTGGAGGAATGCCATCTCCCGTTTCCTTTCAGGATTCTATTTGTATGCGTGGCGGGCGGCAACCCTGCTCCTTGTAACGTATCCCTCACACCGTCAGAAGGCTGCACCGGTCAGCGGTGACGATTCGTCACCGGGCACGACTTGTCCGGCGAACCCCAGACGTTGCATGCGCCGTTCGTGCTCGGTACACTTACCGCCGATGGAGATGGCATACCTCCGATAACCGCCGGGCGCTCCGGCTAATGATGCCTGCGCGTTCCTGGGAAAAAGGGAGGTGCAGGCCGATCTCCGTGCCAGCCCAGGTTTGGATCATTCGGACACTGGAGCTACCTTGATGTCTCTTCTCCATTCACCTATCACGTTGCATCGTTGCCCTCTTGCGGTGCATGGCCGCATTTGCGCGATTGTGCTGCCCACATTCGCCTGGACGTGCCTTTGAGACGCTGGCTCACGTAAATGTAGTGGGTATGCCCGATCGTTTCACAACAGTCATCCTTCGATCCAGGCGATGCTGCGGCAGAAGATACTGAGCTACGGGCTGCGATTCACGGCGCTATGTGCTGTGGCGACCCGGATGAATGCCGGGGGCCGGAGTTTGCGCAAGAACGGAAAAATATATTTCGCGCCAGCGGCGCGGGTCCAGTCGTTCAGGCTGGGCAAGGAGTCAGCATGTCAAGTTTTCAGGTAGAGGAGGCGATGGCGGCGATCGGCCGGGCCATTGCGAAACATCGGGTCCGGTGCGGCATCTCGCAACTGGAGCTCGGACGGCAGCTCGGCGTAAAGGACGAAGCGATGTCACGGCTGGAGCGCGGCGTCGTCACGCTTACTGTTGACCGTCTCGTGCAGCTTGCCGACATATTCGGGTGTAACGTGGCCGACCTGTTGACTCAGGGCAGCCATCGCACCACCGATCAGGCCAGGTACGTATCGCAGTTACTCGGCAAACTGGGTACGGACGATCGGACGATGGTGGTCGAATTTGTGGAGCGACTGGCCGCCCGGCTGGCTCACCGCTGAAGCAGCATCAAGAAGTGTGGAGCATCGGTGCTCACGCCAGGCTGACGATGGCCGGCGTGGGCAATTGCTGGGATAGCCCGCAGGAAGCGCGAGTGGCAACCGCAGTATGGATTTGCGCCCGGATGAGGCAGTCATGTCTTTGACTCCACGCAGGCAAGCGCCACGGTGCCCACTGCCATCAGCCCGGCCGCCAGTGCAAAACCGAGCACCGGTGAAACCGTCGACCACACTGTACCGACGACCGCACTGGAAATGAATTTCGTCGCACCGTTGATCGTGCCGAGTGCGCCGTAGCTGATGGTAAGCGTATCCGGCTGGACCATCTCTGCCGTAGTCGTTGATTCCAGCGCCTCCTGTATGGCGACGTACAGACCGGCAACAAGGAAGATACCCGCTAACAGCGGCACGCTGTCGATATGCCACCAGAACGCGAGCGCTGTCAGCACCGCAGTCAGCGCGCCCAGCACATAGCCCGAAATCAGTACCGCAAGGTGCCCGGTCCGGTCGGCCACGACACCCACCGGGTATGAAACGGCGACTTGGACGATATTGCGCCACACATAGAGCAGCCCTGCGACCTGTGCTGCCTCGATCGTGCCGAGCCTTGGCGTAAGTAGCGTGGTGGCGGCCAGGATAAGCAGGCTATGGGAGAAGTCACCGATGCCAAAGATGCCAACCGCACCGAGGTAACGCCGGAATCGCTCCGGTAATGCACGTAGTGAACTGAAGAATCGCAGTGCCGGATTCACCGACTGCTGCGGGTCCCTCACCAGCGTCAGGAAGGCCAGCACGGCCAGTGCACCGGGAATTACGGACACCCAGAGGGCCAGCCGGAATGGACCGGTTGAGTCAGACCAGTGCAGTTGCTTTGCCCAGCCGAGCAACGCGACGCCGAGTAGCGGCCCCAGCACAGCGCCAATGGTATCGGCAGCCCGATGAAAGCCGAATGCTCGTCCTCGCGTTTCGGGCGACACGGCCTGGATCACGATGGCGTCGCGCAGCGGGCCGCGCAATCCCTTACCAAACCACGATACGATTCTGCCGAGCAGCAGCAACGGCCAGCCTGCGGCCAGCGCGATCAGCATCTGACCGACGGGTGTCAAACCGTAGCCGAGCAGCACCAGCACTTTGCGATGCCCGAGCCGGTCAGCGATGTACCCCGAGACCATCTTGGTGAATGCGGCCACGGCATCGGAAATGCCTTCGATGATGCCCAGCATGGCCGCTGGCACGCCGAGCGCAGCCAGAAAGCCGGGCAGGATGACCGTCGTCGTTTCGTAGCAGAAATCGCCCAACGCACTGGTGATTCCCGCGCCTGCAACCGTTCGGTTGAGCCAGTTGCTCCGCGCTGGAGGTGTGGCTGCCGGTGGGGCTTCGCCGTATTCGTTCATCTCAGTGTCCCTTCTTTTCGCGTGTTCGCTGCTAACGCGCCGGGCCAGCGTCATCAGATACGGTATGTGGCGCGGTTGCCGCTTCATGACTTACAGCTCGAACGTCACCAGCACCGGATAGTGGTCGGAGGCCATATCGGTGATGTCATTGCGGATGACCCGGTAACTGCGGGCGGTGGCGCTGAGTGCCTGCGTTGCGAGCAGGTAGTCGCAGCGCATCGTGGCGAACTCGACGTCGGGATAGGCTGCCGTGGGAACGGTTGGCCCGCGCTCCGCATCCAGCTTGTAGCCGAGATCGACCCAACCAGCGGCTTCGAGGTGAGCAAGTACACTGCGGTCGATACCCCGCAGATCATCAGCCAGGTAGCGCGCACGGTGATGTGGCGCAAGGGCGGCCCAGTCCGCTGGTTCGAGGTCGTGCGGCGAAGCCGAATTGAAATCGCCCGTGACCAGCGTGAGCCGCTCCGGCGCGGCCTGGACTGCCAGATATGCGGCTTCACGACGACGCACCTCAGGGCCGTTCGGGCACAGATGGGCGCTAATGAATGTGACGGGCAGCTCGCTGCCCGGTATTTCAACTTTGAGAGTAGCCAGCGTATGGTGAAAATTCGCACCGTCTGCCTCGAAGCTCAACGGGCGTATCGGTTCACGAATGAAAATCGCGATGTTCTGGCCGGTGCGAGGCGCGATCGCGAGAAAGCCGCGCATCCCGATCTGCTGCTCCAGCCAGTAAAGCCAGGCGCTGCCGTTGGCGTCAAAGCTTTTCGCTTCCTGCATCAGGAAGACGTCCGGCCGTAGATCGTTGACCAGGTTGACCTGGGCGATGGCGCGGTGGTCCGCCGAGCCATCGCGGCCGCCGAAAAGAGTGTTGTAGGTAAGAACAGTTAGTGTCGTCACGGTTGTTCCTGGTGTTACGGTGGTAAGCGGTAGAGGTGCGTGCTACGAGCGATCCGAGGGACTACCTGTTTTCGTCGTGTGCATCGAAGACGCGCTGCGCATATGAGTCGAGCAACGCTTCGCAGTATTTGAGTTGCTGCTGTGCTTCGAGCTGCAGGGGCGCGCTATAAAAGTCGAGCTTGCGAATCTTCTCCAGCCAGGACTGCAGTTTTTTCAGGTCTACGTCGTTCTCTTCGAGTTCGGCGTAGGTGAAATGACCATCAGCCGTCTCTTTCCCGATTTCGTTGTGAAAGTCCTGGCACTTGTCGAGAAACTCCCGATACTGCTCGTCCCGATCGGCTTTAAAACGGGAAACCACCTTTTCCTCCTGCGACCGGTCGAGCGCAGTGGTCTCGAGCAGCAGACATTCCCCTTCCATCTCGGTGATCTCGTTCTCAACCATTTTTAGTCGTCGCACGTGATCGTCGGTTCGGGGGAGCAGGCAGACACCGCTCTGGAGATACACGGCGCCCATGCCTTTGAGCCGGCGCCAAAGTGCGACGCGTCTTTTGGGTGGCTCGGTGGGGACCTTGTATGTGAGCAGAACCCAGTGCGAAATGACTTCACTCATAGCTGATAGCGGCTAGCAAAGCCCGGTTTAAGCGTGCTATCCGGGATTTTCGAATCGCACTTTCGACGAGGATTGCCGCAACCATAGGAAGAGCAGCATAAGTCCGGTCAGTAGCCATCTGATAACTCCGTTGGGGCGCAGTGGCCAGAATTGGGCTGCACACCGTTACGAAAATACTCTGAAATTGTATCTTTAAAAATGTAACTGCGGTTACTTTTTTGATGATCTCATCCAAGAGCATCTATGCGCGGCGGCCCCATGGCGGTTTCGTGAAGCACTGCGGGTCTTGGTGGACGGCAGGGCGCACAGTCAGTAAATAGGACCCGATCCTTTTTGTTAACAGCTGCCAGCTTGAAGGTCTCGTAATCATTGATTAAAATGCAATCAATGATTGGAGGTTGCATGGCTAGCATGACCATTCGGAACATTGACGAGCAGTTGAAAGCCCGTTTGCGTGTCCAGGCGGCATTGCATGGACGCTCGATGGAGGATGAGGCGCGCGATATCTTGCGCGCGGCACTTTCGACGGATCTGGCGGTCGGGAATCGCAGCTTGGCGGCTTCAATTCGGAGTCGCATTGAGCCACTCGGCGGCGTTGATCTTGAACAGCCGGGACGCGAAGCGATTGTGGAAAGAGTGGACCTCGGCTCATGATCGTCTTGGATACGAACGTGCTGTCAGAGACGTTGCGGCCTGTACCTGACGATCGAGTGATGGCATGGCTCGCCACTCAGCCGCGTGCTGGGCTTTTCACGACTGCGGTTACTCGGGCCGAGATTCTTTATGGCCTCGGCCTCCTGCCGGACGGGGCCCGCAGACACGGATTGGTTACAGCGGTTGAAGCGATTTTCGCTGAGGATTTTGCCGGTAGAGTACTGGGATTTGATAGCGATGCAGCGGATGCCTATGCAACGATTGCAGTGGCGCGAAGGAACGCGGGCAGGCCGATCAGCCAGTTCGACGCGATGATAGCCGCCTGCGCTCGATCAAGAGGAGCTGCACTGGCGACGCGCAATGTCAAGGACTTCACCGATTGCGAAATCGCGATCATCGACCCGTGGGCCTTCTGAGTGGGATTCGAACCGTGTTTCGGCCGGTCGAAACTGGGAATCGGACCGTCCCAGGCAGTCAAAAAGTCGGTTCTTTTTCGTATGGGTAGAAGTATGGGTAGGGAAGGGGCATTTTCTCAAAGCCTTGCCAGGCAAGGGTTTCCGGACGATTTGGTATCCCTCCGTCTCCGCCAGCAATGGCGGCGGAACCCCAAGAGATCGCGGTCTCTTGGGGTTTTGTTTTTTCTGCGTCCGTTTCTGATGCGGACAAATTCGCCAACGCGAGATTGGGCGTAGCGTGAAACGCTGATTTTCAGATTCGCATCGAACATGTTTCGGATGCCCAATCAATCGTGATTTGTTGTGCAGCGCGGACCTGGCGATTGTGCGCGTCGCGCCTCGGTAAATCGGCTGGCCCGGCAAGGCGCCCCAAGCCCCCACCGCATGTGTTACCACCACGCCCGCTTTTCACCGAAACATCGTCCCTTGTAACCAGACGTAACGTAGCGCTTCAGTGTGCGATGTTGTGCATCAGTTCTTACAAACTTGAAATACGCGGATCATTGCCTTGCGCTATATTCCAGCCAACAAACACACACTTGCCAAAAAGGTGAATTCCATGAAGTCCGCTCGTCTTGTTCCGCTTCTGATCGGGGTTCTTGCGCTGGGTGCGTCAGGTGCAGCAATGGCCGGCGTGAGCGTGGGTGTCAACATTGGTATCCCGGCGCCGGTTTATGTTGCTCCGGCACCTGTCTACGCGCCGCCGCCGCCTCCGCCGCCGGTCGTCTATGCACCGGCGCCGGTGTACTACGGCGGCCCGGCGATCGTGATCGGCTGGCACGGTGACCGTTACTGGGACGGCCGTCGCTACTGGGGGCGTGACGAGTGGTATCGCCACCACCCGCCGGGCGGCTATGGCTACGTTGTTGAAGAGGCAAAAGCCCATGGAGGCATCGGCTTCGGCGTGGTGGCCAGGCGGTCGGACAAGGCAAAGGGCATTGGTGAGAGAGGCATCCATGACCGCATCAGCAGCGGCAAGGACTGCGCCAACAGCCAATCGGGCTACGTCGTAAGATTCCGGGCAAATCTCACTGTCAGGTGAATCAATGAAGGGTTTTCCATCGCGGCAAGCCTGAGATACGCGCTCGATGTAGCGGCGAGTGTGGACAGTTTCTATTTGGACAATGTCGGCGGGAGAGAAGTCAATAGCGTGCATCTGGTTGAGCAGGTCATCCGCGGCGAGGCGGTCATATATGGCTTGGAGTCGTTGAGGGCATTCCGGGTGGGTAGAGCTGGTGCGATGCTTGAGAAACTCCGGCGAATAGGCTAAACCGGTGGGCATAAGAATAGCTCATAACAAGAAGTCTTGGACGGGGCGCTTGGGTGAGCTGGTCATGGTTGAAAGGCGTTGAATTTTCCGCCGGGCGCATAAGCTCTGTGAGTAACGGTGTTGAAACGGATGGTTGGACCAGTCCACCTGCCCCAGCCTTTTTCGGGATCGTTATAATCCAGGACGGCCTTTCGCTTGCGAGTACCTTTGATGAGGATTTCGTTAGTCTTGGTACTGTGGGTTATTGTTTGGCCTTCAATGTAAAGGCCGCTGGAGATGAGGACGGCGGGGGAAGATTTGGTGCCGACGGCTTGGATGCTTTCGATTTCGAGCTCATCCATGGCAGAGAGGTCGGCTAAGGAAGTGTCCTGCTGGGCGTTCTTATCTGCTTCGGGCTCGGCATGGATTATGGTCAACTTGTCAGCCCAGAGCTTAGTGAGGTCTCGGCGGTTGTGGGCATTGGCTTGGGGGGAAGGTTTTTCGGGCATGGTCAGGGCGTAGCCGAGAGAGACCATGCGCACATCGCCGAGCAATACGGCAGTGCGTTTGGCTTGATCATAGTCAACTGAATCAGTCCACTTAAACGCAGTTTGGCCGGGGCCGACGCGATGGAAACGCATGCGGCTGGGCGGCTTGGGGGTCTCTTTGCGTAGGGTCGAAGAGGGCTCTTTGTCCGAGACCTGCTTGTCGGTCTCTCGATTGTCCTCCAGGAGCAATGTTCCAGGCCCGGTGCCTTGGAAGAGTCCCTTATTGTCCTTAGCAGGTAAGTAGGTTAGCGTATCTGAGGTAAGTAGTACCGAACGAAGTCTCTCTCTGGAATCGTCTGGATTTTGCTCGACAGAGCGGACCATAGCTTTGCGGGTGAGGACCATCTTCTCCAAACTCTTGGAAGCCATGGGCTCAAAGAATGGTTCAGGTGACATCAGATCCGCCGAGGCTGCGGGCGTGATGGGACGCTCGTTCACTTTGGTAAGTTGGTCGTCTTTTAGGAAGAGTTCAAGCTGTTCAGCTTCGATGGCGCTGGATCGCTGGGGGGTGTGGACTACGTTTGCTTTGACCAATTGGCCGGGCGCGGAGTTGAAGATGGCGGTGTTGGCTTGGCCGTCAAAGACCATAGAGCCCGGCCAAATCAGTTCGAGTTTTGCGGGGGCTGAACTGGGGTCAGCAGAGTCGAAGGCGGCTTTCATCCGGCCAGGGACTGGTGTGCTTAGTACGTAATAGGAACCCTCGTCCTCTTTTTCGACGATGCGAATGATTTTGGATTCGATAAAATCGTCGCCACGACTGAGTTGAGCGAGGTCGCCGTAGAGGGTCGTAGTTTTGGTGGCTTCGTCTCGGTCGAGCTCGTCAGCGGAGAGACGGCTGCGAATCTGGCCATCAACTATCTGACGTCCGATAACGTTTCCCTGGGCCAGTAACCTAGAGATAAGCGAACCGGCATAGCCATCTGCGGTGGATGGTTTTGCGTCTTTGTTTTCTGCCAGGTCAATAAACATTTTCTCAGATCGGAGCGTGCTTTTGGTGTTGCTGTTGGGCAGTTGCTGGATGATTCGAACGTTGTCGTTTAGCACAATGGTGGAAGGGAACTGGCCCTGGCCCGAACTGGAGCGAGCGAAGTGAGTTTCCATGGAGTTGGCAAAAATGCTCAGGCCATCTTTGGGGATAACCGAGGAGAAATCGTCCTTTGCTTGGAGGAGGAGAATCTCTTGGCCGCCCGTTGTACCGTCAGAGCCCGGGGGGCCGAGCTTTACATACATGTGATTGGCCCGGGTGGTAAACGTGTCGGAAACGGCAACGACATCATCGATGGCAGTGGCTTGGGAAAGATAATAGTTTTGGGTGGGCTTTGCGGCGGTTTGGTTGTCAGGCTTGGTGGATGGTCGAGTGTGCTTTAGAAACTTCAGAGTGGCTTGGGTTTTCCAACTCAAGTTCAGACCCTTAGAGGCTTGGGCGGAAGTATCAGAGTCGAGGGCGGATTTCTGGGTGGAGGTTTTGAGAGTGCCTTTGCCAATCAGCAGAGCAGTGCTGGTGATGGAGTCGATGTTTATCTCTTGGGCGGTGATGACGCTGTCGTCAACAGCGTTGAGCACGACGCCAAAATCAGGACTGCTGAAAAGTTGGGCTGTTCCGAGTTGGTGTTGAGCGGTGAGCCTAGCGCATTGGCCAGACATGTCGCCTGAAGAGAATTTTACGGGAGCTCCGAAGGCTTCGATTTCGAATCTTCGCTGGGCAGTGGGTTGATAATCTTCGCTCTCTTCTGGAACGATGGTCAGTTTGCCAGTCCAGGTGATGCGCACGGGGACCTGGACGGTGGGTTGGTCCATCTCGGTGATGGTGTCGTCCCTTTGGGTGATGGTTTGGTCCATCTCGGTGGTGGGTTCGTCCATCTCGGTGATGGTTTCATCCTTCTTGGCAGATGGTACATCCTTGGCGGTAGTGGTGTCGGATTCATCGCTGCCACCTAGGTCGAAGACTACATTCATGCGGTCCACGTTTTGGAGGATCTGGTCTTTATAGGTTACGCGGACGTTACGTTCGAAAGTGGCGAGGTAAGAGCTGATTTCCTTTTTCTGGGCTGACTCTTGGGTAGGTTTGGCGAGCTGGGCGGTGGGGGTTTTGGTCTTTTGCTCTTGAGGAGTTTTGGTCGCGACAGTTTTGGTCTTTTGTTCTTGGATAGGTGCGGGGGCTGGGGGCGGAGTGAGAGTTTTGGCTTTTTGCTCTTGGGGTGTAGGAGTGGGGCCAACAAATCCGCCACCTGATTCCGGATACCAGGTCATTTCGCCGCCCTGAGTTATGATCAAGGAGTCGATGTCGTTGGAGATTTCTCTCCAGCGGAGCAGTAATCCAGTGCCGTAAGCATCTAAGCGAGGTCCGTGAAGCTCAACCGGTTCGTCGGTTGCCAAACGGCAAGAAGCAATGTCGAAATTGAGCTTGTCGGTGGTGATTACGAGTTTACCGGCGTCGCGTTGTCCGAGGGTTGGGTCAGTTTGGGGAACTTTAGGGGGCGTGTAGTGAACAATACGGACATTTCCGGTGAGCAATCCTTTGGTGGGCTGGGCACGTCCGAGGGCGCCACGCTCGATGTGGACGTCGCCGTGTTGGGCTGTCAGCGTGAGAGTCTGGGCGTCTTTTAGGTACCAGACGAACTTTACATCCTCAAGTAAAGCTTGGTCTTCGTTCTCGCGGCTAAGCCAAAAACGCTTGGCTCGGTATGCTTTTTTGATTTTCCCGCCGGGACCCATGAAAAAGATTTCGAGCTTTTCGCCACGCTGGAAAGATCTTTCTCCCTGAGAAATTCGGGTGATGGGCTCGCGATTTGCTGGTACGTTGGGCGAGGGGGTTTGCGTGGTTGATCTGGGCGTGGACTCGGTGGAGGTAAATAAGCCATAAATCATCACCACGGCAAAAATGAATGCGAAACTCAAAGCGAGTAATAGTAATTTGCGAAGGACAACTCTCATAGTTTCAATTAATCCTTTTTGGTGTATCTGTCGGTGATAGTCTGCCAATCACCAGCGGCTTGAAGCAAAAAGCGGACAGCCTCGGCTACAGCTCCGCGTCCACCGAGTCGCTGGGTTACAAGGTCAGCCATGTCTCGAACCTCTGGGGTGGCGTCGGCGACGGCGATGGCGAATCCACAGCGATTGAGAATCGGTAAATCCATCAGGTCGTCGCCTATATAAGCTGTGTTCTTAGCAGGAATTCCTAATTCGGCTAGGAGCTTTTCGTAGACGGGTACTTTGTCCAGGACGTGCTGATATACATGTTCTACGCCGAGGTCCTGGGCTCGATGGCTGACGGCGGCTGACTCTCGGCCGGAAATCCAGGCCATTTGGCGGCCCGAACGCATCCACCAGCGGATGGCTGCCCCGTCTTTGGTGTTGAAACGTTTTAGCTCTTGGCCGTCGTTTGAGAGAAAGAGCGAGCCGTCGGTGAGTACGCCGTCAACGTCCAGGACGAGGAGTTGAATGTCTGGGGGTTTGGTGGCCAAAGTGTCCTCCGGCAAAAAGAGGTAACGAATCCGGTCCGATTATCAGTTGTACAAGGCTGATTGTCCAGGGTGGAGTTGAAAACTGCACCAGTTTGTCTGGCGTCGTTTGAAGCTGACGGTTAGAGCTTATTCCAGATCGTTATCAAATGCATGGCGTCAATGGAGTATGGGGAACTATCGTAATCTCCATAGGAAGTCGAGAGGCAGAAACCGATTTCCTGCATGATCATCTTGAGTTCCGGCAAGGTGTAATATCTCAGGTCCCAGCCTGACTCCTTGCGGGTATCCTCATCTTCAAGAACTGAGCGTCTACTCAGTATGCAAGTAGCGGGATCAAATGTTGTCTCGTAGTGGTATATGCGACCATCCGGCAACTCTTTCTTGCCCTTGTGCTTGTTTTTCCCGCACCAATCACAGAGCCAAAAGATATTGGCTTGATCGAAAAAGAAACGCCCGCCGGGCCTGAGCGATCGGTATATGCGGCCAAGGATATCGACGTTGATATTGTCTGCATAGAACGCCAGAGCACTCGACATCGATAGGACACAATCGAATTGTTCGACGACGTCGAGTTTGCGCATATCCACAAGTTCAAACGTCACTTCGACAGCGGCATCTGCCGCCGATCGCCTGGCTTGTTGAATGTAATCCGAGGACTGATCATATCCAGTAACCGTGTAGCCTCTTTGGGCGAGAATGATTGCGTGACCGCCATAACCACAGGCAAGATCAAGGATGTCGTCCTGACGTTTGAGAGGTATCGAGTTCTCCAAAAAGTCAACTTGGGAGGGGGCCTCAGCCTCCTTATAGAAAGCGGCGACTGCTTGGAATTCTTTCGTGTAGTAAGAGTCATGAATCGTCATGTTTGACCTTTCAACTCCGATTGGACTATCTTAGCGACAGCGTCGACGGCGGCGGAAGGATCGAGTAGCTGGGGGTCCTTTTCAGTGCGGGCTTTGAGCTCGACGTTTCCGTTGGCTAGGGATTTTTCGCCAATAGTGATTCGCAGAGGAATGCCAATCAAATCAGCGTCTTTGAACTTTACGCCAGGTCTTGCGGGCCGATCGTCCCAGAGAACCTCACAGCCACGAGCGGTCAAATCCTCATAGAGCTTTTGGGCGGTGGACAGGACCAGATCCGATTTGCCCAACTGCACGAGAATTACCTGGAAGGGGGCGATGTTCATGGGCCAAATGATGCCGTTCTCGTCGGAGCGGGTTTCGATGGCTGAGGCCATGATGCGATTTAAGCCGATTCCGTAACAGCCCATGATTAATGGCTGAGAACTGCCATTCTCATCAAGCACATTAGCCCCAAGAGCCTCGGTGTATTTAGTTCCCAGTTGGAAGACGTGGCCGATCTCGACGCCTTTGCTGAATTGCAATTCGTGGTCGCACTTGGCGCAGCGGTCGCCAGGCTGAGCCAAGCGAATGTCAGCGACGGTGGAAGGGGTGAAGTCTCGGCCGATGTTTACGCCGAGCAGATGGTAGTCGGTCTTGTTGGCTCCAGCGGCAGCATTGGCCATAGTCTGGACGGTAGTATCAGCGATGATGGTCAGGTCAGTCAGGCCGACGGGGCCGGCGAATCCGACGGCAGCGCCAGAGAGCTTTTCGACAGTCTGGGCGTCGGCCATTTCCAGATCAGTTACGCCAGCGGCGTGAGCGAGCTTAGCTTCGTTTAGGCCATGGTCGCCCCGTACAAGGGCTAACAAGGGTTTGCCGTCGCCTATCAATACCAGGGTCTTGATTAGTCGCTCGGGAGCAATATTCAGAAGCTTAGTCAATGCGTCAATAGTTGTGGCACCGGGGGTGTGGACTTCGCGAAGTTCTTCGGGGTTGGCTTGCTCTTGCTTTTGCGCTTTGGGAGTCGCGGCGGTCGCTTTTTCTAAATTGGCAGCGTATCCGCAAGAGCAACGAACGAGGGTGTCCTCGCCAGCGTCGGTGGGGACCATGAACTCGTGTGACGATTCTCCGCCGATTGGTCCCGAATCCGCTTCGACGACTACATAGTCGAGGCCACAACGTTCGAAAATGCGACAATAAGCTTGATACATTTTTTCGTATGTGAGCTTCAGATCCTCAACAGTCAGATGAAAACTGTAGGCATCTTTCATCAAAAACTCTCTGGTTCGCAGAACGCCGAAACGCGGCCTAAATTCGTCGCGGAACTTGGTCTGAATCTGGTAGAGATTTAAGGGGAGCTGTTTGTAGGAACTGACGTTCTGGGCTACTAATGTGGTAATAACTTCCTCATGCGTTGGCCCGAGGATGACGCAACGACCATGGCGGTCGTTAAAATTCATGAGCACGGGTCCATAAGCTTTGAGCCGGCCGCTGCGCTCCCATAGCTCGCTGGGCTGAATGACGGGCATGTGCAACTCCTGAGCACCAGCAGCGTCCATCTCCTGGCGAATGATCTGCTCAATCTTCCGCAAGGTCCGATAACCGAGGGGTAGGTAAGTATAAGCACCGGCGGCGAGTTTTCGCATTAGGCCGGCTCGGACCATGAGCTTGTGGGAACGCACCTCGGCGTCTGAGGGGTCTTCTTTTACAGTAGGGATGAAAGCGTTAGACCATTTCACGAAAAATTACCTCGTTATAGGCCAAGATTCTTCTTGGTTAGTTTTTTGTAGGCTTCGACTCCGGGCTGGCCGAAGGGGTTTACGCCGAGCAGATTGCCCTCGATGACCGTGGCGATCATGAGCATCTGCATTAGGGCGCCCAGATTGTAAGGGCTTAGGCTGGGCAAGATAAGGTCAATGCTTGGCCGATCGTCCTGGCGGTAAGCAAGGTTGGTGCCCTTTAGAGCGGCGGTCAATAGTTTATGTAATCCGGCGCCGGCTAATTTGTCCAGGCCGTCGGGACTGTTCTTGACCGTGGGCAGAGTGAGGGCAGCTCGGGTGGGTTTAGTGATTACGATGTTGGTGATTACCTTGTCGCGGGTGCCCTGCTGGTGCTGTTGGCCGCGGGAGTGCAGGTCGCGAGTGTTTACGGAGGTGATGGGTGTGGGGCCTCGACCCTTTTTACCCAAACTTTCGGCGAGTAGCTGGTCATACCAATATCCCAGGTTCTCTAGAGCTTTGGACCAGACGGACATGACGCGGACATTTTTGCCCTTGCGGTAGAGCAGATGATGGACGGCGGCGTACTGGGCGGCTGGGTTGTTCTTGATTGATTTGCTGAGACACTTGCGGGTCATATCAGCGGCGCCGGCGAGGAGTTGGTCGATATCGATGCCGGCTACGGCTGCGGGCAGTAGTCCGACAGCGGTGAATACCGAATAGCGTCCGCCCACATCGTCGGGGACCTGGAGGGTGGCCATGCCTTGGGTCTCGGCTATCTGGCGCAGGGCTGAGGATGATCCGCCGGTTGTGGCTACGATGTATTTGGCGTAGTCGGGGCCGTAAGCTTTGCGGGCGCGCTGAGCGAGAATGCGAAAGACGGCGGCGGTCTCGAGAGTTCGGCCGGATTTGGAGATGACATTTATGGCAAAGGCTTGGCTCAGGTCGGCGGGCTTGCGCTTGGGGAGTAAATCCAACAGGGCAGTCAGAGCGTCGTTGTCCACAGAATCGGCTTCGAAGTAAATTTTGGGCCTACTTTTGCGGGCTCGGCGAGGTAGCTCGTTGTGGTAAGGATGAGCCAGGGCTTGGAAAAGAGTTCGGGCTCCGAGGCTCGATCCGCCGATGCCGGCTACGATGAATTTGTCCGCCAGTCGGGCGAGCCTATTGGCTTGTCGCTTCAGTTCGGTCAGGGCTTTAGTGTCGCTGAGCCAGTGTTTGGGCTGATCGAGAAAACCCAGGTCCAGGTCTTCGCCTCTGTCTCTGAGCTTGGCCAATTGTTTGGCGGTGAATCTCTTTTGGACTTTGATCTGCTCGACGGCGGTCTCTAGGGCAGGCTTGATCGACTCGATATGTGCCCGGCTAAGGCCGTGGCGAGCTGAGATGCCCAATTGCTTGTCTTTGGCGTCCTTGGCACGAGCTAGGGCGTTGGCGATGTTCAGGCGGATGATTGGTTTGCTGGCCATTTATGAGTCTCCTAAAGTCTGGTGCACATTGTCTTATCGAATAGTGAATCTGTCAACGACTTTCGCGGCCGAGAATCGCACTTGACTGACATGCTGACGGATGCTACGGTCATCAGGACGCCCCCGACGGGCGGGGGCGAAAATGCAATTTTGGTTATAGACTTGGGAAAAGGGGTATGAGCTATGCGGAATCGAAGAGTTAGATTGTTATGGGCCTTTTTGTTGTTAATTATCCTATGTTCATATGCCGACGCGGAAATCTCAAAGTATGATGGGCACGATACACGCTGGCAACGGTACACAGAAGTCCGTAAACGGCCATATAAGGAAATAACCTTACTCCACCATCATCTTGACCACCCGCCCGTGCTTTCCACAGATCGCCAAAGAGGGTTGTATGTGGCCCCAAGCGGATGTCAATGCTTCAAGAAGGGCAATACTTCGACCATTCAGCTTATTGATTTGAACACTGGGAATAACCTTTTGATTTTGGAAGGCCATCTAGATTCCACACAGTGCTTGGCTTTCTCCCCTGATATGAAAAAAGCTATATCAGGTGGAAGTGATCGTCGGGGCGAGCCTTACGGTTTTGACAATACTTTGCGGGTATGGGATCTTCTCAGTGGTGAGCAGATAGCCGTTGCAAAGGCTCACAAAAAATTGGTACGAAGTGTTGCATATTCTCCGAGCGGTGATTTAGCTATATCTGGGGGTGATGATGGCATTATTCTGTTGTGGGATGTTGAAAAGATGAGGGTTGTGAAGGAGTTCACAGGCCACACTTCTGGTATCCGGCCTAGCTGTTTAGTTTGGTCCAGGGACGGGAAAAGGTTTCTTTCGGGAAGCTGGGATGGATCAATTCGTCTCTGGGATATTCAAACCGATAAAGAGGTCGCCCATCTACAAGCAGGACACGGAAGGCTCATGAGTCTTGCACTGTCCCCCGATGGAAAATATGCATTGTCGAGTTACTTGAGCGGCGATAATCAACCCGTTATTTTCTGGGACCTGGAAAAGCAGCAGGAGATAAACCGTTTCGGCGTTCCTGGAAATCCCTGGCACACCGATCAACAGCTACACGTGGCAACTGTTGCCTTCTCGCCCGATGGTAAGACAGCCCTTTTCGGGCTTGTTTTTGGAACTGTCATTTGGTGGGACCTGGATGAATGGCGACAGATAGGAATAAACCGACTTCATGAAGACGAACTTGCAGTTGTCGCATTTTCAGCCGATGGTAAGTCATGCATTTCCATAGGACGCGACACTGACACAGCCGAAGAGAGGGCAAAAGTAAAGTTTTGTCAACTATCTTCTTTTGAGCGTGTCGAGCTGCCAGCGAAAATGATCAAGCTGGCGGTAGACGACAAAATGAATACTGATTTAATCTATATTGAACCAAGCTCTTTTATCATGGGGGATACATCGGGAGATGAAAGACCACAACGCAAGGTCACAATTACAAAAGGCTTCTACATTGGCAAATATAAAGTAACGTGCATACAGTTTTGTAAGTTCCTCAACGCGATTGACAATCCGCAGGATTACGTCGCATTGAATAAATATGCTCGGATAGAAATGAAGGATGGAGTTTACGTTCCCAAGCCGGATTGTGGAAATGGGGCAATCAATGTTGTGCATTGGCAAGGTGCAGTAGCCTTTTGTGAGTGGCTTAGTCATCAAACAGCTCGTACCGTTCGGCTGCCGACCGAGGCTGAATGGGAGTTTGTTGCTCGCGGTTCTGAAGGTCGAGGGCATCCTTGGGGTTGGGGCAGGAAAGAATGGGTGAAATGGACTGAGCACAGATATAAGGGAAATAAGAAATATCCACATCCCTGGAGTTGTGCTTCAGTGGATGCCTTTCCTGAGAATGTGACTCCCGATGGTGTGGTTGGTATGGTCGGCAATGTTGGGGAATGGTGTTCTGATTTCTTTAGAGTTCGTTATTTGAAAAATGATGTTATTGATCCCAAAGGGCCTAGAGAAAACGATCTCTCAGGTAAATCAATCAGTGCTCTTGGCGAGAAATATCATGTATACCGTGGTTGGGGAACCCGTGCTACCTATTCTACGACGGAAAGAAACTATGGTAACACAGTTGGTAATTCAGGAACCTATGGTTTTCGTATTGTCGTAGAACTGCCGAAAAAAGTAAGAACAGACAATTAGGGGCCGACTATCGCTTTTAGAATAGCAAAACGCAGAATAAGTCTGGGGAGGGGGCTTTGGGTCCAGGGCTTGCCTTCCATGTCCAGGCAGATAGAAAAATGGTGGGTGCTGAGTACGCTCGGGTCTTAAGGCTCGGCTACCTTGTAAAGAGACGCGTCATCCGCTGCCCAGACCTTGGCCCAGGTCTTGGGCGGATCATCCTCAAATGGAGCTCTGACGTACTTGTAGGTTCACTCTAGGAATCTAGTCATGCGCAGATCTATTAGCACATAAGAGCCCGGAGGGATTTGTCGGGCAGAAAGTCCTTCGTATGGTTTTGTGAATGGATGCGTTCCTAACAGGCCGGCTCGAAAGAAAGCAAGACTACTTGTGGATCGATAGTCAGAAAAAATAAGATCATCCTTCTGGAGAAGCGAAGCGGTAATACGCTCGGGATATTCGGGTGTTTTTCGTATTTGGGATGGGATGCGTTGGAGACAAGAGAGCGAGACACCAGCTAAGAGAACAAGTGCCCAGAAGCGGCGTTTTCGGCCAAGTTCGGATTTGATTGCTGAAACAAAAGGAAAGGAGATCAAGCCTCCAATCAGCAAACAACTAGGAAGAAGCAAGGGATACAAATAGCGTTTGAAGAGAGGTAGTGGCTGATAGGATGTTAGCGAAGCGGAGCCAAAATTAAACAACAGCAGTAAAGAAAGTAGCCAAATCGCGGGAAACAATAGCTGGCGACGACGGCGCAGAATCGCCCAAGTTGCTGCGAGAAGCCCGAAAGCGGGAATTCTGCCAAGCACAGAAGACAAGAACATTTCCTTTGGCCCTGCCAAGAAAAGTCGTTTCAGAAGGTCTCGGAGGTAATGGCCATGTTCGGCGGAGAAGAACCAGACAGCATGCTTCTGGTAGTTATACTGGGTGGTGTGAAAGCGAAAGAGGATGTCGTCGGTTCTGTAGTAGAGGAATCCTGTTTCACTCGCGAAGACAGCGAAAGCACCAAGGGCTAAGAAGCACAGCTTGGGCCAGCGAGAGCTATTGTCTGAAGGTACAACCGGAAAAATGAATATGACCAAAATGAGCGGGGCAAGGTAAACAACGGTTTCCTTGCAGAGCCAAGACATGCCCAATAATATGCCTGCGGCGATAGCTAGTAATGCTGCGTGGCGTTTTCTTTTCTCTCTGAGGGAAAGAAAAGCTAAGAATACGGCGGCGTTCATCCAGAACGCAGCGATTAGGTCCGGCAGAAGCAGGGAGCTTTGGGTCAGGTCCAAGGGAATAATGGACAAGATGAAAAGACAGACTAAGCCAGCTAAGGGTGAGATGAGTGCGCGGGCAAATACGTAGGCCAGAAGCAGAGCACAAATCGAGATTAGAAACGGATAGGCAACTATGGTCACTTCAGAGAAGCCAAAGAGGCGGATGAAGAGACTGGCGGGGGCGTTTACGCCGAACCTCAGGGAGAATACGGACGGCTGTGAATAAGTGGGCAGATGGATAGAGCCTTGGGCTAGATCGTAGGCGTGTATTGTGTATGCACGAGGGTCACTGTCAGAGTAGCCTTGAAATGAGCTGAGGCGCAGAACTAATGCTAAGGCTAAAATCGCAAGTGCTGAAAGGCGATGTGTCCAAGTGTGCTGGTTGTTTAGCTGAGCGGATAGTCTAGTTCGAGGTTTTCCTACAGATCGGCTAAAAGACACAAACTTGCCCTTTCTTTGCCTACGATACTACAATAAAACGCTCAGCTGGGGTTTGCCATTTACACGGTTGCAAAGGTAACTCTCTTCGCAGGGCATAGATGATTTTGCCTAAATTAGCCGGAACAGTCAAGGAGTGTATGTTTCGAGTGGGGCATTCTGGAGGCGGGGATTAATATTAGCAGGCAGGTGGAAAAAGGGTGAGGAGCAGGCATAGAATAATATGGTCGCTTGCCATCCTCGGGTAGGCCATCCCCCCCGTGGTTCTGCCCACCGGCAGGCGGCCTTTTTTTTTCGCGCAGCTGGGGATCAAATAGCTCGGAATTTGCCTGACAAAATACCGCGTTTATATGGGCAAGAATATTTTTGTAAGGGTGTCTTAGCAGCGAAAAGTTGGGCGTATAAAAAAAGGGAGAGCAGGACCTTTATATTGATTAATCGTAGGTCCGTCTCCCTGTCGTGATGTGCCGGTATGCACGTTACCATGGATCGCGCGATGAGACCAACTGATCTCTTTGTGCACTCACAACACCTAAAGTATAACACATATAGCCTCGTTGTCAAGTAAAAAATGCTTATTGTTACGCCCAGATGGAGACCATATTGTTATGGTCGCGAGCCCGGTCCGACGCGGCGAAAACTTGTAAAGAGCTAGATCGGCGATATAATCAGCGCCCATGGAGCAAAGAACGGTGCCCTTTTGAGGTTACAGCTATGACATTGCCAGCGGATCGCAAGGTCCAAAAGATCAATTCTCTCCAAATCGTGCCCTTCGCCCATCCGCAGGGGTGTCGCGGGTATCTTCTGGCTGATAAATCGAGCAAGGAGGCCCTGGCTTTGGACGTGCATCTGGATCTGGTGGAGGAGATGGCGAGGCGAGTGAGCAGCGAGGGTTGGGAGCTTCGCTATGTGGTGGATAGCCACACGCACGCGGACCACCCCTCAGGAGCTGGTGAAATGGCTGGCCGATTCGACGACTGTAAACGCATGACCCACGAGAAAGCCAATCACGCTGGAGTCAACATCAAAGCTAAAGACGGGCAAAAGATTGAGCTGGGTAAATCGCAGGTTACGGTTCGGTACGCAGCCGGTCATACGCCCGACCACATGGTACTTATCGCCGAAGGAGCGTTGTTTTCTGGCGACTCCCTGTTTAT
>SDBV01000428.1_pt1 | contig 60597 bp, 50 predicted proteins | sample 2277081 | NCBI WGS metagenome assembly SDBV01 (sample SAMN10402039, study PRJNA504765) | marine sediment metagenome | isolation source: marine sediment core GS10_PC15, 223 cmbsf | place: Arctic Ocean: Southern Knipovich Ridge | collected 2010
AGATACAATAGAAGATCAAATATGGATACAATATTCGATGTGTTAATAAGAAAGATGGTTAATAATGAGTTAAGTTATTAGTTTATAGATAATTAATGGTGAGATCTAAGCGCCTATACCTATTTATCTATTACCCATTTTAGACTGCCGTTTTTAGTCTTTATCCGATATTCAAAAGTCAAAACTTTTTCTTTTGGAAACCTTTTAATTTTCGGAAGGATGATACGTTCAAAATCTTCTTTTAACACAACGGAATACCAGCCATATTCCATCCCGTTTATTTCGCTAATAGAATATCCTGCCAGTTTCTCAAGGGTGCCACTCTTCCATTCCAAATCCAGCTTATTCTTATTTATACAAGCAGAATAAACAAAATCATTTGTCAGTTGCGAAATTATCCTGTGGCGCTCCTCGCTTATTTTTAAAGCCTCCTGGGCAATTTTTTCCTGTGTAATATTTTCCTTGATTGCCAGATAATGAGTAATATTTTTTTCCTCATCAAAAATTGGCGAAATCACTGCTCGCTCCCAATAATGAGTTCCTGATTTTGTTTTGTTTTTAAATAATCCTTGCCAGGTATTTCCTGAAGAAATCGTATCCCATAGTTTCTTGTAAAAATCCTTTGAATGGTATTCAGTTTTCAAAACATTTGGATTTTTACCTAAAGCTTCCTCCATGGAATATCCGGTAACTTCAGTAAATGATTTATTCACATATTCGATTTTCCCAGCTTTATCGGTTATTACTATGCTTGAGGGGCTTTGATTAATGGCAGTATTTAATTTCCTTATTTCCTGTTCGTTTTTTTTGCGCTCCGTAATATCCCGAATAGCACTAACTCTGAATATTTCGCCACTATACTCTACGTTTCTGTTTTCAAGTTCAACAGAGACCTTTTCACCTGATTTTGTAATTCCTATCGCCTCATAAGGAGATAAATCATTACTTCGAATTTTTGTTGATATTAGATCAATAGAATTTTTATCAGCTATCAGCTCCACATGATTTTTACTGATTATTTCTTCACGTGAATACCCGAACATAACAAGAAAGCGCTCATTGCAGTCAAGAACTATTCCATTTTTATGGATCACGATCCCCTCAAATGAAAGATCTGAGAGTTTCCTGTACCGGTCTTCGCTTTCGGCAAGCGCTTTCTCTGCTTCCTTTTCTTTAGTGATATTTTCAACAATTCCAATTAAAGATTCAGGTTTACCTTTGTCTTCACTATATGAAGACAAATTTACTTTTACCCAGATAACACTGCCACCTTTTTTTAGTAATCGCTTTTCAATAAGATAGGAGGAAATTTTTCCCTCAAGAAGATCATTGAGAAATGAAACTTCCTTGTCTATATCTTTCGGATGTGTAAATACCTTGAAATTTAAATTTCTTAGCTCTTTTTCGTTATAGCCCAACATTTCAGAAAATGCTGGATTAAAAGATTTCAAGTTACCATCCCGGGTAGTCAATACTAATCCAATATTTGAACTTTCAAAAATCCTACTTAGTCGATTATCACTTCTATCTCTTTTTTTTCCTTCAATTTGCACTTCAATGAAGGAAGCAATTGGTGCAACGGCTGAGGATATCAAGGATATTTCATTATCTGGCCATAACTCACAGTCCTGACATGACAACATCATAAAACCCCACAATTTCCCTTTAATTAATATTGGGATTAGTAATAACTTTTTACATCCAAGTATTTTTAACAATGGCTGTTCACTATGAGGGAATTCATCGACTTTACCACATATATATGCTCCTGATGATAATAATGTCTCCCACCTGGAAAAATTAGGATGGTAGGGCAATAGATTAAAAAGTGGATTGACAAGCTCAGCTTCAAGGCCTTCTGCAGACCACTCAAATTTCTGCGACATTTGAGCCTTCCCCTGATAATCATATCGATTTTCAAAAAGCATCACTCTGCCAGCGCTTGAAGCTTTTCCTATCAATTCTAGTATATTCGTTAATTTAAAATCTGTAGCCGGATTAGCAAGTAAAAGATTCTGGATTTGAATAATAGACTCAAGATACTTGTCATGTAATCTTTTTAATCCTATCAGGGAGTTGGTAATTCGACTTTCAAGAGATTCCATAAGGAAGAAAAATTCCTCCTTTTTTACTGATTTAGAAACAATTCGAATTATATCAGGTCTTTCAAGAATTACGACAGGAAATTTTCTTTTATGATTCGTGAAAAGTAAAACATTGATTTGTGATGACGATAAAAATAAAATGAATTCTGTTAAATCATTTGCTTCAACTTTAAAAATGAATTCTTCATCGATAAAAACGATATCATTTTTTGATATTATATTCTTTATCTCCTGAAAATTTTCAGATTGGACTATACCAATCCCATAACGATATCTATTAATATTCTTAATTATATCCCTGCTAAAGGACTTATCACTTGATACCACAAAACACTTCAATGTCTTATTTCCATTCATCATATCAAATTCAGTATTCTCAAGCATCAAATAAATGTATTTTTCAAAGATAATTAGCAGAAGTCCAATATGAAAAAAGTTTTTGCTTTCCGGTTCAGAAGTTTAATTTTTTATTTCAATCCAGGTTCTATTTTTTTCAGATTCAAAAATGGCCTCAATGACCGATGTATTTTTGTATGCATCTTCAAGTGAAACGGGTACGTCAAGATCAGAAATAATTGCTTCTGAAAATACTTCTCCCTGCACCTTATATTGATCACAAACATCAAATAATATCTCCTTTCTATTTGTTAGAAAAAGATCCCCATCGTCCAAAAAGATTCTGGATTTTCTGTCATTAGGTGCGTTGAACGGGATTTCCATTTCAAGCTTTCTTTCTTCGCCAAAAAACATCATTTTTTGGTAAGCAACCAGTTGAGTGCTGACCGTAAATACACATTGACCGGAAGGATAATCTAAAATTATGGAACCAAGACGATCAATCTTTAGCTTCGGATCCCGATCAATTAGAGATAATACCCTAAGCGGTTCTTCACCAAAAGCAAATCTCGATGTGTGAATGGGATAGCAACCAATATCCCACATAGCCCCCCCGCCATATTCATGGATATTTCTGATATTATCCGGATCTGTTTTGTAGTAACTAAAAAATCCCTGTATCGCCCTTAATTTTCCCAACTCTCCATTCTTGATTCGCCTGACAGTATCCAGCCATTGAGGATGAGTATGCACCATAAATGCCTCACCGACCTTCACATTATACTTATCTCTCAAAGCAATCAATTCAGTGATTTCAGCTTTCTTTAAGGTCATCGGTTTTTCACACAATACATGCTTACCCTTTTCGATTGCTTTTTTTGTCCATTCATAATGCAAATGGTTGGGAAGAGGAATGTATATGGCTTCAATTTCGGGATCCTCCAGTAAAGCATAATAACTTCCATAAGACTTTTGAATACCCAATTTCCCGGCAGCTACTTTTGCGTCTTGTTCATTCCTCGAAGCAATTCCTGCTATTTCCAGATTATCACCTTGCAGCATACCCGGGATCACTTTTTCCATTCCAATTTTAGCCGTACTGAGTATCCCCCAACTAATTTTTCTTTTGCTCATCATTCATTCCTTTGTTCGAATCTATTATTTTTATGATCAATAAAATTATTAATCCTGAAATCTTCAACTAAAATCTATATAAGCTTTGAAATTTCTTATTAAAACTTCAATATTTTTTCTCACTATCTTCCTTATTGCTTATTTCAGTGCAAACTACATTTTGAGAATAATGGCTGTGAAGGCTGTGGATGAGCTTAAGCCCAGGTTGGAGCAGAAAGGTATTATAATTGAAAATTTCAGTTATAAAAATATTGTACTTAGCTCCTATAATAGTTGTGCAATCAATGATATTGATCTGGATTTTTATCTGAACAAAAAAATGTACGACGCCAAATCGTTTAAAGCAAAATTTAATGCCAGATCAATAACAGTTCGCTTTGCTGATTTTAACGATCCGTCTTTCTTTTTCACATTTAAAGATTTTTCACTTTTCATTGAACCAGAAAAAAAATCTGCTAATAAACCATTTGGGAAGTTAGAAAATGGATATATCAAAAGCAGGATTCCCCTTCATCTTAAATATCCTGTGGAATCAGCCAAGGAAATTCTAAGTGAAATAAAAATACTTTTTAGGGAAAACAGGACTCCAATGGACCTGGAAATCAAAGTTGACGCCCTTTTGGGAATAGACGATAAGGAGGTGAAAGTCGGACTTTATACGCAACGAATTGATGCGGAAACCCATCTGAAATTTAGCGAGGAAGATATCCTGAAAGCAGCAAAAGTTCTTGACTTGAATCTTTCACAAAAAGAAGCTGAAATCATTGGGAGCCACCCAAGCCGGGTGCCGGGTTTGATTAAGATTACCAGGGATGCAAAAAGGCTTTCAGCGTTAGAAAAAAGTAAAGACGCCTCATTCCCCGAAGATGCTTACAAGCATATTTATTGGAGTTATACATTAACAAGGCAATTTGGCCCGGATCTCGCAAAAGAAATTACAGACGCCCATGAGACCATTCCCAACAATACTGAGAATGAGCGAAAAATGGATTATCATAATAATGAAGTAGGAAGAAGATATGCTGCCGAAAAGTTATCCTCACATGAATTGAAAAATCGTGTTTTGAATTCAGATGAGGTAATCAGAGATCCAAACGAAGTGAGGTAATTATAAATTAACTGGTATAAAAAACCCTCGTTACCCTATTGCTAATATTGGTTAAAATCTCATAGGGGATGGTATCGATCGCATCCGCCAGTTGTTTGATAGATGGTTTCTCGCCAAATACAATTACCTCATCCCCTGCTTTTGAATCAATTCCGGTAACATCCAGCATGCACATATCCATACATATATTGCCAATAACCGGAGCTGACTTTCCATTTACTAAAAGTGAAATTTTCCCATTGCTGAACGCCCGTAAAAAACCATCCGCATAACCTATAGCGATTGTAGCGATTTTTGTGTCCTGAACTGCGATTCCTTTTCTTCCATAGCCGATGGTGTCACCTTCTTTCACATTTTTTATCTGCGAGATCACTGTTTTCAAGGTGCTAATTGGGAGCAATTCATCCTGCTCCAATTGATTGGCCTCAAATCCATATAATCCAATACCAAGCCGCACCAGATCCATTTGAAAATCCGGAAACCGGATAATTCCGGCTGAATTAAGGATGTGTTTGAGGGTATGGATTTGGAGTGTTTTTTCGATATCATTGGCAATCTTCAGAAACTGTTCAACCTGGGACTTTGAAAAATCATTGTGTCGTTCTTCATCAGCCCCGGCTAAATGCGAATAAATACTTGCCACCTGAACAGCAGGATTTGCCTTTAAAATATTTGTAAGTGTTTGAATTTCTTTTTCTTCAAAACCCAATCGATGCATCCCGGAATCAATTTTTATATGGATTTTAATGCTTTTTTCTTTATTCCCAATAAAATCAATAAATCGCTTTAGCTGACTGATGCTATAAATTTCCGGTTCTAAATTGTATTTCAGGATATTGCCAAAGCTCTCCAAAGCCACATTCATTACCATAATGGGCAATTCTATTCCATGCTTTCTTAGCTCAACGCCCTCATCTGCGTAAGCCACCGCCAAATAATCCACCCGATTGAATTGGAGTAAATTGGCAATCTCAAAACTTCCATTGCCATAAGAAGCTGCCTTCACCATCACCATGAGTTTTACTCCATCCTTAAGCTTGGACCTATAGTAGTTCAAGTTGTTGTTTAATGCATCCAGGTTGATCTCAAGCACTGTACGGTGGATTTTCTCTGACAATACATTGGAAATTCTTTCAAAGCCAAATGGCCGGGCGCCCTTTATTAAAATGGTTTCATTATTGAATTCTTCTGGTTTTATTTCTTTTAAATAGTGATCTGTAGTTTCAAAAAATTCTGATTGAATCGAAAAAAGAGACGCATTTCTCATCATACCCTCACCAATTCCAATCAGGGAATAAATTTCATTTTCTTCAAGAATTGAATTGAGCTGAATATAAAGTTCTTTTTCTTCAAGACCGGATTGAAGGATATCTGAGAGAATAATTCGTTTATTTTTGCCTGCTTGGTTTTTTAAAAAATCAATCGCAATCTGTAGACCACCAAGATCATTGTTGTATGAATCATCAATCAAATAGCAATTATTTATTCCCTTTTTTAGCTCCAGTCGCATTTCTACATTTGCCAGCTTACTTAATGAATCTGAAATTACTTTTGAGGAAACTTCCAATAAAAGCATGGTTGCAATGCAGTGCATCACATTTTCAAGTGAGGCTTCATCAGTAAAAGGATCCTGAAGTTTTATCTTTTCATTTTTATATTTCAACTTGAAAACGGCTTTATTTTCATACTTTTCAATGGAAGTGAATCTGATATCTGCACGCTTGTCCTTTCCCCAGGTTATTGCATTCAAATGATTAGGTAAGGTCTGCTGGATTTGATCATGATCGGCGCAATAGATTACGGTTTCACAATCCTTAAAAAGCCGCCATTTTTCCCTAATTTTTTCCTTTCGATCAATAAAACCTTCATCGTGTGCCGAACCGATATTGGTAAAAATTCCAATTGTCGGTTTAATCACCCTTTGAAGTTTTTCCATTTCTTTAGTGGTAGAAATTCCTGCTTCAAATAAGGCCAGATTATTTCTGTCTGTCATCCGGAGTACAGAGAGGGGCACGCCAAGCTGGGAATTGTAGCTCTTCGGGCTTTTTACAATTTTATATTCCTCCACAAGCAGCTGACCAAGCCATTCCTTAATTATAGTTTTACCGTTGGAGCCGGTAATTCCGATGACAGGATATTGAAATTGTTGTCGATGAAAGGCTGCAATTTTCTGAAGAGCGCCAATAGAATTATCGACCACAAGTATGCTTGAGTATTTTAGAATTTGAGAAGGAATCAAAATCTCATTTTCAATAATAAACGTTCTGATCCCTTTTTCAAATAGAAGCGTTAAATAGGCATGACCATCATGTCTTTCTCCTTTGATTGCGACAAAAACGGATGTTTTTGGATTAACGATTCTTCGACTGTCAGTTAAAAAATGTTCAATTTGTCCGTGACAATTATTTACCCTTACCTTTCCCCGGGTGATATCTGCAAATTGATCAAATGTGAACATATGGCTTATAGGAACCGCTTATTTATAAAAAAGTAAAATTCGGCAATAATTTAGTCAAATAAAATATGCAATTCAGGTGTAGGCTACACAATATTCTACTGAAGATATAAGAAAGTTGAAAAGTCAAAAAAATAAGCCTACGGGCCTTGGTTAAAGATTTCAGCTAATTTGCAAACTCCCTAAGGTCTTCAACTTTTATTTTATCTTCATACAATGCCCTGCCAATGATTACACCATAAAGACCCATGTCCTTGAGTTTTCGAATATCGTCGAGAGACCGGACCCCACCACTAGCTACAATATAAGCATCTGGAAATTTAGTGCGTAATTTCTGATAAAGATCAAAATTTGGCCCTTCCAAAACCCCATCCCGATTCATATCTGTCACCTTCAAATATTTCAATCCACGCATATGAAAATAATCAATATGCTCTTCCAAATCTATGTCAGATTCATTTTGCCAGGCTTTGTATACAAGTTTGTTGTTTGAGACATTGGCCATTAAGGAAAGTTTTTCCCGTCCATACGACATTATCCAGGAAGCAAAAAGATCATGATCATTTACAGCGATACTCGATGCGGTAAAAAAAGTTGCCCCAAATTCCAGGACTTTATGGATATCTCCATCAGTCCTGATGCCTCCCATAAAATCAACTTTGAGACTGGAATGTCCGACAATGGTCTGCAGTGTATGATAATTGACAGGTGATTCTTTCTTTACTCCATCCAAATCAAGGAAATGCACTACCTCCAATCCATTGTCTTCTAACAATTTAGCGGCATCAATTATATTAAAATTATATTTAAGCTGATTCGAAAAGTCGCCTTTTTTCAGCCGTACTACTTTGCCCTCTGATATGGATAATGATGGGATGACCTTAAACATTTTGCTGTTGTATCTGACCTTTATAATTCATGAATATTCTCCATTTAGGGATAAGGCCCGCCTGCCGGCGAACGAGTTTCCTGGCTCTTTACACGTATCATTAATTATTTCCTGCATTATGCAGGCTGAATCATCAATTAGTAAAAAAAAATGAAATTTCGGAAATTTTCGGATGCTTATCTTTTCAATTTTTGAGGCTAATTTATGATAAAACCATATAATGTCCGTTATCCAGAAATTTTGTTGACCTAATTTTCCATTAAAAGTTTAAATCCTTCGCCATGAACGGTAAGTATTTGTAGGGAATCATCAGATTTTAGCAATTTCCTCAGTTTGGCAATGTACACATCCATGCTCCTTGCATTAAAGTAAGAATCATTACCCCAAACATCATTTAATGCACTACTTCGCGGTAACGTTTTATTTTTATTTACAACCAGCATCTTGAGCAATCCACTTTCTTTTGTGGTAAGTTTTGTAGTCTCGCCATCAGCAATTAACTCTTGTTTGTTTATATCAAATTCAAATTTTCCTACCTTAAACACCGAACTGTTTGGGTTTATGGAATTGTTGTTTCCGACCCTTCGCATCACTGCTTGTATCCGAAGGAGTAAAACTTCCATGCTAAAGGGCTTTGTCATATAATCATCAGCGCCAATTTTCAGCCCTTTTATGGTATCTTCTTTCATGGATTTGGCTGTGAGAAAAATGATTGGAATGTTTTTATCCTTAGCTTTAATCTCCTGGGCTAAAGTAAACCCATCTTTTTTAGGCATCATCACGTCCAAAATGCAAAGATCAAAAACACCTTGATTGTACTTCTCAAGGCCCTCTTGACCATCTTTACAAAGTGTGGTATCCAAGCCCTTAATCTCTAGATATTCCGATAGAATCTGACCAAGATTGGGATCGTCTTCAGCAATCAATATTTTTAGTTTATCCATGTAGTGGTAAATATATTTCAAATGTACTGCCTTTGGCTATATTACTTTTCACGCCTATACTGCCTCCCTGTGCATCGAGCATTGTTTTTACATATGTTAGCCCAAGACCAAATCCTTTTACATCATGAAGGTTTCCGGTAGGTTCCCGATAAAATTTCTCGAATATCCGACTTAAAACTTCCTTAGACATCCCAATTCCTTTATCGCTAACCAGAACCACTATTCCTCCATTTTCATTTTTCGTGGCGATGGTAATCTCGGGACTTTCACGACTGTATTTGTTGGCATTATCAAGCAGATTGTAAATGATGTTTGTGAGATGAACCTCATCGGCCATAACTACCTTGCTTGATGCAGCAAGTTGCTTTTTAATTTTTCCCTCCCTTTTTTCGATCTGGATATTAATATTTTCCAAAGCCTGATCAATTACCTCATGCACATCCAGTTTTTCCAGCTTTAGCTCAAAATCCATTTTCTCTAGTGTAGCCATCTGCAAAACCTTTTCTACCTGGAGACCAAGTCGTTTATTCTCAGCTTCAATAATCGAAATATAACGTTTTAGAAAGGTATTGTTCTTTTTTACATCCTCATCCTGCAAGGCCTCACACGCCAATGAAACAGTAGAAATGGGTGTTTTAAACTCATGTGTCATGTTGTTTATAAAATCATTTTTAATCTCAGAGATCTTTTTCTGAGTCATAATCGTATAGAGCGCATACCAAAATATCGCTATGATTACCAATACCAATAGGATGGACGAAGCCAGGGAAAACCATATTTTTCCAAGCAGGAACGATTGTTGATCAGGAAAATATACAGCCAGATAATTCTCAGAAGGAATGATGTCGCGCGTAAAAAGATTTGTCTTGAATTCAGATTTTACAATTTCATCTCTATATTCGTCAGAATTAGTCAGCACAATTTTGTGCTGCGCGCCATCAATAACACTATAATTAAAATCGATGTCTATGCCCTGATTTTGGAGCGACAAAGCCAATAAGGCCTGCAATTGCCGTTCATCAATTCTATTTTCCAGTTTTCTTTCTTTTGAAAGTAATTCATTCAAAACAATCGTTACCATTTGGGTTTTTTCTTCTACCTTATTGATGCTTCGCTCCGAGGATTTATCATATTCAACAATAGAGTCAATATTTGCTTTAAACCGCTTCACCTCAATCAGTACGTCTTCATCTATCAAAACTCCTTCGCTTTTTGAGAAAGGTCTATCCGTTTCAACATCAATGGTAAGGAGTGTGTGATCAGCTCCTATACTATCCGAGGTGAAATAAAATTGACGTACATCTTCATCTTTAAGCAGGATACTTTTGGATGAGTCAGTTTTCCTTTTTTTACTTATAAATTTTATACTGTCGGTTCCAAACCATGTTTTTCCCTCTTGAGAATACTGCAATTTATTGACAGCGGTATAGACAATTTCCTGTTGTTCAAGTTTGTTTGATACGGAGTTGAGGGCATCATGAACGTCCTTTTTAAAACTATCCTCACTTACATTAATGGCATTGTTTATCCAATACATTTGGAAGCTGATCAGGCCGATGAGCGCCAGGGCCATCAAAACAATAATCCATTTCAACGTGCTTTGTGTCATATTAACAAAATTACGTCAAATATGCCTAAATGATCTGATTTTAACATTTTTTAACATTCTTTAACATGATGGCTATTCCGTTCCGATCAAAGTCTGATTAACTTTGATCAAAATTACACGTTAGGCCTGAGATAATTATTGAAACTTATAAGTGAATTATAATTATAACTATGGTCATGTTGACACAAATTTTAAACAGATAACAAAACTATGAAACGAACAATTACATATGCGATGCTACTGGTGGCCATCATCATGGTTTCCCTGGGTTTTTCTCCAATTGATGAGCAAGGTAAAGTTCATCTGAAAGTAACCAAAGAAGAAAACGGAGAAAAAACAGTTTTTGAAAAAGTCTATGCAACAATGGATGAATTAAAAGCTGATGAAGAGCTTAAAGACTTTGATGTCCTGGTTGATCAATGGGCGAATGAAAAAGGACATAAAATGTTTCATATGGAGAATGGAGATCATGATGGACCAAAGAGGATTATAATTAAGAAAAAAATTGATGGAGATGAAAATTTGTCATGGATTTCAGAAGATAATGAGGAAATTCATGAAGGAGATCATCACATTGTTATCAGACATAAAGACGGAAAAGAGGAAAAAATTATCAAAGAGGAGAGGGTTATTAAAATTAAAACCGATGGAGATGAAAATGAATTCACAATAAAAATAGATAGTGACGGCGAGCACAATATGGTATTCATTGATGAAGACGGAAATAAAACCAAACTTACAGATGAGCATATTGAGAAGATGTTGCAAAGCCATCATGATGGAGAGGGAGATGAAGTCCACAAAAAAATTGAAGTAATTATCTCTGATGAAGAAGATGGGGAGCAAAAGGTGATCGTGAAGAAAGCTGATGATGATGATGCTAAAGAAATAAAAGTAGAGGTAAAAAAAGAAATAGGTGACGATGGAGAGGAAAAAATCATTGAGAAAAAGGTTTGGATCACTAAAGACGGAAAGAAAATTGAACTTGATGAAGAAAATGATTTCCAGTTTGAAACGGATGGTGATAAAATAACCATCAAAGTAGACAGTGAAACAATAGATCTTAAAGAAATATCTGAAGATGATCATATGGTGGTAATCAAAAAAATAAAAAAGGGAAAAGATGGAGAAGGTTCAAATCAAACCATTAACATCAATATTGAAGAGAAAAATGGAGCGCAATTTATTGAGATTGATATAAAAAGAACCAGCTCTTTGAATGTCACCATCTCCGATATCCTGAAAAATGATGCTACTTTATCCGGTATTGATTATTCATTGAAAAGCAATTTAAAACCTTCTGAATTAAACTATTATCCAAATCCAAACAATGGAAGATTTAATTTAAAATTCAAGCTTGATCAGCCGAAAGAGGTGACCGTAAAAGTCATGGATATTCTTGGCAATGAAGTGTATAAAGAAACAATAATTGACTTCAACGGAAGCTACGACAAGCAAATTGATTTGACAGGAAAAGAAAAAGGCATTTACATACTACAAATCATTCAGAAGAAAAAAGCGCTTTCACAAAAAATATTGATTGAATAATTAAGGCAGAATATTAACTTTGCGTAAATTTTTAAAATGGAAGGAAATTAACCTTCCATTTTTTTATTCAATCTTTTTAATAATGGAAATTGTAAACAACAGGTACACCATTCAGGGTTTAGACCTTCTGGACGTGGTAAAAGAATTTGATAGCCCGCTATACGTATATGATGCAGCCAAGATCGGTCAGCAGATCGGGAACATGAAAGCTGCATTCCCCGGTGTGAAGATGAAGATTAAATACGCCTGTAAATCGTTAACCAACATTTCCATACTAAAACTAATCCGCGCCAAGGGCGCTGAGCTGGATACCGTCTCTATTCAGGAAGTTCATCTTGGACTGAAAGCCGGATTTAAGCCGGAAGAAATTCTTTTTACCCCCAACTGTGTCTCGTTTGATGAGATAAAGGCAGCTGTAAAACTGGGCGTGATGATCAATATCGATAATATTTCTATTCTCGAACAATTTGGTCACGAATACCAAGACACCGTACCTGTGTGTATCCGACTGAATCCGCACATCATGGCGGGGGGAAACAAGAAAATATCCACAGGGCATGTCGATTCCAAATTTGGGATATCGATATTCCAGCTGAGGCATTTGCATCGCGTAATCCTGTCAAACAACATTAAAGTAATCGGATTGCATATGCATTCCGGGTCTGACATTCTGGATGCTGAAGTATTTTTACGTGGCGCTGAAGTGCTATTTGAGGCGGCCATGGATTTTCCGGATCTGAAATTTATTGACTTTGGCAGTGGATTTAAAGTTGCCTACCGGGAGGGGGACGTCACTACCGACCTTCAGGATTTGGGATTGAAACTTTCCAAGGCATTCAAAGACTTTTGCAAGGACTATGGACGAAAGCTGGAAATCTGGTTCGAACCCGGCAAATACCTTGTAAGCGAAGCAGGGTATTTCCTTATGCGCACCAACGTGGTCAAGACCACCCCGGCTACCGTATTTGTTGGAGTAGAATCCGGCTTGAATCACATGATTCGTCCGATGATGTACGACTCATACCACGACATGGTGAACATCAGCAACATCAATGGCACCAAGCGAATCTATACCATCGTAGGCTATATTTGCGAAACCGACACCTTTGGCCTCGATAGAAAACTTGACGAAGTGCATGAAGGAGATATCATCGCCATCAAAAATGCGGGAGCCTATGGCTTTATGATGGCTTCCAACTACAATTCCAGGTTACGGCCTGCTGAAGTATTGATCATCGATGGAAAAGCCAAATTGATCCGACAGCGGGAAAGCATGGAAGACCTATACAAAAACCAGGTTGAGATTGATATCTAAGATTAGTTGCAGAAAGCAGGCGATGTAAGCAGGACTTTTTGTCCACTTGCAATTCCAGTCTGATATTGGATATTTTTACCCTTTCATTTTTTCAGGGTCCTGGCGTGTGTCAAAAAATTCTGTTATAAAGATTTCATAACCTTCAATACGGTATATGATCTTAAAATGACCTTTAAATATTCTCCTGTGATCTTTGTTGAGATGTTCTAAATATTCCTCTTTTTGACCTTTGTACGGATTGGACGACAAGCTTTCTGCTTTGTTCAGTAAATCTCCCCTGATTTCAAGAGCCTTATCAATTGGAATGCCAAGGTCTTCTATCAAAAATTTAGTAGCCTCAAGCAAGGCTTTCATAAGACTGATCAGTAAAGATTACTGTCATATTTCAAGCCTCTTATTCAACCTGAGTTCCAGTTCTTTCCTGTTCATGACCCTTCCCGCTTTTATATCTTCTTCTGCTTTTAGGGCCCGGGAAGTCAATTTTTCCTTCAAAACCGGGTTCAGCTTTGATTTTATGAGCAATGTCCTGATTGCTTCTAAAATGCTATTATCTGATTCCTTGTCAATTAATTCCCGTAATTCAGTTTTAATATCTGCTGTTTTCATATCAATCATAAAGATAACTATTATATAATTAATCTTAAATGGATTTGTTTAGGATTTGTCCTTACTCCGAGGGATGAAATTTTATATTCGCTGATTTTAGTTCTTCTACTTTTGTTTTGGAATATCATATGGTGCGGCTTTTTTCCGGTTTTAGGTGAGGAGCTGGAATTCTCCAAGGCCAAAACTTTCTCCTCCATTGGTTTGGAACACTGGACAGGAGGTCGCAGACCAGCTCTATCCGTTTCTTCAACATGCCCTGCAAAACATGATGAAGAGAGATTGTGTTATTTCAAACTCAAGAGAGAAAGATATTCCGCAACATTTGATTGCCTCTTAAAATAAAAAGACCGGTTCTCTCCAGGTTTTTTTCTTCATTATATAGTTGGTGAACACCTTCACTCCGCAATGCAATTGCTCCCTTCAATTACATCCTCGATGCAATCGAGGACGTAATTGAAGGGAGCAGACCCCGGAACTGACCGGGGATTATGGATATCTGTTAGATTGTGGCTCTTGGAGGCACGATCTGGACATTGGTAGAAATTTACGTCATTGTCAGAAAACGGAATGCAATGGAGTTTAGGGGGCTGTCTCTCTCTAATACCAAGAGATTGCAACAAAATTTAAGCATAAAAAATTTTCACAATGACGGTAATAAAGAATTTGCTTATGTTAGGATGTATTAAAAATCGAGCTCAACTTCTTAACACCTCAAAGTGCTTCAATCCGCTTTCTCGGACGCTACAAATGCCCGAAAAAGCCTCGCTCAGCTTTCCCTAAACTCAGGAAAGCCAAAAAAGCCACGCTCAACCTTCCTGAAATTCAAGAAAGCCGAAAAAGCCTCGCTCAACGTTCCTGAGATTCAGGAAAGGTGAAACAGCCACGCTCAGGCTTCCGGAAACTCGGGAAAGGCGAAAAAGCTACGCTCAGCCTTCCCGAAACTCAGGAAAGTTGAAACAGCTGCGCTCAGGCACAAAAACGACAGTCCATACCTATTTCAAATGCATTCTACTATTCACAGAAGCGCTGTACCAATTTTCGATTTCCATACTGTTAAAAAGGCAAAAGAAACAGCATTTGAAATCCTTAACAAAAGGAATAAAAAAAGCATTTCCGTAATTTGATTTCTGGAGACGCTTTTTTTAATGTTAAAAGGAGCTATTTATTCCAATTCCAACTTGGTTTCCGGAATCTCCCCACCTTGTTTTAGATAGAGATTAAACCAGCGCAACATTCTTAAAATGTAATCGAACCAGCTCTGCGACATTTGTAATGTCGCCACATTTTCTATAAGCAACTGTGATGCTAAATTCTTCCACATTTAACATTCTTCCGCACAGGCAACTCCGGAATAGCGCGAGAGTATCCGAATCAGTCCTTTTTTCACCAATTTTGACATCATTTATTCCATCACCTGTGTTGGAGGGCTGTAACACGTGTGTTAGAAGGCTGTAACACCTGTGCCACAAGGCTGTAACACCTGTGGTGCAAGGATGCATCACCTGTGATGGACTGAATCGGCAATCTCAGAAAAAAAAGCCTCATCCTGAAATAATATCAGGATGAGGCTTTTTACTTGCATAAATGATTATTTCTTATTCCAACTCCAGTTGGGTCTCCGGAATATCACCACCTTGTTTCAGGTAGAGGTTAAACCAACGCAACATCCTTAAGTTGTAATCGAATCGTGCGGTAGATTTTCTATTTCCATGGCCTTCACCAGGATAGAGCACTAACCGTACAGGAGTCTCTGTCCGTGTTTTTATATGGCGGTACAGCTCTTTGGATTGTCCCGGATCGACACGGGTATCTCCGGCGCCAGCCATAATCAGTAGTGGCGTTTTGGCCTGATCTGCATAATATATCGGGCTGCGCTTCAGGAAAAATTCGTAATCGTCCCATATGCGTTTTTTGCTGTGCACCAAAAACATCTCTTCCGGAATGTCACTGGTTCCCCATTTGGATATGTTATCACTAATCCCAACAAACATCACTCCGGCAGCAAAACGCTCGGTGTGCCGGGTAGAAAACCATCCGGTGGCATATCCGCCATAGGATCCGCCGGTAACGCCAACTTTTGATTTGTCTACCATGCCCGCATCAATCAAATAATCGATCCCATTGATGACATCATCAAATTCTTTTCCGGCAGGATCTCCCTGACTCGATATGGCGAATTCTTCTCCAAGACCGGTGCTTCCCCTGTAATTGGGATAGAATACCATAAACCCATTGGCCGCTCCCATGTGGCCGGGCATGGAATATGCAGTGAGCCAGCCGTTGTCGTAATGAGCTTCAGGCCCACCGTGAACCACAGTAATCAAGGGATACTTTGTGCCTTTTTTATAATCCAAAGGCAAAACCACCAGGCCTTGAATTTCCAGTCCATCCTTAGCTTTATAGGTAACTACTTGCTGCTCGCCAAGCTTTTTGTCGGCCAGCCATGGATTGCTATCCGTCAATTTATTTGCTGTTTTCCCATCATAGATAAACAACTCATTCGGATGATTTGCGGAAGAACCAACCATGGCAAAAGTTCCGGCATCGGAAGCTGTGAAATGGCCAAATGCTGTATTTCCTTTATCAATAGATTTTTGTAGCTTTTTTCCATTTGATGAAATAGTTCCAAAACTTGTATATACGCCCTCACTGGCCATGAAGCGAATGGTATTGGCATCGGCCCAGGCAATATCTTCAAATTTTCCTTTAAACTTAGGTGCAATGGCTTTTGGCTTTCCTCCTTTGGCAGATGCAACTAACAACCTGCCTGCAATTGGATCATGGATGTCAGCCCCGGAGATCATGGCAATTTGCTTGCCGTCAGGGCTCCATACATATTCGCCAAGCTTTGCGGCATGGTCGATGGTGGCAACCAAACTAAAGGTGTTTGCATCGAGTATATGAATGCGCTGCTTCATATACGAATCGTCTACCAATGCAGTTGGTGCAGTAGAAACACTAATTTTGGAACCATCCGGACTCCAGTGAATAGAGTAGCATTGTCCTTCAATAGCCACATTTTTCGTTGTTCCCTCATCAAGAGAAGAAATATAAGCCTTCGAAAGCATCAGGTTTTCCTCATAAATAATTGGTTCATAAGGCAATGAAGACTTTTTATCACTTTTTTCCTTGGCAAGGAAAAGTATCTTTTTTCCTTCAGGAGACCACTCATAAGAGGAAATCGAAGTTTCATGCTCAAATATTTTCAAAGCCTCACCACCGGTCATTGGTATTTCGTAAAGACTGGTGCCATCATCTCCATCTCTTTTAGCCAAAAAAGTTAGGCTGTTATGATCTGCCCTAAAGGCAACTCCTCTCAGGCTTCCCTGGGTAATAAATGGCTTGGAAATGCCGGAAAGCACATCATACATCCGGAGTTTCAGTGATGCTGATGAATTTTCTTTTGTAGGATCAGCTTGCTTTACAACGGTGTAGGCAATTTTGCTTCCATCTTTACTGATTTCGGCTGATGCTACATACTCCAATTTTGCGATGTCTACAGGTGTCAACCCATCACTTTGTGCAAAAAGTACCTGTACAGGGAACAGTACTAATAATATAAGTTTTTTCATTTTTCCTCTTCTTTGATTTATAAATATAATAAAGCCGCCAACTATGAAATGTTGATAATTTATACGACGATGTTAACTATTTTTTTCGGGACCACAATTACCTTTTTAGGACTATTGCCGTCCAGCCATTTTATCACGATTTCATGTTCCAATACTACCGCTTCAATTTCTTTCGGATTTTTATCCAGGGCAAATTTAATCTTTGTCCGCATCTTCCCATTTACCATGATGGGGTATTCATATTCATCCTCTTTGATAAATACTTCATTAAATTCCGGATATGAAGCATAAATGATACTTTGCTCATTCCCCAGTTTTTCCCATAGCTCCTCAGCAATGTGAGGCGCGAAAGGTGATAATACAACGAGTAGCTTCTCAAGAATTACCTTTTTGTGGCACTTCAATTGGTTCAGTGCATTGACACAAATCATAAACTCACTCACAGAGGTATTGAATGATAGATTCTCAATATCATACTCTACCTTCTGAATGGTTTTGTGCAAAACTTTATGCTCTTCCGCTCTTGCTTTTTCATTGGTGACAATAAAGTTACCTTCATAATCAAAAAACAATCCCCAAAGTTTCCTCAGAAATTTAGCTACGCCATCTATGCCGTGGGTATTCCATGGTTTTGAAAGCTCAATTGGCCCTAGAAACATCTCGTACATACGCAAAGTATCAGCGCCATATTTCCCTATTACATCATCAGGATTCACAACATTGTACCACCTTTTTGACATTTTTTCCACTGCAAACCCACATTTGAACTTACCGTCTTCCAGCTCAAACTCAGCGTCTTTATAATCCGGCATCCACGTTTTAAAGGCTTCAATATCAAGCACATCATTGTGAACGATATTTACATCTGCATGAAGTTCCAGCGCTTCCTGCCCCTTCTTAAGCCCGGCGCTAATGAATTTATTTTCATCCTTTAGCTTATAAATAATGCTTGATCTTCCCTGGATCATGCCCTGGTTTACCAATTTTTGAAATGGCTCTTCATGAAATATATATTCTCTGTCGAATAAGAACATGTTCCAGAATCGGGAATAAAGTAAGTGCCCTGTAGCATGCTCTGTTCCGCCTATGTACAAATCAACGGAATTCCAATATTTTACATTCTTCGTGCTGACGAATTCACCCTCGTTATTGGCATCCATATAACGCAGGAAATACCAGCTCGACCCGGCCCATCCCGGCATGGTGGTCAATTCATAATTATATTTCCCTTTGTAAAGCCAGTCCTTTGCTCTTCCAAGTGGTGGTTCGCCTGATTCTGTTGGCAGATACTCATCGACCGGAGGTAACTCAAGTGGAAGTTCTTCTTCAGGGATCAAATGAGGGATTCCATCTTCCGTAAAATAAACAGGAACCGGTTCTCCCCAATATCTTTGTCTGCTAAAAACCGCATCGCGAATTCGGTAATTTACTTTCTCTTTACCAAAGCCTTCCTTTTCAGCTTGATCAATTGTAGCTCTTACCGCATCTTTGGATTCCATGCCTGTGATAAAACCTGAATTGATCATTTTTCCATGCTTGATCTCCGTTGGATCATCAAGGTTTTCCGTGCCGGCGATTACCCTTATTATTGGCAAACCGTAATAGGTCGCAAACCTGAAATCCCGGTCATCAGCTGAAGGAACGGCCATCACCACTCCCGTTCCATAACCCGCCAATACATAGTCGGCTACCCAAAGGGCTACTTTTTCTTTGGTGAAAGGATTTATCACATATGATCCGGTAAAAACTCCAGAGACAGTTTTTACTTCCGACATGCGTTCGCGCTCAGAGCGATTCATGGCATTTTGAATGTAAACATCCACCTCTTCCTTGTGATCTTGCGTTGTCAGCTCGTGGATCAGCTCATGCTCGGGGGCCAGCACCATATAGGTGACGCCAAAAATCGTGTCTGGCCTGGTTGTGAAGCACGTCAGTTTAATATCTTTATCAGCCACTTTGAAATCCAACTCACAGCCATAGGATTTTCCAATCCAGTTGGTCTGCATATCTTTCATGGAATCCGACCAATTTAGTTTTTCCAGATTTCCTGCAAGCCGGTCTGCATAGGCTGTGATCCGCATCATCCATTGGCGCATTTTTTTGCGTTCCACAGGATGTCCTCCCCGTTCAGAAAATCCGTCTTTTACTTCGTCATTGGCCAGTACAGTCCCCAATTCCGGGCACCAGTTTACCAATGCATCGGCAGGGTAGGTAAGCCGGTATTGAAGTAGAATTTCAGCTTTTTCCAATTCAGTTGCCCCGTTCCAATGTGCGGCATCAAAAGCAGGTGTGTCTTCATCGCACGCCGCATTCACTGTTTGATTGCCCTCTTTTTCAAATATGGAAATAAGATCGTCAATCGACTCGGCCTTGTTGGACGAATTGTTGTACCAGCTATTGAATAATTGAGAAAAAATCCATTGCGACCACTTGTAATATTTGGGATCACAGGTCTGCACCTCTTTATCCCAATCATACGACAAACCAATGCCCTTTAGCTGATCTTTGTATCGCTTTATATTTTCTTCAGTGGTAATGGCAGGATGTTGTCCTGTTTGGATGGCATATTGCTCGGCGGGCAATCCAAATGCATCAAATCCCATCGGGTGCAAGACATTGAAACCCTTGTTTCGTTTGAATCTCGAAACGATATCGGAAGCAATATATCCTAAAGGGTGGCCGACATGCAGCCCGGCGCCGGAAGGATACGGAAACATATCCAATACATAAAATTTTGGTTCGTCCGCATCAACTTCAGCTTTAAATACCTTATGCTCTGCCCAATAGCGTTGCCATTTTTGTTCGATCTCCTTGTGTTTATATTCAGCCATTATCACTTATTTCTATTAAATTTCGGGGTGCAAAAATAAGTAAAAGGCTTGTCCTTTGAAAAGAAAAGACCAAATGTTGGAAGCGATGCCCTTTATAATTATTTAACCACACAATTTTTACCCTGGAATACAGGCGGACTTGTCTTTTGGCGCTTTGAAAGTTTCAATAATTATTCCCCGAATTATTCGGTTTAATTGGCTTGTGAAACCATACCAAAACCCATAGTTATTTCACCTTTTTCCATTTCATTGTAAGCGGATCACTTATTGCCGATTCGTTGTATAATCGATTGAGGGCAGAAATGGCATACGTATATCTTCTGAAACGTTTTACATTTGTATCTTCATAAAAGGAAGTGGTTTTCCTCTGAATAGCGATAATATTAGAGGCGTCTTCAAGGTCTCCAACACGCTTTCCCTGAAACCGATATATGGCGTAATACTCACCTCTTTTTGTATTTTTCCATTCTACCATAATTCCTGATCTCGTATTTTTAGTTTCTACTATTTCTGGTTTTGAAGGTTTCGAAGCTACTAACCAATTCATTTCAGGAATTAAAGCGGGAAATTGATAATACTTTTCTTTCAGTATATCCGAAACCCCGATGGGATTATTGATCATGGATTTTGAACTAAAAAAACAACTTCCACTAATATTTGGCAAAGATCTGTTCAATTCAATTTGCGCAGGAATTTCCATTGGATTTCGCCATGCTTCGCTTTTAGAATCGCCATCTACTCTATATAATCCATGCCCAATATAAACCTGAACTCAATAGTGATTTTCGTTCCACCACTTAGCCAAAATTTCATAATCTGCCAGCTTAAATCCACGATACCAATAAATTTGTGGGATTACATAATCAATCCACTTTTCCTTCTGCCATTTCAATACATCTGCATATAGGTCATCATAGTTGGTCTGGCCGGCTTTTGTAGCCGATCCTGCAGGATCGACAGAGGCATTCCTCCACACACCAAACGGGCTTATACCGAATTTTACAAAAGGCTTTACTGAATTGATGGTTTCATGCAGCTTTTTCACTATGGTGTTTACATTTTCCCTCCGCCAATAATCTTTCAGATCGTGGCTGTAGGTAGAGCCGTATTTCCTGAAAGAGACGCTATCCGGAAATTCCACCCCGGAAATTTTATAAGGATAAAAATAATCGTCCATATGGATGGCATCTACATCATATCTTGACACAATATCCTCCACCACAAAGGCAATATGATTTTGAACCTCCGGATTTCCCGGATCAAAGTAGATCTTATTTCCATATTGAAGAAACCAATCAGGGTGTTTATAAACCAATAGCGTTGTATCTAAGTCCAGCAATTGAAGCAGATCATTAAAGGATTTTTTGGAGCTTGTGTTGGAATGATTTAAGGAATCATTAGCGCTTAAATTATCAATCAAATTAGTTAAAGAGTCGAGATGAATATGTGTTGTATCTTCATAAAATTTTTTTGCGTCAAAAATTGCCCGGTATGGATTGAGCCATGCATGAAATTCCATGCCTCTTTCATGGGCTTCCTCCACCATAAATGTCAAAGGATCATATTCCGGATTCGGATCTTTTCCTTTTGCTCCTGTCAACCATTCAGACCATGGCTCCAATTCAGATCTGTAAAAGGCGTCAGCGCTTGGTCGTACCTGTACCACAACGGCATTGATTCCGTTCTTCTGATGATGATTGAGGATGGTTCTGAATTCTTCACGTTGTTTTTCCGAAGAAAGCGTTGGCCTTGAAGGCCAATCAATATTCGCCACAGAAGCGATCCACACTCCCCGAAACTCACGCTTTAATGGTTTCTGAGCAAAAGCAAAACTGCTGAAAAAAATAAAAATTCCACAAATGGAAAATATTCGATAAACATTGCTCCTATTAAACATCTGATTACAAATTACTAAATATCGATTTACAATTTCTTTAAATAAAATTATTTTATTTGGTTCTACCACGAATTTAATGGAATAAGTAATATATTTTATTTAGCGCCTATTTCGTTGCGTCCTTTGTGCCTTTTCCCTGGGCTTGGCAATAAAAAATAACACGGTCCCTATGTTAGGGGTGATTTAGATGTGAATAAAAATAAACGAATATTTTGGCGAATATTTAATTTCAAAGATAAGCGAAAATATCCAATTGAATGTTGCCTGAATAATTCAGAAGCTAATTATTGATACTTGTAATGAGTTGGAAATCAAGTCTGCTTTGGTAGGTTAGCATTATCTGCAAAATGGATATATTCATAAATAAAGTAGGTTTGAATGGGATCGAATTGATTAGACCTTCAAATTATAAATAAACGTGAACCTACTTAAAAAATAATATCATTTCCGCATCTCAACCAATTCACCGGAATCCAATACATAATACTTGGTATGAGGATCAGTTGGTTTTTTTAAAGGAATGTATTTAATCTTGCTGGTTTCCATATCCTTTTTTCTTTTGAATGGCTGTACAAAATTTGTTAAAAAAACTACCATCCAAACCAGTGATATAAGATAAAGTATAAATAAAATCATGCTATTTGTATTTAGTTATTTGTGCGTCACTTCTAATTACATGCTAAAAGTAATAGAGAGGTTCACAACAAACTAACTAAGTAAAATGACCATAGCACGCTTGTAAGCTTTTAATATTTAAGTCAATAAAAATGCTCTTTCCTGAATAATTTATTTTGTATAACTATAATTTTATACAAGCTAAAAAATGATAGTTGACTAAGTGAACGCATGAATGATATTTACTTAAATTGCTTTATCATACGGTTTTATAATTAATTATATTGTTAAATGTGTATAAGCATATGATTGAATGAATATTAATTATAATAAAAATATTTAGCAAAATAGACTTATTTCCACATGTGTAAATAAATGCGAAGTAGAATAATTATATACATAATATATACATAATCTCTCTCCATTCTTGTCATACGCATTTTTGATGCAAATTTTGAAGTCGGTATTAAATTTGTCCGGATAGTATTCTGCAGTATATAAATTGCACTATTTTAATATTTTGAATCTCCTGTCATATATCGGGTTTTGCATCACTCGACTCTAAATTATACTTTTGAAAAAAAAGTAGACTCCTAAATCGGAATTATGAATATTGATGTTGAATTACTCAAAACAATCTGTGAAGCAGCAGGCGCCCCAGGATTTGAGAAGAAGATCCGGGATTTAATAATAGGAATCATCAAACCTCATGTAGATGAATATTGACAATCTGGGCAATGTGGTGGCGCTTAAAAAAGGAACGGAGACCGGTCACGAAAAAAAAGTGATGGTGGCTGCTCATATGGAGGAGATTGGATTCGTGGTCACACACCTTGAGGATGGTGGATTTGTGAGATTCCATACCCTGGGTGGTTTCGATCCAAAAACGCTGACCGCTCAACGGGTGAACATCCATGGGAAAGAAGTAGTCCCCGGCGTAATGGGAACTAAGCCAATTCATGTAATGACTCCTGATGAATGAACTAAGATGCCAAAAACAACCGACTATTTCATTGACACAGGGATGAAAAAAGAAGCCCTTGAGAAGCTCATCAAAGTTGGTGATCCGATTACATGGCAACGGGAATTGATAGAAATGGGCGATTTTGTCAACTGCAAATCGATCGATAACCGCGTCTCTGTGTATATATTGATCGAAGCGTTGAAAAAAATAAAGGATCACCCTTATGATCTTTATGCGGTATTCACTGTCCAGGAGGAAGTAGGCATTCGAGGCGCTAACGTGAGCGCTCATGGCATTAATCCAACTTTCGGAATAGCGCTTGATACGACCATCGCCTACGACGTCCCCGGTGCACAGGCACACGAAAAAATCACCGAGTTGGGAAAGGGGGCTGCCATTAAAATTATGGATGGAGCAACAATATGCGATTACAGGATGGTAGAATATATGAAACAAACTGCGGATAAAAATAAAATTGACTGGCAACCGGAAATATTGCCTGCCGGTGGCACGGATACTGCAGGTTTGCAACGAATGGGGAAAGACGGAGCTATTTCAGGTGCGATTTCTGTTCCGACAAGGCACTTACATCAGGTAATAGAAATGGCGCACAAAGAAGATATTGACAAGTGCATCAACTTATTGGTATCGACAGTTTCAGAATTGGATACATTTGATTGGAGTCATTAACAGATATTCTAACACACAATCCGGGTTAAACCTCGTTCAATCAGAATCCACAAAGATTGATGTAGATTGAAATAAGATTGAATCCTCAATCATATCAATCCTCTCAGCCTACATCAATCTTCATTCAATCTATTCTATCTCTCAACTCTATTTATAGTGTCAAAATGGTTTTTAATCTCAATAATAAATTGTTGAAATTCTACCTTGAAAACCTCATAATATTCATGCAGTTCGTTAATGGATTCGTCTAACATGGAATCATGATTTATCCGCTTTGACATTCCGGTGAGTGATTGGCCAATACCTTCTGTCGTCCCATACCTTAAAAGCCAGTTTCCATTTTTCATATACGGGAATAAAAACTGAGACCTTTCAGGCAAAATGCTGAAATTGTTTTCGATGGTCTCATAAATCCTGGCTGAGAATGAGGATAATGAATATTCTGAATAATCGCTCCAAAGGTTCGACAGGAAATGATCATAATACATATCTATGATCACACCGGAATAATGTCTGTACTTACTAAAAAGCCTTTTTTTACCCCGTCTCACCAATTCATGTCGATCTGTATAATCGTCTATATGCCGATGCATCATGATCCCCTCAGATATTTTTTGAGGATAATCGAGGTATTTTTTTCCCTTTACAAAGTCAGCAATAAAATTTCCAACCAGGAGATCAGGATCATGATGTGATAAATAGAAATGTCCTAAAAAGTTCATTAAAGACAACAATTAATTATGAAAACACTTTAGTTTTGAATTTCTAATCTATTTGAATTCCTAACCTATAAAATAAATCTAACGAAATGGTCAATATACTACTTTTTCTGCTGCTTCCTTTTTCAACTCCGCACAATTCGTCCGATGAATCGATCTTGATAGACAAACTTAAAAACCAATCAGATTGTTGGAATTCTGGCAATATTGATTGCTTCATGCAGGATTACTGGCACCATGACAGCCTTATGTACATTGGAAAAAATGGAGTCACCTATGGCTGGCAAAATACGCTGGACAATTACAAAGTAAAATATCCGACCAAAACAGAAATGGGGATCCTCAAGTTTCAGCTTATAAAACTCGAACGATTAAGTAAGGATCACTACTTTATGGTAGGGAAGTGGCAACTTACGAGACAGGTCGGCAATATTGAAGGGTTTTTTACATTGATATGGAAAAAAATAGATAACGAATGGGTAATTATTTCTGATCATTCAAGCTGAGCAAATGAAAGATTTATTTGGACAGGCATTATTGGATTTTCATCATAAGTCCAGCAACACTCCTTTACTATTGCGTAGTGAATACGGCCCTCCTGAAGCAATACCTTTAGAAAGGTTTTTTCAGAGTGAATACACCGACTTAGAAAATTTTGCCCTGGATCAGGTGAAGGGAAATATTTTGGACATCGGCGCCGCAACAGGACGACATGCACTCCATCTACAAAATCAGGGATATGATGTTACGGCCATGGATATCTCACTTGGATGCAGCACAATTATAAAGGAAATGGGACTTATGAAAATTATTACTGAGGATATCTATACTTTTGCAGATCAAAAATATGATACCATCATGATGCTGATGAATGGCATTGGCATTGCAGGAAGTTTGGAAGGTCTTGAAAAGCTTCTTTTGCATTTGAAAAACATTATTACCCCAACAGGCCAACTGCTTATGGATTCATCCGACATTAGCTATTTGTACGAAGACAATCCATTGCCGGTGAATAAGTATTTTGGCGAACTTTCATATCAATATGAGTATAAGTGTGTTTTGGGCGATTCATTCAATTGGTTGTATATTGATCAGCAAAAATTGACTGAGATTGCCAATTCAACCGGCTGGATTTGCCAAATTATATTTGCAGATGAAACAGATGCCTATTTGGCGAGATTACAAATGAAATAGTTTTGGAAGAATATTTTGATCAGGATAAGGCCAAAGCAATAGTATACATATTGACCGAAGGCGACAATAAAAATAAGGTGTTGATTACTGATGATCAAATGTTGGTCATTCGAAAAAATAAAAAGCAACATTTGGCATTAAAAAATCTTTCTTTGCTCAAATCTGAGAATAGAAAAATGCTATTTCCTTTAATTTTAGGGGGCATCATCACACCTTTTGCGTTTCTATCTTATTTCGTCAATTTTTATCATCCATGGATTCACCTCTTTTCTATCATGAGCGGTATGTTCCTTTTTTATTATGGATGGATAGGTAAATCAGCTTTTTCCATCGTATTTAAAAATGGAAATGAATTGAATTTTTATTTGCCGGCAATTAGTAAAAATTTGCAGGCATTCATTGATTTTGTCAATACCTTACTAAAAAAAACACATGATTCTGGATTACGGAATTTATTGTTTTTTGAAGTAGAGATCAAATATGAAGACCTCCTGATAGGAAAGGATAAAAAAAGCAAAAATAGTCAACTGTTTCCTTTATTTGGATTTACATACGATCAATTAGAAAATGCCGGCATATCGATTTATGAAAAAAAAGTATTTGCCGTAAATCCTACAGAAGCAGGAAGAGAAATAAAATTTGATTTTGACCAGAAAACAAATGTGATGCGCCCCATGTTGGAAGGGCCAGTACTTGAGGATTCGATTGTAAATACTTTAAAATTCAGATAGAAGTCAATCTAAATCAGATTAATTCATGTTAGAACAGTACAATTTAATTAAATTTGAATCTATTTTTTTTAAAGATAAAGTCTTAAGCGATTTAATAAACTTAGTTGAGAGAATTAAGCAGAATACCACAGGCACTTAAAAATTCCCAAACCTATGACTCAATCCTGTCGGAGGATGAGGTATGGCCTGTGGTCAGATTGGCTAAAAACAGGAAGGAATTCATGGAGCGTGTGATTGAGGAGAGTTATATACGCATAAAAAAACTCAAACCAAACCTTAATTCGCTGGTGGAGGAGCTGGAGCTTACCAGATACCGGGAAAAATTAAGGTATAAAACCAATCCATGGAAAGTTGACCCGGACGATGAAGTGATTTTTTGGGGTAATGTAAAATCCAGGCTGCTCGATCTGGAAAATACAGATAATATAGAAAAACAAGAATTATCAGATCAAATTCTTAAGGAAATTATTTCCCGGTACATCTATGAGATAACAGGAAATTTCAAACCATCAAGCTATAGATTGGCTCGAAGGATAATACAGTTCGGCTTTGCCAGGTTGCTGAATGCCTCAAGGATAAAAAAGTTTGGGGCAATCTGGAGAGGGGATTTAACACTTCAAGATAAAATACAGATCACGGGTGAGGCTGAACACGTCCGAAAATTGGCCAAAATCGGAACTGTTGTGATCGTTCCGACCCATTTTTCTAACCTGGATTCAATTCTGATAGGCTGGGTAATTCATACCCTGGGGCTTCCTCCATTTATTTATGGAGCAGGGCTCAACCTCTTTAACATGGAAATTTTTGCCTATTTCATGAACAGCCTTGGCGCCTACAAAGTAGACCGACGAAAGAAAAACCTCATCTATCTTGAATCACTTCGAACCTATTCGAGTATGGCAATCCAGGATGGGTGTCATAGTCTGTTCTTTCCCGGAGGAACACGGTCAAGGTCCGGCAAAATAGAATCGAGACTAAAACTCGGACTATTGGGCACCGCCATTGAGGCCCAACGAATCCAATATGAAAAAAATGAAGATGGAAGGCATACTAAAATATTTATTGTTCCGCTTGTGATGAACTATAATTTTGTATTGGAGGCTCCCGCTCTGATTCGGAGTTATCTTGAGCAAAAAGGTCAGGAAAGGTACTATTTAGAGAGCGACCGATACGACAAATCCGGGAGAATTTTGAAATTTTTAGTTGAATTTTTCACAAAAGGAAATAACATATCGGTATCTATTGGCAAAGGTCTTGATCTTTTTGGCAATTATGTAAATGATGAGGGCATGAGTATTGATGCTCATGGAAAAAGAATCAATACGCGTGATTATTTCTTGTCCAAAGGAAAGATTTCCGCCGATCCTCAACGTGAACAGGAATATACACGCATGCTGAGTGAGGTAATCGTAAAAGAATACCATCGTATAAACCGCGTGCAATCCAGTCATTTGGTAGCGTTAACGGCTTTCCAGATGATCAGAAAGAAACACAAAAATCTTGATTTGTACAGCGTTTTAAGACTTCCTGTCGAGGAAATAGAAATTGAATATAAAGAGTTTAGAAAGGCATTTTCAAAAATGCGAAATAAAGTGATTGATTTATTCAATAAGGGCCGCGTGGATATGGCCACTCATATGACCGAAGACATTGATAAAGTGATAGATCTTGGAATCACCAATGTAGGCATGTATCATAGCAGGAGGCCTTTGCTAAAGAACAAACAAGGGAACATCATTACCCAGGATATCAATAACATGTATTATTATCATAATAGAATGGATGGCTATGAGCTCGAAAAATTCCTATAATAAGCCGGTTGGTGTTATTGGAGCGGGAAGTTTTGGCTCAGCCATAGCTAATATCCTGGCAAAAAACTCAGATGTGATTCTTTATGCCAGAAATCCTCTGGTATCAAAAAGAATCTCTGAAACCGGAACACTTCATGGTCAGAAAATACATGAACGGATTGCGCCAACAAACGACTTGAAATACATAGCAGGGAATTGTGACGTCATTTTTCCAATTGTTCCTTCTGAAAATTTTCCTGCATTGATAGATGATTTGTCGTCTTTCTTAAAGCCCTATCATATCCTTATTCATGGAACTAAAGGACTAATTGTATCGAAAGATAATTGGGAGGCAGATGAGGAAATAAAAATTATCAAAGAGGACGTTTATACGATGAGCAGGCTAATCGCGGAGAAAACCCTGGCTGTAAGAATAGGTTGTCTGGCAGGCCCGAATTTAGCGAAAGAATTGGCTGACGAACAGCCGGCAGCAACAGTGGTGGCGAGTCATTTTGATGAAGTAATTTCAGAAGGTCAGCGCCTTTTGCGAAATGATCGATTTCAAGTGTATGGGAGTAAAGACCTGCTTGGCATAGAATTGACCGGGGTGTTGAAAAATATAATTGCCATTGCAGCCGGAGCATTGAGCGGAATGGGTTATGGGGAAAATGCACGGGGAATGCTCATCAGCAGGGGCTTGATAGAGATGATCTATTTGGGAAAAATGCTTGGCGCTGATACACATGCTTTTTTGGGCCTGGCCGGAATTGGCGACCTTGTTGCTACCTGTTCCAGTAAATTAAGTAGGAATTTTACAGTCGGAGAGCGGCTGGGAAAAGGCGAAAAACTTGCGGATATCTTAAATTCCATGGAGGAGACTGCCGAGGGAATAAATACCATAAAAATCATCGTTCGCCTCATGAAAGGCTATCGTATGCGGTCTCCAATCACCGAATCACTGTATAAAGTCATCAATGAAGAAATGACTATGGAACAAGCTCTGAGGTTTTTGATGAAATCCCCCTTCAATGTTGATATCGACTTTATGTAGCGCTTAATATGAAGGATTTTAGGTAGATAAAACCACGGAAATTAAAGGAATTAAATCATTAAGTCATTGACAATTTCAGTTTCTAAGCAGTAGCGATATTTTTGTTTATTTACTTGTCATTGATGGAGGTGCATCTTCAGGATTACTTCCCCATTGTTTATTTGGTTTTGGACCCATTTCAAAAATCAACATTCCTCCTTTTGTAATATCATTATGGGTAATCCAGGTTTTAGTGTAATTCTCGCCATTTAAAGTCGCAGATTGTATATAAAAATTATCAGAAGAAACACCATTAGCCTTTACCGTAAATTCATTCCTGTCATAATAATCACCAAGTTCCAAGGTCAATTCCTCAAAAAGAGGTGTTCCGATCGCAAATACATTTTGCACCGGAGAAACCGGATAGAATCCCATTGCGCTAAAGATGTACCAGGCAGACATTTGACCCATATCATCGTTACCGCACAATCCATCCGGCGCAGCAATATATTTTTCATCCATAATCTGACGGACCCGAAGTTGTGTTTTCCATGGCTCTCCTGCATAGTTGTATAAATAACTAACATGATGGACAGGTTCGTTTCCATGAACGTACTGTCCTATTTTGCTATAAATAGGTGCATATTCCGGCCCGGTTTCATCTGGCGTCATAGTGAATAGCGTATCCAGCTTAGCGAGGAATTCCTTTTTGCCACCCATTAAATTGATCAGTCCCTGCACATCGTGGGGCACATGCCACAAATATTGCCAGGCATTCGATTCGGTAAAATGTCGATTCGGGCTGACTCCAACCCAAAGGGGATCGAAGCAATTATAGTAAGGGTGGCCGTCTTCCCTGATAATGTACGGAGCTTCCTCACACATATCGAGCCATGAGCCGTCAGCTTTTCTCGGCCGCATAAAACCAGTTGACTGATCATACAAATTCTCATAGTACCGCGCTCTTTTTGAAAACATTAGGTAATCATCATTTTTACCCAGGGCCTTGGCGATCTCTGCCAGGCACCAGTCATCGTATGTATATTCTAATGTAACTGAAACCGATTCCCGAACCTTGTCGGCAGGAGTATATCCGAGGTTTATATAATAATTCAATCCGGTCCTGCTATCTGCCACTTCACCCGGCTCCATGGCGTTTTTTCTCATGGCCTCATAGGCTTTTTCAATATCATAATCACGAATCCCTTTCATGTAGGAATCTACAATTACAGAAGTAGCATGGTCGCCAATCATCACTTTCATAAAGTAATTTTTATAACTCACGTAAAGGGGAAGCCTGCCTCCCTGATCATACATTTTCAGAAAAGTATTAATCATTTCATTTTGTCTTTCCGGTTCAAGATAGGCTAATAAAGGATGCTGAGCCCGGTATGTATCCCAAAGGGAAAAATCAACATAGTAGGGCTCACCCTCTGTTTGATGCACGGTATTATCAAAATGACTGAAATACGATCCGTCGACATCAGAAAATGTGCGGGGAAACATTAAGGAATGATACAAAGAGGTGTAGAGTGCAATCTTCTGGTTTTCAGTGCCTCCTTTCACTTTAATTTTATTAAGTTTTTTATTCCAGGTATTTTTTGCCTGAGTCCTGATTTTATCAAAATCCCAGTGGGGTACTTCAGTCTCTAAATTCTTTTTCGCACCTTCAATGCTCACAAATGAGATGCCTACCTTTATTAATACCTGTTCACCGCTCGATGTAGAAAAGTTTACAAAAGCGCCAACGCCATCCTTCCCTGACATTTCATTTAAGCCATGATGGATATCTTCACCCTCCCATGTTCCATAAGTGGTAAATGGTTTATTGAATTCAGCGAAAAAATAGCATGTAAGCGGACGACTATGATTGCCTTCCATATCGCCGGTGACGTATCCTTCAATTTGATTTTCGTTCAACACTTTAACGTACGTATCACGATCGGGGGTTAGTGAGTGGGTCACATCAATTATAAAATGAGCGTCCTGCGCTTCGGGAAAGGTATATCTATGAAACCCTACACGTTCAGTTGTAGTCATTTCCGCTTTAACGCCATAGTCTTTAAGATTAACAGCATAATATCCGGGGCCGGCTTCTTCTTCGCTATGGCTATAACGCGATTCATATCCTTTGAGAACCTTGCTCGTATCAAAACCAGCTTCGGCCATGCTTGTCATGATTTTTTGTTTTTCAACTTGAAGGAGTGATGTCCATCTCTTTCTTCTATCTGCCCTGGACATCCTTTCCAATTTTTGCTGCTCTTCATCTGAAAGCTTGTCCAGTTTCCTTTCGAGATTTCTTCTCGCCAACCTGGTGGGGTCTTTTGCAACTCCGGGAAACACTTTCAAATCCCCAACTGTGGGCATTATAAGAATATTGTTGTAATTGGTTTTGGTGCCCGGTCCCGTGCCGCTTAAATGGGTATGGCTAAAACCTAAAATCGACTTAAGGGAATAATTGTATGCTTTCACACCCTTATAGCCATTGTCAGGACTCAATTGTACCATTCCGAATGGCAAACAAGCTCCAGGAAAGGTATTCCCTTCTTTGTCCGTTCCAATAAATGGGTTGACATAGTCAGCAAGATCTACGCGCTTTGATAGATTTTTATCCTCTTTAATACCGCATCCAAACACAAAAGCTATCAATACAACATACACTGATATAAAAAAGAGTGACTTCTTTTTTTCAGTAACTACTTTAGTAAAGCTCATTATTTTATCATTTATCAATCGTATTGCGAAGTTATTTAATTTTTCAATAGTGTCATGTCTGTTTTGTCATTTCTAACGCAGGTGGGAAATCTTGCTTATATTGCTAATCATTGATATTCCCCCCTCTTGCGCAAGTATGTGACTTGTGCCGTATCAATGAAAAGCAGGATTTTTTACCCCGCCCACCGCCTGCTGCAAAAAAATTGCTCAGCCAACCTGCTCTCGTAGAATCTCTAAACCTGAATATAATAAGTAAGACTTTTTATAACTCCATCTGCTGACAACCTTAAACCCGAAATGTGCATTAGAAATCTATTACAACTTATAATTGGCTATCTTCCAGTGTGCTAATTATTAAATTGGTTTACTAAATTTTTGATTCAATTTTTTCTTTGTACGAGGCAAAATTTGATAGCATAGCAACGCTAAGGTCGAAAATTTTAACAAAGTTCAGAACTCAGTAAATTCACAATGTCGCCAAGAATAATCGCAGATTTTAATGTTTAATTCTAAAGTTTCGCACCTAATCATATTCATTGTATGTTATTAAATATCAGTATTTTACGATCTATAATGAGTTTTGTGTGCCTTTGTGTCTTCTTTGTGTACCTTTGTGAAATAGCTATTACACAAAGTATCACTAAGAACCACAAAGTTTCACAGAGAAAAAAATCTAAAATGGAAGTATTAATTAGTTGATTATCTGTTATTTATCCTTTTTTGGCATTTCTTAATAGGATGATTATTAAGGCATTAAGTATAGGTGCGAAACTTTAGATGTACTGTATATAATTTAATTATAACAACTGACAAATAAATATTACTATTTAAATAAAATATCTCATAAATTGAATGAATTACAACACAATTATGGTTTTTGATACCTAATGATGCAACTTAAATGGGTATATGATCGAAATGAAACACATGTCCTTTCGATAACATAGTTGTAAGGCGATAAAAAATGCTCACTTAGAAAAATTCACCCTCGCATTAGCAGTTAAAATAGGCTATCCACCTGGCGTGACGTCAACTTTGTTGATGGAATGAACAATTTTAAAAACAGAATGGGCAACAACTCCCCGGGATAGAAGACCTGGAAGTCATAATCGGCGACAACTCGTCAGAATGGACAATTTGACAGACAAAATGGATGCCTTGGCAGTCAAAATGGATGACTTGCTAGTCAAAATAGGCTACAGCTCGTCAAAATAGACGACTTGAAGGTCTGGAAGGGCAACAGCTTGCTGGAATGGACGACTTGGCAGTCAAAATGTGCCACAGCCGGTCGGGATGTACACTTTGTCGACAAAATGCTTACATTTTTGTTTAAACGGCCTTTTTGATGCTTGATTTATAAAGCGACCATTCAATGTCTGGGAGGTATTGGTAGATTGAAGCGAAAATAGTTTATTTACAGCAATATTTTAGCAAAGTTTTAATACCTTGAAGACTAAAATACTTTTTAAAGAAATGGCAACGCATCCCACTTCCGGATATTTTTAAAAGTGCAACAATATGATTTTCTATATATATGGAATAAACTTATGTTAAATAGAAATAAAAGTAGCATCAAAAGGGCATTCAGGAACAATGGAGGTGAATTTCACAGTTACAGCTATAGTAGAATATCAGGAACAGTTCCGAATATACAACAAGTAGTATATAGTTATGCGCAATTTGAATTGAGTACTAAATAATATCATTAAGTTCGCAATATATCAGAACTATTTTTTTATCTTTGTCGTATAAATCATTTATAGTATTATGAATTGAATATCACAAACAAGCATATATTAGGAAAACTGATTCGTAAAAATCGAGGAAATGCAAAACTGTTAAAAGCGGTTAATCAACTTGTTGGAGAAATTGAAAATAGCAATTGGAAAACACCTCACGAGTTGACAGAAAATAGACCAGATGCCGATTGTGTTTATGGTGGAGAATTTTATTTCTTCAACATCAACATTCATCGCACCTTGATACTGATTGAGTTTGAGGAAAATGGAGAAGCTACTGTTGTTTGGGCTGGTAATCATGATGATTACGAATTGATTTTTAGGAATAACCGGAGTGTGATAAAGAAATGGTTGAGAGATAATAATTGGATAAAAAAATAGAAGTCATGAAAGATATAATGAATATTAAAGAAGTTGAAAATATCAAACGGTTAGAAAATGAATTTGATTTACAAAAAGCATCTTTGCTTGAACGTAAATTACGGTTAATGACAGATGAGAATCCAGATTTGAAACCTATTAGAAAAAAACTTCGTGATTTAATAAAAGAGTACGAAACAAGAGAATGGGCTGATTTTGAAAATATATCTGATTCAAAAATTGAGGAATCGGACAAAGCGGAAATGATTATTAACTACGAACAAAAATTCATAAACAAACGAAAGGAGAGTATCCGCAAAAAACTGAAAGAATTCGATATGACACAGCAGGATTTGGGGGTTCTTTTGGGACATCCAAAATCTTACATGAGTGAATTAATAAATGGAATTTCACAATTTACTATGAAAGATTTAGTTATTATTTATCGAATTCTGGGGATAAGTTTGAAAATACTGATTCCTACATATCTACAATCAGAAACAAGGGAAAGGGTTCGAGAATCAATCAGAAAATTGAATAAGCCTAAATTGGGATTAAGAAAACCGGAATTAGTATAAAACAAAAGCGCATAACAAAGGCTCATACGTAATGCGGGGTTTATCGTAAACTGAAAGATTATGCAAGTAAAAATACTTAGTAGTAAAATGAAAGTGAAGTGCTTTGGAAACCCGCACTACGCATAGCCAAACCGTTGTAGGTAATTCGCCCTATGCCAGAAACATTAACTTGGGATTGCTAACGTAATTTTCAAAACACAGACTGACAGTAATTTGTGATATTGCTAATTGACCGTCAGTCAGAATTAACAATATGATGACTATGTATTATACAATTCCTGGATATGGAAATTCAGATAGTGAACATTGGCAGACTTATTTTGAGTCGAGATTAGACAACTGCCAAAGAATTGTTCAAGACAATTGGACTGAACCTGTTTTGGAAGATTGGATTGAAAGAATTGACAATTCTTTGACAAATGAAAACCTTTCTGACACAATATTGATAAGTCATAGCATGGGAGGAATTGCTTTGGTTCATTGGGCGCTAAAACATAGAAAGATAATTAAAGGTGCACTCATGGTTGCTCCTCCTGATTTAGAAAACCCATATGAGAATTTAGGTTTGGAATCTTTTACTCCGATACCACTAATCAAATTACCATTCCCATCGATACTTGTTTGTAGTTCAAACGACAATTGGATTAGCATAGAGAGGGCAAAACTATTTGCTGATTCATGGGGAAGCAAGATGATTCTTATTGAAAATGCTGGGCATATTAATCCTGATTCAGGATACAAAAAATGGAATCGGGGATTAGATATATTAAAAGAACTAATTTAACAGTAGCTACCTACAATAAATAGGACTATGAGCGGTCTGTAAGACCCAGCGAGTAGTCAAGCTATGTTGGACTACATCCCGGGCGAATTGCTATGTACTTATTGACGGTTTTTGAATTTCTCGGGGGAAAGTGTAGGAAGTAGAATCTGCTTGCTATTTATGTTTAAGCAAAAATAATCAGAAATGTTGCAGCCTGCAAAGGATTTTGGCCAGGAAACTAAGGGGTATTGCCATGATAGATCCAAGAGTATTTATTTGGATTTGAAAGAAAACTGATCGGGTATCGTGTCAAAAAAGCTATCCCGTAGGGATTTAGTCCAACAAGGGGTATAGTTCATTGGCGGATCAGTGGTTTGCGAGCGTTTGTTTTTCAAAAATTCTTATCTTGTAACTTGATAAGAAAGAGCTATGAAATCGCCAACGAAACCATACCCAAACCGTTACCAGCAAGTTAAAAAATGACCCTACCGATAATTTATATAGGACTTTTCATTTCGACAATTGTATTGTTTTTTGTAAAAATGGACTGGACAATTAAGTACAAAAGATGGTTGACCTATGCACATATTATTTTAATTCTAATTTTATCGGTTGACATTTTCCTAATCACAAAGTTCAATTCTTCTTTCAGGACTATTTGGGTGGACAGACTTTTTGCTATTGGTTTTCTTATTAGTGGCGCAATGATTTTTGCAGTTTACTTCAAAACACTTAAATGGTGGAGTAAAGTTTATTTTGGAATATTTTTCTTTTACCCTGTTATTGCAGCGTTGACCTTTCTTATAGACAGAATATTTTTTGTGATTGTTGCAAGTCCTCTAATTGTAACTTTACTAAGCCCAGACATTTATTACAGCGACAAAGATTATGACATCAGATCGGTTCAAGGAATCATGGCTCCCAAACAACTGACACTTATAAAAAAGGCCCCTCTAATCGAAACAGAAATTGGTAAGTGCGGTGAAGAATTCATTGGAAATGGGAACTATAAAAATTTTAAATAATAGTACAAAATAGTGACAGCACGACTATATCAGTTGACTTTGACGGACGCCAAGAAAATCTGACATTCCGAAAATAACCAGCTGCTAATAAATAGGACTATGAGCGGTCTGCAAGACCTGGCAAGTAGTCCATGTAACAACGTCCCGAGCAGTTGGTTATGTACTTACAGCCCTTGTTTGGTCTTGTGACCAACAAGCTATTTTATACTGATTAAGGTTTGTTGGTGACAACCTGGCTACCGCAGGCACCAATAAAGTCTCTAAAGCTTAGCGGTAGGATTATATTTTAAATTTCACCCGGTCGTCGCCCGTTACACACCAAAAATTCTCGCCGCTTTCAATATTCCTGCAATACTCAGTGAATCTGTGATTTTATTTTCCATCACCAACTCCAAGGCATGTTTTAGCGGGAGCTTATTGACCTGAAGTTCTTCGGTTTCATCCCAATCCATTTCTCCTTGTGTGAGATCTTCGGCAATAAATACATAACCAAATTCATCAGTTACCGAATTTGAGGTATGAATTTTCAGGAGCTTTGTCCACTTTTTAGCCATCAATCCGGTTTCTTCTTTCAGTTCTCTTTTTGCGCCTTCCAATGTATTCTCATCCAATGGCGCTCCACCCATTGGGATCTCCCAGGAATATTCATTCAAAGTGTAGCGATACTGACCAACCAACCAGGTATTTAGTTCATCATCAAGTGGTATTATTCCGATGGCTTTATTCCTGAAGTGTATTTTCCCATATATCCCTTCCGATTTATTGGGTCTGATAACCTGGTCTTCTACAACCTTTATCCAGCGATTTTCATAAATATCTTTTGATGATTTACAGCCCCAGGGATTTTTGTTAGAGTCAAATTTCATTTGATAAGGATAAAAATGAGTTGCAAAAATATTATTTACTTTCAGAAAAAAAACCAATATTCAGCAATGTCATGAAGAAATTACTCGATTTGCCGAAATATATTTTTCTGATCAGATAAATTGCAACATGTTGAAATCTAGTTTTTCAGGAAACAAAATCGAGGCGGGGTGTGATGAAGTGGGTCGCGGTTGCCTTGCCGGCCCTGTAGTCGCCGCAGCAGTAATTCTACCTTTGGATTACAGGCATAGTTTGTTGACGGACTCCAAGTTGCTTTCGAAAAAAAAAAGAGAGCTGATTCGTAGGGATCTTTTGAATGATGAAATCGAATATGCCATAGCAGAAATATCAAATGAGCAAGTTGATAAAATAAATGTATTGCAAGCATCACTTGTTGGCATGCACCGGGCATTGGATCAATTAAAGCAACAAATAGAATTGATTTTGGTCGATGGAAATAAGTTTATCCCTTATCGCAACATTCCTCATCATTGCATTATAAAAGGCGACGGGAAATATTTGAGTATTGCTGCGGCCTCCATTTTGGCCAAAACCTATCGGGATGATCTTATGGAAAACCTTTCCGCTACCCATCCGGAATACGGATGGGAACGAAATGCCGGTTATCCTACAAAAGAGCACAGAAGCGCTATCGAAAATTATGGAATTACTTCATATCACAGAAAAACCTTCAGGCTGCTCTCAAACCAAATTCAATTATTCTGCTGAAGTTGCCTCTTCCTCCTTTGGTTTTGGCTTTAATTTTTCCTTTATCTTAATCTCCAATTCTCCCATCAATTCAGGATTGTCTTCGATTAGTTTTTTTACAGTATCTCTTCCCTGACCCAGTTTATTTCCATCGTATGAGAACCATGATCCTGATTTTTGAATCACTTCCAATTCAACGCCAATATCAAGTATTTCACCACTTTTAGAAATTCCCAGGCCATACATGATATCAAACTCAACTACCTTAAAAGGAGGCGCTACTTTATTTTTAACCACTTTGACTCTTGTTCGATTGCCAACGATATTGTCTGAACTTTCCTTGATCTGGCCGATTCTCCTGATGTCAAGTCTCACAGAGGCATAAAATTTCAGTGCATTTCCTCCGGTTGTGGTTTCAGGATTCCCAAACATTACTCCAATCTTCTCTCTTAACTGGTTGATGAAAATACAAGAGCAGCCGGTTTTACTGATAGTTCCTGTCAGCTTTCGAAGCGCCTGGGACATCAATCTCGCTTGTAGCCCCATTTTGCTATCGCCCATTTCACCTTCCAATTCTGCTCGAGGAACAAGCGCTGCAACAGAGTCAATTACGATAATATCTATCGCACCCGACCTTATCAAGTGTTCAGTTATTTCGAGTGCCTGCTCTCCATTGTCGGGCTGTGATATCAATAAATTTTCAGTATCAATACCCAGGTTTTCGGCGTATAATTTGTCGAAAGCATGCTCCGCATCAACAATAGCGGCAAGGCCACCGGCTTTTTGAGCCTCCGCAATGCAATGCATGGCAAGCGTGGTTTTTCCTGATGATTCAGGTCCGTAGATCTCAATAACTCTGCCTTTTGGAATTCCCCCGATTCCCAGGGCTATATCCAGGCCCAAAGAACCTGATGAAATAGCCGGGATATCCATGACCGGTTCATCGCTGAGTCTCATTACTGTGCCTTTACCATAGGCTTTGTCAAGTTTGTCTATGGTAAGTTGAAGGGCTTTTAGTTTTTCTTTATTATCACTCATTTGCTGGTTTTTTTATATTTATGGGATGTGAAAATAAGACTTCATCGTTCAATATCAAAACTGGTTTTTTAAAGATTTATTAATTGATTGAATAATGATACAGGAATCCATGATGTTCTTAGATTTTACGTGTATTTTTTAATGAAATTATAGGTTTTTGTTATAAAAATAAATAGTAAAAAGTAATTTTAGGAATTCTAGCTTACAAGCTTTAGGCACTAATTAACTACTAACAATTTATAAATGTCGCTTATCAAAAAGATTTTACTGACAATATTTTTCTTATTCGTCGTTTTTGTATTGGTTAATTATAAACTGGTTTTATATGGACTTGACCAGGGCTTAGGTCAATTGGAAATTGTGAGAAATGCCAGACCAATCGATGAGGTTTTGAATGATTCCAATTTTCCTGACTCACTTAAAGTTAACCTTAGGTTGGTTGAGGAGATAAAAACATTTGCTTTTGATTCCTTAGGTATAAATTTTTCTGAAAATTATTCGGCAGTTTACGACCAAAAGGGCAAAGAACTTATGTTTGTTGTTACGGCTTGCAAACCATTTGAGCTTGAATCAAAGGAATGGGGATTTCCACTCATTGGTGCGTTCTCCTATAAAGGTTTTTTTGATGAACAAAAAGCTAATGCCTTGCAGGAAGATTTAAAAGCTGAAGGTTTGGATACTCACCTACGAACAGCCGGTGGATGGTCAACTTTAGGATGGTTTCAGGATCCTATTTTATCAAATATGCTCAATGATGATGAGGCGGGATTTGCTGAGTTGCTCATTCATGAGCTAACTCATGGCACATTGTTTGTCAAAGACAGTGTTAGGTTTAATGAAAACCTGGCAACTTTTATCGGGATTAAAGGAACGGAAAGATATCTGGCAGTCAAATATGGTGAACAGGATGAAAACCTAATAAATTATCAAAGGCAGTGGAATGCAAGAAAAAGGCTAAGTGCACACATATTGAGAGGAGCTATGTATTTGGATAGCATATACAAATCAATGGAAAATAAACTGCCAACTGAAAAAAAATTAGAGATTAAGAAAATCACGATTAATAAAATTATTAATATGATTGACACGCTTGATATTTATAATAAGCAGACCTATATCGATTATTACCAAAAGGCAAAACCCAACAATACTTTCTTTATGTCGTATTTGAGATATAGAGGAGATTTAAACCTGTTGGAAAAAGAGCTTATAAATAACTATCACGGGGATATAAAAAATATGCTGGCTGATTACAAATTGAAATATCCATCACTTTAAAACATCTTTTTAGATGAGCATTTATAATTTCAAAAATTTTACGATTGGTAAATTTAGTTTCTGGGTAACTCTCGTATTCTCTCCCTACTTGTTTGGATTTGGTGATAAAAATAAAAATTACAGAATTGTAGATCAGGACTGTCTGATTCCTGGTGAGCGCATAGAATACAGGGTACATTATGGATTTATCAATGCCGGAGAGGCTGTTTTAAAAATAGATGAGGACATACACACCGTCAACAATCGGCCTTGCTATAAAATTGATGTTTTCGGCAGGACCAAAGGTTTTTTTGATATGATAACATCAGTACGAGATAATTGGGGGACTTATCTTGACACTTCTGCGGTGGTATCGCAAATGTTCTATCAAAGCATTAAGGAAGGAAAATATCTCAAGAAAGAAGTCATCGAATTTGATCAATTAAATAATATAGCTCTTGTAAATCGATTAAATAAAAAGGACAGCTCGCTGATAAAAAAAGACAGCATTAAAGTCCCTCCAAATATTCAGGATCTGATCAGTGGGTATTATTATATGAGAACATTCGACTATGATACGATGAAAACAGACCAGATTTTTAGTGTTACCGGTTTTTTTGATGACACTACCTACCATGTAAAAGTGAAATTTCTGGGCAGAGAAAAACTCAAAACCAAGATTGGAGAATTTGATGCGTTTCTCATGTCTCCGATCATGCCTAAAAACTCTTTTTTCAGAGGGAAAAACCCTATAAAAGTATGGATTTCGGATGACAAATTCCGAATCCCCCTAAAAGTAAAAGCAGAGCTAATAATTGGCTCATTAGAGATTGACATACGATCCTATGACATGTAATACCATTCAATAAGTATTACTTGAAAGTTAAGGTAATGTTATGAAATAATTGAACCTTGGCCTAAAGTTTAGTTTGTTGAACTTACTTATTAAATTCACGGCTGTAAGCCATAATTTATGAACAGTAGAATCAAATCAGAACATGAGTGACTCCAAAAGCAAGAAAATCCTGGTTGTCGATGACGAAGTGGATATACTTGAACTACTCAGGTACAATTTGAAAAAAGAAGGGTATACCGTAAAAACGGTGACCAACGGGATTGAAGCTGTGGAAACGGCTAAAGAGTTTTTCCCCGATCTCGTGCTTCTTGATATTATGATGCCACATCAGGACGGTGTGGAGACCTGCCGTCAATTACGGGAAATGCCAGAGCTTGCCGACACCTTCATCATTTTCTTAACAGCCCGTTCAGAAGAGTACTCTGAAGTTGCTGCTTTTGATATTGGTGCGGATGATTATATCACAAAACCTATAAAACCCCGCGCATTAATGAGCAGAATCGGGGCGATATTTAGAAGGGGTGAGGCAAAAAATAAGGATAATAATTTGATTGCTATAGGTGATCTTGCCATTGATAAGGCTAGCTATACGGTGATGATTAAAGAAAAAAAGATCACGTTGCCAAAAAAAGAATTTCAATTGCTGTACTTTCTGGCTCAAAATCCAAACAGAGTATATAGCAGGGATGATCTTTTGCAAAATATCTGGGGAACGGATGTGTATGTTTTGGCAAGGACCGTTGATGTTCATATCAGGAAAGTAAGGGAAAAAATTGGTGAGGGATTTATCAAAACCATAAAAGGAGTTGGCTATAAATTTGAAATAAATTAATACATGCTTTCTAAGTCTAAAAATGTAGCGTTATTAATCGCCGCTGCCATTTCTATTATCACGACTTCCTTTCTTTCTCTTGTCGATGGGGTTCCAATCGGAGGGCTCATCGTGGCTTTAATTCTTTCTTTTTCATCAACATATATACTTACCTATTTCACAGTTGATATTTTTATATTTGGTCAGATTGAAAAAATTAATGAACGAATTAATAAAATCAAGGCTGAAGATTTCTCCTTTATCGAAGAAGACAACAAGTCAGTCAAAGGAAATCCACTCAATAGGATAAACCGTGAAATACTTACATATGCTCAAACCAAGCAAAGAGAGATAGATCAACTTAAAAAAGCGGAAAATTTTCGGAGAGAATTTATTGCTGATATTTCCCATGAACTTAAGACACCCCTTTTTGCGGCACAGGGCTTTGTACACACCTTGCTTGATGGTGCAGTAAAAGATAAAAATGTACGAAATAAATTTCTTAAAAAAGCGGCCAAAAGCCTTGATGGGTTGGATCGAATAGTTCAGGATTTGCTTACTATATCGCAAGTTGAAACCGGAGTGATTAAAATGGAGATGGAAAATTTCAATATAAATATCCTGATCCAGGAAGTCTATGATCAGTTTGATGGAAAAACTGAAAAAAAAGATATTGAGTTGTTATTTGTTGAGGACTGCCCAAAAGACCGGTATGTATTTGCCGACAGGCATAAAATAATTCAGGTACTACAAAATTTAGTTTCGAATTCCATAAAATACCGCAAAGATGAACATACTTTTGTAGTAGCAAATCTATTGGAAGACGATAATGAAATTGAAATAATATTAAAAGACAATGGAATAGGTATTTCAGAAAAACATATCAATAGAATATTTGAACGGTTTTATAGAATTGATAAAAGCAGATCCAGAGAAAAGGGAGGTACCGGACTGGGTCTTTCAATTGTAAAGCACATCCTTGAGGCGCATCATAGTCAAATAAAGGTCTCCAGTACGCAAAATGCAGGATCCGAGTTTAGCTTTAAATTGCTAAAAGGGAAGTCTTACATTTGGACGAAAGGAAACAATTACAACTTAGAAAACAGCTAGAAAATTTAATTTTTCTATTTTTCCTTAAAAAGTTTTTCAATGTAAAGAGAAACTGTGTATCCAATACCAATTGCCATGGTCAACGAAATAAGAAAAAACGAGCTTAATAGAAATAACATAGGTTTGTTTTTTTGTTGTAAATATGCAGGAAAAATTTTTGAATAGAATACCAGAAAGGTTTCAGAACAGTTATATGTAATATTTATTCGCAAATTATAGTATTATAATATGCTGATATACAGTCAAATAAAACAACATCATAAAGTAATGATTTATTCATGAAAAGACTAGGATTTAAGGAATCGATATTATTTGAAAATACTGATTTTATAGCTATAAATAAGCCTCATGGTGTTTCTACCTTAGAAGACAGGGCAGATGACACGAATATTCTTTCCGAAGCAAAAAAATTATACCCTGATATTCAGGTTTGTCACCGACTGGATAAAGACACTTCCGGCGTGCTGGTGCTTGCAAAAAATCCTGAAGGATACAGGCATCTTTCGCTTCAATTTCAAAATAGAAAGGTTGAGAAAATTTATCATGCAATAGTTCATGGACCAACTAATTTCGAAGCTTTTAAAGTTGATCTTCCCTTATTAGTAAAAGGTAAAGGCGTGGTGAAATGGGACACAAGCTCAGGTAAGGAATCATACACATATTTCACAACTCTTAAGAATTTCAAAGCTTTTTCACTTGTAAAATGCATGCCTGTCACCGGCAGAAGGCATCAAATAAGAGTACATCTCAAACACAGCAAGCATTCTATAGTAGCTGACACCATGTATGAAGGAGAGTTTGTGTTTCTATCACATATCAAAAGAAAATACAAGACAGGCAAAAGAGAAGAAAGGCCAATTATTAATCGAACGGCGCTCCATGCATGTTCAATTTCATTTAAAACATTGGAAGATGAAGTAGTGAAAATTGAGGCTCCATATCCTAAAGATTTCTCTGTCCTGCTAAAACAATTAGAGAAGTTCGCTTCGTAAAAGGATGAAGAATATCACCAAAACCATTAATTGCAAACTATATAATCAATAGTTTGCTTCTACTTACAAATTTAGTAAGCCCTTGTATATTTCGAGAACTTTGGATGCTGACGTTTCCCAGGATAGTTTTGATATGTCTTCAAGATTGTCCGAGATAATTTTTTTGCGTAATTCTGACTTTTGCTTTATAGATAAGATATGATCAGCGAACATTTTAGTATTCCAAAAACTTGCTTTTGGAGTTCGCTTCAATATTTCTGACGCACCTGAATTTGGCGAAAGCACCACTGGCAAACCAACATAGGCAGCCTCAATAGCAGTTAGTCCGAATGGTTCAGAAACAGATGGCATACACAATACATCACAATCATTATAGAGTTGAAACAATTCATTTCTTTTTACAAATCCTAAATATCGGAAATATGATTCTATTTTATTAAACCCTTCAATTTCTTCGAACTTAACATTTCCACGTCCCCGTCCTACAACCACAAATTCTACATCCTTCACTTTTTTTAATACGTGATTGGCAATTTCAATAAAATACTCAATACCCTTATTTTCATAGATTCTGCCAGCAAACAAAACCTTGAATATTTGATTGTGTTTTATCTTATTTTCAATTCTGAAATCAGGAATGGTAATCGCATTATAAATTTTCTGAATCCGCTTGCGGCTTAGTCCATAGATACTTTCAATTAATCCAACGGTGTAGTCGCTCACAGAAATTACTGTATCTGCTTTAGACATGGCAAATCTTTCTATATCATAAACCCAACTTGTTTTCTTGTGGCCAACACGGTCATATTCCAGAGAATGTACATGCAAAACAAGAGGTTTGTTGTACTTATCTTTGAGGAAAATTCCCGCCAAAAATGTCATCCAATCATGAGCATGAATGATATCAAATTCAAGGTTTGCAGCCAATTCTTCAACCATTCGGTTATACAGGAATATCTTCTCTTTAACAGACTCACCAAATACATCTACTTCATCAAAAGGTATTTTCTCTGCGATATTTTTTATCCTTGTTTTCTTTTTGACGTGAGTTGAGTGTAATGCCTCCACTTTTTCATTAATATTATGGAGTCGGCTTTCTTTGGATTGCCCTGATGTAAAGTACGGATCCAAACGAACAGCTAACTCAATATTTCCATCTTCAATGAGTGTCGTGTATTCTTTCTCAATTTGGACTTTTTGTGTTTCATCGAGGTCATCACTGCTTAAAATCAGTTCCTTCTCAACCTTCGTTTTTGATGCTTTAGGATAAATTACTGTTAGATCTACAACTTTAGAAAGTGCATTATTTAATCCTTCACAGGCGACACCCACGCCACTTGTGATAGAAGGATGATATTTCCATGCCAGGGAAAGGACTTTCATGTTTTCGAATATGTTCTTGTTAAATTTGTATGTTAATTATAAAGTAGTTAAACGCGATCTGCATTACTTTATAATTTAGAAAGTTAAGAATTAATATCCATAATGAGATATAAAAGACATTGAAAATGATGGCCTGCAAAAAATACATGTTATATTATCATAAAAAAAGCCCGATTAACGGGCTTTTAAAATTATCCTATCTTCTGGTAGCTATATAGCTTTTCATAATATTGATATGCCATCCGATCTGAATCAAAATACGGCACGACATCCTGCATGCTATTTTTCATAATGGATGTCCATTGTTCAGGTTTATCATAGTAGCTTGGCTTGATTTCATCCTCAAGGATATCCAGCATGTTTTGCAAATCGAGCTGATCCTGCTGATGTACTGGAAGAGAAAGCTCAACAGGAGGAACAACAAAACTATTTACGCTGTGCTTGGCATACTCAGGGATCCAGCCATCATAGGTAGAGAAATTAATGGATCCTAACATCGAAGCAGTCATACCACTTGTGCCTGACGCTTCCCTCGGTAATCTTGGATTATTGAGCCAAATATCAGAACCTGACTTTAACATCTTGGACAAGTGTAATTCATAAGCAACTAAAACAGCAATATTTGCATGTATTTTGCTTAGGTGGACTAAGCTATTAAACGTACTGATTGCATTGTAATCCATAGGATACGGTTTCCCCGCCCAAATAATTTGAACCGGCCTCTCTTCATCGGACATGATTTTATTGAATCTCTCGACATCATGCGTGATCATTCCAGGTCTTTTGTATTCTGCAAACCGTCTTGCCCAAACGATTGTAAGTACATCTTTATCAAAAAGTTGTCCGGTCTGATCGGCGACAACATTAAATAGTTCCTTTTTCAATTCCTTTTTGCGACGTATCAACAAGTCATCATCACAATTTTCCAAGGCTCTATTCAAGCGTTTATCCATCCAATATTTTTTATTCTGTGCATTTGTGATGGAAATAATCGGACAAATACTTTCATATTTATTCCACATCTTATTCGAAACTTCCCCATGGATTTTTGATACTCCATTGGCGATTTTTGCAAGTCTCAAGGCTACCAATGAATGATTAAATACATTATCCTTAATCCCCGTGATTTTTTTGACCTCCTCGAATGGAATTCCACAGAAAAATCCAAAGGTATCCAGTAATCTCATGTCATGTCTCTCATTGCCCGCTTCTTCAGGAGTATGAGTTGTAAAAACAAGTTTTTCCTTCAAACTTGCTAAATCCATATTCTGACTTAGTAAGTAAAAAGCAAGAGACAGTGCATGCGCTTCATTGAGGTGATAGATTTCCGTTTCATGTTTTAACAACTCCAATAATTTTGCTCCTCCGACACCCAAAAGAATACTTTGTGCTACTTTCCCTGCAGGATCTGAGTCATAAAGTTTATGTGAGGTAGACTGTGCCAAATAATCATTTTCAGGCAAATCAGTAGAAAGAAAAAACATAGGTACTGTGCCAAATATTTCAGGTGACAAGTAAAATGCTTTTACATGAACAGGATGATTGTTAATTTCTATTTGAAAATTTATGCCCGTATCTTCTAAAAAGGAATATAGCTTTTCCTGAAACAAGGCATCCATTGATTGGTCTCCTCTTCTAATTTGATCGTAATATCCATATTTCCATAATATTCCGATTCCAACCATATTTTGCTTAAGTTCATATGCACTTCTCATATGTGAACCTGCTAAAAATCCCAAACCACCCGAGTATGTCTTTAAAGGCTGATCAATTGCAAACTCCATACTGAAATATGCGACACATTTTTGATATTTGGGATCAAATGAGTAAGGATGTTGAAATTTTTCTGGTAATGGCATTTTATATTTTTTTTCTTTAAAGTCTTTTTTTGCGGGTTCAAACTAACAACAAATTTAGATAAGAAATACCATGTATTTGAAATGACTTTTCAGAAGTCACATAATTTTACTGAAGAATATTTGTGGCTCAAGCGCTAATAAACAAAAAACCCTAACTGAAGGTTTCAGCCAGGGTCATTCTAATTTCAATTTCGTAGTTTACGCCAATTGATGGGCAAAAGAATTTAGATTTTTTTGCATGATTCTATCCAGTTTATCCGTGCTAATAGTATCCTTCAAAATATAATCATCAGCTACATCGTCAATAATTTTATACCCCCAATCCGAACTTTTCAATGTGATAATTTTAATTTGTTTCGTTTTGGTATTTTGCTTTAAAACCCGAATCATTTTCTTAATGTCATCCAATATTAAATTGTCATCAATAAAAATTACTTCAGGCTTTGTTTTGGTTATTCTATCAAAACTGTCTTTAACATTGAAGCAAACATCAGTCAGGTAATTATTTGAACGAATTCCGATCAAAATATTGTAAATAGATGTCATTTCTATTGGGTTATTCCCTATGATAAGGACTGGTATTTTGTCTTTGGTAATACCTAAACCGTTCACCCAATTTTCTTTTTTGGTTGTTGGTGATGTGTTTAACATGGTTCCTTTTTTATTAGTTAAATACAATTATTTATTTATGATATTATACTTTAATAATTGTTCTCATTAAATAAATACAAATATTTTACATAAGGTATTTTGCATACGTAATATTGTTAAACTGAATTTTCAAAATTTTGTTTCAGTATTTACAATTTTGATTTTCATAAAACGCAATTTTGTAAAAAGTACTACTTTCTGATGTAAGGTTCAGGCAATTGATGTGATGAATATTATTGAAAAGTGAATAAATTTAGTGCTATAATTTAAATAGGATGGAATTAAAGCCCATTGTTTGACCCGCAAATCCTATGACGAAGGTTGGATAAAATATAAAGTCTATTTCTTCTCCAATTTTCTTATTATTGCAGTGATGTGATTATTGAAAGCATCTTGCCAATTATCGTCTCCGTCCCATTGCTCTCCTAAATATATATCTCCGCTATTAATATGTTTGATATAATATTTATAAACGATCTCATCTATTGGAATGGATTTTTTTGATTTATTCCCCTGATTCTCAGGGCTAATTGTTATCAGTTCATGAATATTGTCAGCATCTTGATATCCAAGTAACTCTCGTACTTCTCTCCCTGAAAAATTAATTCTCATTAATACAAATTGAAATCCCTGAGTGGAAAGCTTTTTTTCATCGTAATTGTAAGGAACAATTTTGAATTTGTAAGGGTAATCGGACATTAATCGCTCCAGCTGACTATTTCGTCTAAGGTTCTTTGAATTCTCTTCATTGATTGATGCAGCCATTTCAGATGCTGCAGTAGAATTCTCAATTGTAGGAAAATCTAAAAATTTCGGTACCGCTAATCGATCTATTCTAAGGTCTGTGTTAAATGTCTCTGATCTCCTGCTCTTTATGATGTCCACTCCGCGAAAGAATTCAGGAGTATCTATAATTAAAAGATTTTCGGAAGTTAAATCTACATTATCAATGGCTCTGGCCAGATTGCGAAAAAGTATTTCTAGTTCACTTGTCTGAGATTTCCACGATTTCTGGTTGTTTGATATAAAATTTGGACTTTGATTGTATGAAGTAATTGCTCCAATGAATTGGTCTTGTCCATTTACATTATCCAGAGACAGTAAAAATACATTCTTAACCTGTCTGCTATTCATCTGTTTTGTTATCGCTGCCTGTATATCAAATCCTGCAATGAGATCATCAACATAAAAGTAAAGTATCGCATCGATGCTCAGTTTTTTAAAATAAAAATGAGCCTCTTTGGCTAAATTTTTCCAGTCACTCCGATCCTTATTTTCAGCATTTTCAATAGAAATTACAACTATGGTTTTTGAACTTTGTAAGTCTTCAGGAATTGAATTTGTTGTGGAATTGAGTAATGTCATCATTTTAAGCTCCGCCGAACTCATTACTTGTCCAAGACAAGGAGGGAGGGTAAAACCAAAAAGGATGAAAGATGCAATGATTTTTATCTTGTATGCTGACATAGAAAAAAAATAGTGTCCAAATGTACAATGGCTAATTGAAACTTAGCAAATAAAACATCAGTTGTTTATTACTTGAATTTTTGTTTTAAATATTGAGCTGTATGAGTGTTGCTCAATTTTATCATATCCTCCGGAAGTCCTTCAAAAACAATTTCTCCTCCATCATCTCCTCCTTCCGGCCCTAAATCAATGATCCAATCGGCACATTTAACTATTTCTACATTATGCTCAATGATGATTACCGAATGACCTCTATCAATCAATGCGTTAACTGCAGTTAGTAGTTTTTTAATATCATGAAAATGCAGGCCTGTTGTTGGCTCGTCAAAAATAAATAACACGCTTTCATTTGTATTATTGCTTCCTTTTCCAAGAAACGACGCCAGCTTTACGCGCTGTGCCTCACCTCCGCTCAAGGTGTTTGACGATTGTCCCAGTCCAATGTATCCCAATCCAACATCCTGGAGAGGTTTCAGTTTTGAAACAATACTTTTTTTATTATGAAAAAATTCAATGGCATCATCAACTGTGAGATCCAGGATATCAGAAATATTTTTACCATTTTGTTTCACTTCTAAAATTTCGGACTTGAATCGCTTTCCATGACAGCTTTCACACGTCAGAAATATATCTGCCATGAATTGCATTTCAATTTTTACAGTTCCTTCGCCCTGGCATTCCTCACATCTACCGCCATCAACATTAAATGAAAAATATGAGGGTTTATATCCTCTTGACTTCGACAGACCTTGCTCTGAAAAATGCTGTCTGATCTGGTCATAGGCTTTTACATAGGTAACAGGATTCGACCTCGAAGATTTTCCAATCGGATTTTGATCAATAAATTCAAGCGAAGTGATCATTTCAATATCTCCTTCTATTTTCTCATACTTTCCTGTTAACTCTGAACCATAGCCCATTTTTTTACCTATTGCGGGCTGAAGAATTCTTTTTACAAGTGTTGATTTGCCAGATCCACTCACACCGGTAATCACAGTTAAAACACCGAGAGGTATTTTTATATCTATGGATTTAAGATTGTTTTCCTGCGCTCCAAAAATATTTATCGAATACTTCCATGACCTTCTTTGATTTGGTATGTCAATTTTATCAATACCATTAAGATACCTTGTCGTATAGGTCAAATTATGATTGTTGATATCATGGACATTACCCTGAAAAACCAACTCCCCCCCGTGTGACCCGGCATCCGGGCCTACATCGATGATTTGGTCAGCGGCCTCCATGACTTCCTCTTCATGCTCCACAACAATGACTGTATTTCCAAGATCCCTCAAATCCTTTAATACTTTTATCAATTGGGCTGTGTCTCTTGGGTGTAATCCTATGCTTGGCTCATCCAAAATATACATGGAGCCGACCAAAGAACTTCCAAGTGATGTAGCTAATTTTATGCGCTGGAACTCCCCTCCTGAAAGTGAATTAGTAAGCCGGTTTAATGTCATATATCCCAAACCTACCTTTTCCAGATAGCCGATTCTGTTATTTAGCTCCGTAAGAATTCTTTTAGCAACTTTTTCTTTATAAGCATCTAATTTAAGGTTTTCGAAAAATTCTCCCAGTTCGTTGATCTGTGTCAATACAAGATCTACTATGGACTTGTTTCCAATCTTTACATATGAAGCATCTTTTCTTAATTTTGTACCTCTGCAATCCGGGCATACTGTTTTTCCTCGGTATCTGGAAAGCATGACCCGGTATTGGATTTTATGTGTTTGAGATTCAATAAATTTAAAAAAGGCATCAATCCCATCAAAGTACTCGTTGCCATCCCAAAGTAGTTGTTGTTGATCCTTGGTCAATTCCTTAGTTGGTCTATGTATTGGAAAATCAATTTTGGCGGCATTTAACAAAAATGTATTAAGCCATTTTTTCATCGCCTCACTTCTCCAGGGAACAATTGCGCCTTCGTAAACAGATAATCTTTTGTCCTGAATAACCAGATCAGGATCGATACCTAATATTTTTCCAAATCCTTCGCACCTTTTGCACGCGCCAAATGGATTGTTAAAGCTAAAAAGATTGACACTCGGTTCTTCGAAAATTATGCCATCAGCCTCGAACTTGTCTGAAAACAAATTTTCAGTTTTTCCCACAAATTGTATGATACATACGTCATGGCCTTCAAAAAATGCGGTTTGAACCGAGTCAGAGATTCGGTATATATTGTCCTCATCACCCCTAATTACTGAGGCTCTGTCTATTAAAATACGAATATCCGGGAATGAAACTTCGTTCTGAAAAGCACTCAGAAAATTTTCGATTTCGATAGTTTCACCTTTTACGAGCACTCGGGTAAAACCTTTGCTCAATAATATTTTCAGTTCGTCCTGTAGATTTCTGCCATTTTGTCGCTGCAACGGACTTAAAACCATAAACCTACTCCCTTCTTCCTGAGCATTTATAAAATTGACGACATCTGTCACTGTGTCACGGGAAACGATCTCTCCACTGACAGGAGAAAAAGTATCTCCGATCCTTGCAAACAATAATTTTAAATAATCATAGATTTCCGTCATTGTTCCAACGGTTGATCTTGGATTTCTTGTATTTACCTTCTGCTCGATTGCAATAGCAGGTGAAACTCCTTTTATATAATCAACTTCTGGTTTCTCCATTTTACCAAGAAACTGCCGCGCATAGGAACTCAAGCTCTCCACATACATTCTTTGTCCTTCGGCAAATAGTGTATCGAAAGCAAGTGATGATTTTCCTGAACCTGAAAGACCGGTAATTACAATCAGCTTATTCCTTGGTATGGCAACGGAAAGGCTTTTTAGGTTATTTACCCTTGCGCCTTTAATAAGGATGAATTCTTTTGTATCTAAATTTTCAAATATATCTTTTGGTTGCATCTTGAGCTTTGTCGTCATAGACACCAAATATATAGACGGGAAATTGTATTATAAAATTTCATTTTAAAAGTTAAATTATGTTTATGTCAATCTTTACATATTTCACAAATAAATATTTAAATAAATGTAATATTAATATCTATCATTCAATATTTTTATTATTATTGAAAAAATTAATAATAAAAAATCATTCGACTAAGTTTTGCATGTTTTTTGCTTATTCCATACATTTGAAATCATAATTAGAAAATAGATATTAAACTAAACAATATAATATGGCTTAAAATTCTACGTTAACTAAATGTATTTATAATGGAGAAATATAAGATTAGTGACAGTGAATTGGTATCACTTTACATTAATGGAAGCGAAGAAGCCTTTAAAGAACTATTAATAAGACATAAAAACAGGGTGTTTACTACTATACATCTCATTGTTAAAGATAGATATCTTGCAGAAGATCTCTTGCAAGAAACTTTTATAAAAGTCATAAACACCATTAAATCTGGTCGGTACAACGATGAGGGAAAATTTTTGCCATGGATACTACGCATAGGCCACAATTTAGCCATTGATACGTTCAGAAGGTCTAAGAGATATCCAACCGTTCTGATGGAAGACGGATCCAATATTTTCGATACACTTGAGTTTGCTGAGTCGCCTGTTGAAGACAAGCAAGTAACTCAAGATTCCGTCAATAAATTAAAAAGACATATTCAGGAGTTACCTGAAAGCCAGAAACAAGTATTAATAATGAGATCTTACCTTGACATGAGCTTTAAAGAAATAGCTGATGCTACAGGGGTAAGTATAAACACAGCCCTGGGGAGAATGAGATATGCCCTCATTAACCTCAAGAAAAAAATGACAGAAAACAGCTTAGCCTATGACAAAAATAATTACCCACGATGATGTATTGAGATACATATACAAGGAGACTTCAGATGAAGAAACCGTAGCTATTAAAAAGCAATTACTCGTAAAGGCTTCCCTGATGGAATTCTATAGTCAAACTAAAGAATGCATCAAAGGAATTCATGAACTTGTGCTGGAACCGTCAATTAATTCACAGAAAAAAATTATTGATTATTCCGGTTCTTTTAAGTTTGAATCTATAAGCTAAAACCGAGTTCTAATTTATTGAATTAGCTCTTTCCATACGAACTCCTTTAAGTTGAGATTATTTTTTTAGCTCATTTATAATGCCTATTTTTTCCAAAAATTCTCATACAGGAAATCTATTGCCAATTATTTATGTGTGGCATTAATCTTATCATTGACAAACACAAAAAATTTGATTCAGACCTGATTGAAAAAATGTCTGCATTAACTCGTCATAGAGGACCTGACGAATCAAAATGCCGTAGATTTGATACAAAAACGAAAGCCTTCTTTTTAGCTGCCAATCGATTAAAAATCACTGATCAATCCGAGGCTGCGTCTCAACCATTTATTTCTCCTGATTCTAAATTTGTATTATTGTTTAATGGAGAAATTTATAATTTCCATTTACTCAAAAATGAATTACTCGACAAGAATATTCATTTTTCATCCCATTCAGATACTGAAGTATTGTTTCATTGGCTACAATTATATGGGAAAAATGGCATTGAGAAATTAGAGGGGATGTTTGCTTTCATTTTTATTGACTTTGAAAAAGATGAAGTTCTGATTGCCAGAGATAGATTTGGGATAAAACCAATTTACTATTATGAAGATGATAATTGTTTTATCGTTTCCTCCGAGATAAAATCTATTATTGGAACGGGAACGGTGAAAAAAGAAATAAATGCTGCGCAAATCCATCATTACCTATTATACAAATATGCAAAGCAACCAGAAACGCTCTTTCTGCGAATCTTTGAATTGAAAAATGGGGCAGTATTGCAGATTAAAAATAATGAATGGCAAATAGAAAATTATTTTCAACAAGACATCAATAGCAACTCGTCTATCCCGGATTTGACAATAGTTGAGGAGCATATCACAAATAGTCTGATACAACAATTAGATGCTCAAGTTCCTCTGGGATTACTGCTTAGTGGAGGCGTAGACAGCACGCTGCTTTTGGCAATCGCTCATAAAGAAGGGTTTACATTGCCTACCTATTCCATCGTCAATTCAAAAGCAGATAAGTCATTTGGGACTAAAGACTATTACTATTCCAGGATGGCTGCTTCGAAATACGAAAGCGAACACCACGAGCTAGAAATTGATATTTCTTTACTCGACACATTTGAAGAGTTTATTGGCAGCATCGACCAGCCTATTGGAGATTCCTCTTTATTGATGACATCTGAGCTTAGTAGAAACGCCTCAAAATCAATGAAAATATTATTGTCAGGAGCTGGCGCAGATGAGCTATTTGCCGGATATAATCGTCATTTCGCCTTCCATAAATATTTGAATCACAAGAGGACAATGGATTTATTGAGCCCATATTTAAGACCGGCTCTAAATTTATTACCATCGGGATTCCCTCATCCTTTGAGAAAATCATTCAGACTTGCAAAAAAGTGGTTGAAATCTATTGATAGCTCACCCGCAAAAACATTCCAGAACTACCTGATATTTAATGAGTTAATTTCAGCCAATCATGACAGCAAATTTGATGATCCATTTGATCAAGAATCCGATATGTTTGGCTGGGCGCTCAAACACGACCAAAACAACTATTTGATAAGTGATGTGCTGGCTTTGAGTGATAAGGCTTCTATGTTGCATGGAATAGAAATGCGTGTGCCATACCTTGATGAAAAATTAGCTAATTACCTGGCAGGATTTTCCCCAAGCTCTCTCATCAAAAATGGACGAAAATGGATTCTTAAGGAATTACTAAACAAATATGGTGGCCGCAAATTTGTAAATCGACCCAAAGAAGGATTTGGCTTGCCTCTCTCTAATTGGCTATTTGATAAAAAAATAAGTCATTTTTGGGAATTATTCGAATCAAAAGAAAGTATCATTTTCAATTATTTAGAAAAGAGCAAATTTGATTTTCTGGTAAATCAACAAAAACTAAAAACTGAGGATCATGGCCCACTTCTTTGGTCAATTCTGGTATTGGGTCATTGGTTGCAGCGCAACTTTTCATGAAGCAGGCCATGCCTGGGATTATAATCGAGACGCATATGAGGATGATAATCTGCAAACATCCACATGTGGACAAATTTTAAAAAGTTGAAGAAAGTAGTCTATATCCATCAATATTTTAAAACTCCTGAAGAAGGAGGCGCCATCCGGTCCTATTATATTTCAAAAGGGATGGTTGATCATGGAATAGAAGTTGAATTAATTACGAGCCATAATAAGGCCAGGTATGAACAGAAAAATATAGATGGAATTCGGGTGCATTATTTACCCATACAGTATTCAAATTATTATTCCTTTTCGAAACGATATATTGCTTTTTTCAATTTTGCATTTGCGGCCATAAAACTTTCCAAAAAGCTTCCAACACCAGATTTATTTTATGTCACTTCAACTCCACTGACAGTGGGAATTATTGCGCTTTGGGTCAAATGGACTAAAAAAATACCATATATTTTTGAAGTTCGGGACTTATGGCCTGAAGCGCCAATTCAAATGGGGATCATAAAATCTTCACTATTAAAATATTTAACCATTAAACTTGAAAAGACTATTTATAAACAAGCAGAAAAAATTATAGCCTTATCTCCAGGTATAGAAAAAGGGATTATTAATAAGTTCGAAAAGGCCAACATTAGCATGATTCCTAATATGGCCGATATTGATTTTTTTCAAAAAAACTCACCTGAGATTTCTGTAAAAAAGGAACTGGTTATCGGGTATTTTGGGACGTTTGGGATAGCAAATAATTTGGAATATATTTTGGATGTTGCGATGGAGTGTCAAAAAGCAAAGCTCCCGATAACATACCAACTGATAGGTGACGGAGTTCGGAAAAAGCATATTGAGCTAAAGGCTATTCAAATGAACCTGCACAATGTTGACTTCTTGCCTCACCAGAACAGGTCAGATATTAGAGACCTATTGCAACAAATAGATGCCAGTTTTACTTGTTTTTTGAATATCCCAATTCTTGAGACCAACAGTCCAAACAAATTTTTTGATGGCTTGGCGTCAGGAAAATTAAATATTGTTAATACCCAGGGTTGGCTTAAAGAGTTAGTTGAAGAAAAAAAATGTGGATTTTATACAGACCCGGCTAAACCGGAAAACTTCCCATTATTAATTGAACCTTTTATTAGAGATAAAAATTTACTAAAGTCTTACCAGAAAAATTCACTGCAACTTGGAATGACATCGTTTTCCAAAGAAAAACTTGTTGACGAGGTTTGTTTACTGGTTTAAGGTACTTAATAAGGGATCGGTTTATATTTAGATTCAATAAATATTTTTTGAGCATCAGTGATTTCCATCAAGTCCGACACCGTATTTTCGGGATGATTTTCGGCATATTTTTGCACTATTCTCCAGCCAACCCATCGGCCAATACGTCCCGGACAATTCTCGCCAATTTCTAATGTCTTAGGCCTTTCGCTCAAAAATTTATCTTTAATAATCGGGCTTGTTTCGAAAAGCACTTCATTTTCCAAAAGACTAGCCCAAATAACGGGCTCATGCTCATCGATATCCAGTGTTTCAAATGCGGAATACCCGGTAAAAAGACTGTCTGGAGTACAAGGCATCAAGTTTTTGGCCATATAATAAGCCTTGCCGTAATACACCATATCCGCCACAGCTGACCCATCTTTGAAATTCGTTTTGTTGTATAAATTTGAGTACATAAGCATAATTTGTGGAACCATATAGGCTTTTTGGTATCTTTTCAAGATGTATCCCGGAACATCCTTGGGCAGATATTTGCCTTTCAATCCAAGATAATAATCCAAACCAATAATGATGAGGCTATCCGATAAATAAAGATCTCCGAGTAATCCCGTGACTACTGTTTTAATTTTCGGGGCTTTAGTTTCAGGATAATAATATTTCAGGTAACGAAAAGCCTCCTCAAACTGGAGTCGGATATCTTCAAGGCTTCCAAAAGTGTTTTCTACTTCTATAAAAAGCGAATCGATAGCTGGATCATTCAGCAAATGATAATACTGATTGAGTAAGTTTTCAGGATTAGGATAACTAGAAAGATTCAAAAACTCTTCAGCAAACATGCTGTTTTGAGCCAATAATTCTGATAAGTCGTTTTTAGTAGGGATTTTGTTTAACTTCTTATCAAGTCGCTCTATATTTACTGAAATTTCAATTGATGAAACATCAGGCACTTTAATACAATTATCATCTTTGCAAGCGGCAAAGGCAAATGAAAAGAATATAAATGTTATGGTACTTTTAATTAATTTTTTCTGAATCACAAGCAAATAGTTTAACTCAAACATGAAATATTTTATCTCTGCAAGTTTAGTGATTTTGATTATAAATGCTTCAATAGCACAAACAAAACTGGGCTTAAAACTTACTTCATCTGTGATAACGCAAAGAATTACCCAGTCAAGTGATTCAATTGAGATAAGTAAGGGATCAAATGCTTTCAATCCTTCGATAGCTTTAATTGCAGATATGCCGATTTCTGCAAAATATTTTTTCTCTACAGGAATTGGCTATATATCAAAACGCGTAAATCTGAATGCATATGAATCTTACCCGGATTTAATGCACACACTAAGCTACAATATTCAATATATTCAGTTGCCTGCCACCCTCAAGCTTTTTACCGATGACGTCGCTTTAGATAAAAAACTCTATTTTCAATTTGGTCCAATCATAGAGATCCCCATACACTTAAAAGAAAACGATCAAAATTTCCAGGTGATAAAAACAATACAACCTATTGACATAACACTACTACTTAGTGCGGGTGTGGAAATACTAATTGCCCCTCAAACCGTCATTGGAATAGGCCTTAGTTATCAAAGGGGATTATTGAACATCGTAAAAGAGACTGAATTTCCTGATGAAACTCTTGTGATTAAAAATGATCTTTTTGGATTTGATATCACGATAAAATTTTAGATAAAACACATGTTTCTAAAGTATTTTGTTATTTGCATTTTCATCTAAAACCAATTGACCCATGCAAAAGAAAATTACACTTGTATTTATTTTTTTATTTGTATCTGTTTTTGGCTTTGCCCAACATTTACAAGTCCTTGATAATCTCGACAACAAAATTCCAGTTGATCCTAAAATCAGGATTGGAAAACTAGACAACGGGCTTACTTATTATATTCGAAAAAATCTAAAACCGGAAAAACGAGCTGAACTGCGTTTGATCGTAAAAGCCGGATCCATTTTAGAAGATGAAGATCAGCTTGGCCTGGCGCACTTCATGGAGCACATGGCATTTAACGGAACCAAAAATTTTGCTAAGAACGATTTGGTAAGTTACCTACAGACAATCGGTGTAAAATTCGGCGCGGATCTTAATGCTTATACATCTTTTGATGAAACGGTATACATTTTACCGGTACCTACGGATGATGAAAAAATATTGACTCAAAGTTTCCAGATATTGGAAGACTGGGCACATAATATTACTCTGGATCATGAGGAGATTAATAAAGAAAGGGGGATTGTCATAGAAGAGTGGAGGACTGGCCGTGGTGCAAGTCAGAGAATGAGAGACCAAACTTTTCCGGTTTTGCTCAAAGACTCAAAATATGCTGAAAGAATGCCCATAGGGACATTAGAAAACCTTGAGAATTTTAAGCCTGAATCTCTGGAGAGGTACTACAAAGAGTGGTATAGACCGGATTTAATGGCTGTGGTCGCGATTGGTGATTTTGAAGTGGATGATATTGAGGCGAGAATAAAAGAGCATTTTTCCAGCATCAGCAATCCCGATCAACCGAGAGAAAGAAAAGAGTTTAATATTCCTGATCATACCGAAACATTGGTAACTGTTGCCAGTGACAAAGAGGCTTCTTTTTCAACCATAAGTCTTTATATCAAAAACGATTCTAAAAAAGAAAATACACTTAAAGACTACTACAACAGTCTCCTGGACATATTTTACACCGGTATGCTCAATCAAAGATTACGGGAAATTACACAACAACCTTCTCCGCCATTTATATATGCGGGCACCAGCTTTGGTAAATTAATCGGAAATAAATCTGCCTTCACAGCTGTTGCAAATGTAAAAGAAGGAGATTTGTTGAAAGGCTTGGAAAGTGTCATGACTGAAAGCGAACGTGTAAAGCAATTTGGATTTACAGAAGCTGAATTGGCAAGATTTAAAAAAGATTTTCTAAGCTATTTCGAAAAAGCTTATAAGGAACGCGACAAGTCACAATCGAGAAGCTATGCACAGGAATATATCCGAAATTTTCTGGTCGATGAACCCATTCCCGGCATAGAAGTAGAATATGCTTTTGCCCAAAAATACATTAACAAAATCGGGATCGAAGAAATTAATGCACTAAGTGAAAAATACTTTAGACCTGATAATCGGGTTATTGTTG